>Ga0247843_1004311_pt1 | contig 21508 bp, 19 predicted proteins | sample LaCruzMarch2017__FD_192420 | JGI IMG/M metagenome (GOLD analysis project Ga0247843, IMG submission 192420) | Freshwater microbial communities from meromictic Lake La Cruz, Castile-La Mancha, Spain - LaCruzMarch2017_8m | ecosystem: Environmental > Aquatic > Freshwater > Lake | place: Spain...
AGGTATGGCCCCAATATTTCATCATTCCCTCAAAGCCATGATTCTGAATTAACTCGGAGGCATGCTTTTGGGAGTCATCAGCAATAGCCTCGGTCCAATAGTCCTCGACGAGTTGATCGCCCCCAATAGCCTCGAGCCACGCAAACGTCCATTCATAATGCCCGCAAAAGTCGTATGTTCCAATCATAGAACAGGGAGAATCTCGCGGAGGTTTTGTTCAGGTGGAGCCACGCGAGAGAACGTCTGCGTGCAGGAACCATTGCCGCCGCATAGGCGCATGTGCAGTCCGGCATTTGAGGCCATGGTGCCGAATTGGTGGTAACAATGCTGACAGAACTCTGGGACGATCTCGCGGCCAGAGGCTTTAAGATGTTTGAGTGCAGGACACTCGATCACATGGAGAATCACATTTTCCCGGGTCTCGACAACCTTGAATCGCGCCTCGGGCTCGGCCTCGAAGGCCGCTTGGAGATAGGCAGCCACCGAGGGCAAGCCCCCTCCCCGCCAGGCCGTCCACACTGGTCGGTAATACTCCGTGGCCAGATCCCGTAAATAGTCAACCCAGCCTGAATGGCCGCGCTTTTTGATAAGGAAGCGAAAGGTGGCGTTGATGGCGAAATAAAAATCCGCAGCGCCTTGGGGCTTGGTATCCCGGTAGGGCAGTGGGGAACTATTATTATTCTGCATCTCGTTTGTCATCATCTTTCTGTGCTCTCATCTCACTCGGCCTCGAGGGAGTCACTGGTCCGTGTGTGAAAGGGAAGTCACGTGTGGGTTGGGGGTTGTTGTGTTCTCTTTGTTACCGGCTCAAATTGGCCTAGAGAGCTTGGCCAAATCGAATTCCCAAAAACGCTCGCTCACAAGCCTGTCGATGGAGGCAAGGGTTTCGGCATCCGGAGGCATGTCGAAATGGCTGGTCGTGTGGGTGAAGAGGCCCATTTTTTGCAGGCAGGACTTGAGGCCGCCCATCCAGGATTTCACCAAGGGTCCGCCAAAAATCTGGAGAAGGAAATCGTCGATGTGAGCCGAAATGGCCCGCGCTAAATCATGGTCTCCCGCTTGAATGGCTTCATGCATACCCCTAGCCCACAATGCATTGATGATCGCACTTCCAAGAAGCCCGCCATGAAAGCCCCGGCTAAAATCCGTGTAATAGCCAATCTCCACGCCAGTGAGCACAACGAGCGAGGAACGCTGGGCGGCAATGGAAAAAACGTGGCGCTGACGCTCCGCATTGCCCGTGCTGTCTTTAATCATTTGAAGGTTCGGGTGCATGTAAACCTCATCAATGAACTCGGCCGGAAGGATGGTGGGAGTGGGCAGTTGATAGATACAAACAGGGAGCGGGCTGGATTCCAGTATTCCCAAGTAGAAGCCCCTCATCGTGTTCGCTGTCGCAAAACGCTCGAAGAGGCGTGGCGCGACGGTGACCATCCCGGCACCGCAGGCCTTCGCCCGCTCGATGCGATCAAGGACGCGTGCGACGGAATTGTCGGTGACTTGCACAGAGACATTCATGCGCCCGGCGGCCATTTCCACCGTGCGGCGGGTGAGAATGTCGATTTGACGATCCGTGAGGAGGGCGCCTTCGCCACAAGTTCCTGCGACGAATAGCCCCTCAATACCAAGAGATTGCTGCCACTCGACCGCCCGCGCGAGCGATTCCTCATCGATTTCATACTCTGGAGTCAGCGGCGTGGGAGTTGCAGACCATAGTGCGGCCGACTTCGGGACGGAATGGGCGTTTTTTTCGGGTGTTGGGTGCATAAGTCAAATAATGCGGTGGGGAATCGAGTCTAAAAGAGTCTTTTTTACCTTCCGGAACGCACTCACGGCCAACTCGAGATCGGCTTGCGAGTGCGCGGCGCTGATTTGCGTGCGAATGCGAGCCTTCCCTTGGGGGACAACAGGATAGCTGAATCCCACGACATAAACCCCCTCGAGAAGCATGGCTTCGGCAAACTTCGCAGCCAATGCGGCCTCTCCGAGCATCACGGGCACGATCGGATGCTCGCCGGGGACAATATGGAAGCCTTCATCGACCATGGCTTTGCGGAAATAGCGGGTGTTTTTTTCCAACTGGTCGCGAAAGCTCGTGGACTGCTTTAAGAGTTTCAGCGCTTCCAATGAGGCTCCAGCGATGAACGGAGCCAATGTGTTTGAGAATAAATAAGGGCGCGACCGCTGGCGCAGAATCTCGATAGTCTCTTTGCTACCGCTTGTGTATCCCCCGCTGGCCCCACCCAGCGCCTTGCCCAAGGTGCCGGTGAGGATATCAATGCGGCCCATCACGCCCGCATGCTCATGGGTGCCCCTTCCTGTCTTTCCCATAAAACCCACAGCATGAGAATCATCAACCATTAGGAGAGCGTTGTATTTATCCGCAAGATCACAAATCCCCTTCAGCGGGGCCACATACCCATCCATCGAAAAGACGCCATCCGTGGCGATGAGCTTGAAGCGAGCGCCCTTGGCATCCGCCTCGATCAGCTTGGCTTCCAAATCGACCAGATCACAGTTCTTGTAGCGGAGGCGCAGTGATTTACTCAGGCGCACGCCGTCAATGATGGAAGCGTGGTTGAGTTCGTCGCTGATGATTGCATCTTCCGGGCCGAGCAATGTTTCAAACAACCCGCCGTTGGCATCAAAGCACGAGCCATAAAGAATCGTGTCTTCCATCCCAAGGAAGTCGCTGAGACTGGCTTCGAGTTCCTTGTGAACTCCTTGTGTGCCACATATAAACCTCACGCTGGCAAGACCGTAACCCCAACGATCCAAGGCCTCGTGGGCGGCTTGTTTAACGTCGGGATGTTGCGAGAGGCCCAGATAATTGTTCGCACACATGTTGAGCACTCGCGCATGTCCATTAGCCTGCACAATCGTGCCTTGCGGGGTGTTGATGATGCGTTCTCGTTTGGTGGTGCCCGCGGAGTCGATGGCGTCCAGTTGCTTCGCGAGGTGTTGGGTGAAAGCCGGGTTCATAAAGTGCGGTTCCTTTTTTTAGCGACTCCAATCAAGCACGACTTTCCCACAACTTCCAGACTCCATTGCAGCGAATCCTTTTTCAAATTCCGTGTAATGAAAGCGATGGGTGATCACGGGCTTGATGTTGAGCCCGGACTCGAGCATGACGCTCATCTGATACCATGTCTCATACATTTCACGGCCGTAGATTCCTTTGATTGTCAACATATTGAAAATGACTTTATTCCAATCGATGGGCATGGATTCCGAGGGGATGCCAAGCATGGCAATCTTCCCTCCATGGCACATCGTGTCGATCATACCTCGGAAGGCGGCCGGGTTGCCCGACATTTCCAAGCCGATGTCGAATCCCTCTTTCATACCGAGACGCTTTTGCACATCGACGAGATTTTCCTTGGAAACATTGACGGCCATGGTCGCCCCCATGCGGCGGGCGAGATCGAGCCTGTAATCGTTAACGTCTGTAATGACAACATGTCTGGCCCCAGCTTGTTTCACTACAGGAATCGCCATTATTCCAATCGGCCCAGCTCCAGTAATGAGGATATCCTCACCAAGGCATCCGAAAGCCAGCGCCGTATGCACCGCGTTGCCGAAGGGATCAAAAATGGAGGCAACCTCCTCGTCGACACCTTCAAGATGATGCCACACATTTGTCATGGGAACGCTAATATATTCGGCAAAGGCGCCTGGGCGATTGACTCCGATGCCGACGGTGTCTTTGCACAGGTGGCGGCGTCCGGCCAAGCAGTTCCGGCAGCGACCGCAGACGACATGCCCCTCGGCGCTGACGATCTCGCCAGGGTAAAAGTCGTTCACATTTTCCCCGACGGCAACAACTTCACCCACAAATTCATGCCCGACAACCATCGGGACCGGGATCGTCTTCTGCGCCCAGGCATCCCATTTATAAATATGCAAATCCGTCCCGCAGATACCGGTTTTTCGGACACGAATTAATACGTCGTTGATGCCGACCTCGGGTTCGGGCACATCTTGGAGCCAAAGACCACGTTCCGCGTTTGATTTTACAAGGGCTTTCATAAGAATAAAGAGATGGGGTTTGGATCTGGTATCACGTCATCCGGGCCAGCAATCCCAGCGTGCTTTCGACGAATTTGGCACCGGTCGCAGCGGGAAAGAGGCTCATACGGGATTCATAGCCGCCGAGTTCCGCCGCCTCGGGGGTCACGATGTAGCCGTGCAATTCGCCGTTGGCCATGGTGGTGATGAACGTGCGCTTGGAAGCCTGCGCCTTGACCTCCAAGCCGTATTCGACAAAGAACTCGCCGGGCCAGGCCACCAGGAACGCCTCTCCAAGTTGAAAACACTGGATTTCCGCTTCTTTCGCATGATGCCGCAGCACTTCAGCCTCTCCGCTGGCCTCGGCCTTGGCCAAAGTGAGCACCTCCTCGGCCCCGAAGACCGTGCACTCGGCCGTGCGGATCTCAGCGCGCGCCGCCTGCGCCAATCGAAGGGCATCGTAGTTCCGCCGCGCAGCATCGAGCTGCAAGGTGGCCTCCGCCAAGGAGGGAAAAATCTTCCCTTGAATCGAGAGTTTTTCACTGGAACTACCGAGCCGAGGGTGGGAATCAAAATCACGAATTCCCCGCAGAGCCTGTTCCATGGCGACTCCCAGCGCATGCCCTAGGCGCTCCGCCTCGGCGAATGTCTGCGCCCGCACGCAACGCCTCGGACTTTGATTGCCGCAGACGCCGTTGAGATAGACGACCCCGGCCCCGGGAAAAGCCTGCTCCAGATGCGCGCGCGTCGAGGCGATAAAATCTCCACTGAACAGCGTGGAGTCTTCATGCAGAACCGTTGGATGCATTCCATAAACGGAGAGGATCGCCATCGGTGAGGACTCCCCCTCGCGACACACCATCCACAGGCCGGCCTCGGGATCCTCCGCTCCATGAGGATCGATGCGGTTCCCGCCCGCCAACCCGCCCACAGCGGCAACGGTCGATCCGAGGCTCGCCGAGACCAGGTTCCTCCAAGCCTCGATGGATGCCGAAGCCGTTTCCCTGCAGCAAAATTCCAAGTAGTCCGGATCGCAAGGCGGAACGACGGGATCGTCACGCCACGCGAGGATGTCCAATGTCAGTGGGCCGGAGTGTGTGTGCGTGGCCCCAAGGAGAATGTTCGTCTCGGGGATTCCTGTGGCCGCGGCAATGCGGTGTCGGCAATCCGCCGACCACTGCGCCGTTATGAAAAGCAAATCCAGCGAGACGAGCAACAACGTGCGCCCATCGCCTTCCAGACAAATCGCGGACGCCAGAAGGGGATCGTTGGTCCCCGTCGAGATGCGCTCCACATGGGGGTAGCCAGCCAGAAAACACGGACTGCAGGGCGTAATATTTCGCCGACCGAAGCCGGCTCGAAACCCATTCTCGCCGGGGTTTTCAATGTGCGGGGAATTCATTTTGTCAGTATCCCAAGTCCCAGCGCGCCTCGATATCCTGCGCGATACTCTCCGAGACCCACACATCGGTTCTCAGGGTTTGTAAAACGGATTCCGGAACGAGCGGAGTGACTGGACCGTGGAGGACAAGACGCGACGTGAGGCGTTGCCAGGAATGAAATCCCCCGCCGACTGTGATTCCGTGCAGGTCGATCCTGTGCTTGGCGGCCACCACCTCGGCCGGGCCGATCGTTGCGGCCTTGGGCGGCACGGCGGTGAGGTCGCCGCTCGCGCCGAAGCACCCGTGAAGCGAGTTCTGCGCAATCGTGAACGGGCTCAGCGTGCAAACACGCGGACCCATTTTTTTCCACTCCTCGAACGAGGCCGCCGCAAATTCCGGCGCGTCAGGTTCAATGAACGCCAGGTGCCCGGTCCACCCGGGACCCGAGTAGCAGATGTCCGCCCCGCCTAAATCGGCGAGCATTTTGCCGTAGTGGCCGATGTTGTCATTGCTCAGGCCGTGGACTTGGTTTTCGGGTGGACGCAAATCCGCATCGATCTTCGCGTAGAAGAATTTCTTGAAAGCGTGCCCGAACCCAAACGGCCACGACTCCGGCGCAATATCACCATGCTCGTTGGCGTATTCGTCCATATTGAACGTGTGCAGGTGGCGGCAGGAAATGCGGTGCTCGTTGATCAATCGCGCCACTTTCTCGTAGGACGGCCATGGGTTTGGGGCGATCATCACAAACGGCTCGCCAGCCTCCGAGGCACGGCGAATCCGTGCGAACATGTCGGCGATCCAGAGCGGCTCGATCTCGGCGTCAGGCAAAATGCGGATGCGGAAATCGGGGTTCGCATGCTCGGTCAACTTGGCACGCGGAATCGCGCGCACCCGCTCCACCACAGCCTTGTCCCGGAAGGGAACAAAGCTCGCGGGGCTGAAATCAAAGGAGGATGTCATTTCGAGAAGCCAAGTTCCTTTGACGTTTCCGCAATGGCGTCCTCGATCATGTCGAGACCCTTCAAGAGAGTTTTCTCATCCATTACAATGGGCGGGCTCATCCGGAGAATGTGCCCTGCGGGGATCCATGCCAGTCCTTTGGCAAAAGCCTTCTGGTAAACAAGCGTTCCGGCCTTGTCGAACGGTTCCTTGGTGTCCCGGTCCTTGACCAACTCGATGCCCATAAGACAACCCTTGGCGCGAACATCGCCCACAATCGGGTGGCGGGCCTTCATTTCATTCATGCGCTTGAGAGCGACGTTGCCGAGGTGCTCGGCCCACTCAAGAAGGTTTTCCTCCTGGATGACTCTGGTGGATACCAACGCCGCCGCACACGCCATGGGATTGCCTCCATAGCTGCTTGAGGCCGAGATCGCCTCGAAGCTTTCCTTGTATTTGTCGCGAACAGCGACGCAAGTGACGGGGAATCCGTTGCCGAATCCTTTGCCGATCGTCACGATATCGGGCACCACATCCCAATGCTCCATGCAGAGCCACTTGCCCGTCCGGCCCCAGCTTGTGAGCACCTCGTCGATCATCAAGAGCAGTCCGCGCTCATCGCAAAAATTCCGCAGCTTGGGAAAGAAGTCGTCCGGGGGCATCACCGACCCGCCCCAGCCCTGGATCGGCTCAAGCACAAAGCCGGCAACATCACCCACCGTCGCCTTGTCGATGTAGGCATCATAGAAAGTGAGATAGGCATCCGTGTCGATCGACCCATCCGGCTTCGTCCACATGGGACGGTAGAGATCCGGGCGGGGCACCATGTGCGCGCCCGGCGCGCGAACGCGTCCGTAGACATGCGAGCGGATGTGCCCGAGAGACACGGCGCCGTAGGACTTTCCATGGTAATCGTAGAAGCAGGAAATCATCTCGCTCTTGCCCGTCGCCGCGCGCAACACGCGCATACCGGCTTCGACCGCTGTCGTTCCCGAATCGTAAAGTTGAAATCCGCTCAGATCGCCAGGCAGGACTTCGGCGAGCTTTTCCATCAGTTCGGTTTTCACCGGCGTGGTGAAATCATGCGCGTTCATCAACGTATGCGCGGCCTGCGCAATCGCCTCGCTGATCTTGGGGTGGCAATGCCCCAGCGTGGTCACATAAATGCCGGAGGAAAAGTCGATGTATTCGTTGCCGTCCACATCACGAAGCACACAGCCCTTCCCGGACTCGAAACTCACGGGAAAAAGTTTCACCTGCCCGCTCAGGCCCTTGAAATGCTTGGTGCACCGGTCATGCAGGGCCTTCGACTTTGGCCCAGGCGATGGCACAGGCATGTTCGGATACTGGTTGAGATCGGTTTTTCCCCATTCCAGCGTGCTGAACGGGGCGGCTTCGTTTTGGGTTGTTGTCATAAAAAGTAAAAAAAAATGGGCCTAACCGCGGGCAAGAATCACTTCCTTGGCCATCTTGCGGGCGAGTTTGAGGTAGTCCTTGGGAGCCTCCGCATCCGTGATGAATACGTCGAAGTCGGCGAGCGTTCCCGTATGCACCAAGGCCGTGTGCCCGATCTTGGAACTGTCTGCCAGCAGGCAGCACCGCTTGGCCTTGCGCCGCATCATGCGATCAACCTGCGCGAGCTGCAGATCCACATTGTAAACACCGCCCTCGCCGGAGAGGGCCTCCGCACCTTGAAAAACCCAGTCCGCAGCAAATAGCTCGAGGCAGTGCTCGGTCACCGGACCGGTGAGGTCCGGGCTGCCCCGGTGCAAAACGCCCCCAAGCAATACCACGCTGATGTTTTCGAAAAACTGAAGCTCCGAGGCCACGGCCAGGCTTGGCGTGATGACGGTGAGGTCGGGGCAGTCCTTGAGCAGGGTTGCGAATTGCAGGGTCGTCGTGCCCGTGTCGAGGATCAGGCGCTGACCCGGTTCGACAAGCTTGCGAGCGGCGATCGCAATCGCCCTCTTTTCCTTTAATCGCGACCGTTGGCGGGTGAGGTAATTAAATTCGAAGGCCATCCGTTCCGCGACCACCGCGCCGCCATGGGTCCGGCGGATGTTGGCTGTTTTTTCAAGATCGGCGAGATCCCTGCGGATCGTCATCTCGCTCACGCCCAGCTTTGCCGCCATCTCCCCGATCGAGATCGAGGAGGACTCCGTGAGGTGCTCGCGAATAGACCGGAGTCTCACAGCAGCTGGCAGTCGTTTGGGATGTGTCTTGGTCGCCACAATTGGAGACAATGTTATATTTTGTTTGAAACCGCAAGAAAAAACATTATACAACAATTTATCGTTCGACGCGCCGCGAATCGTCACCACGCCATTTATGAAATCAATCTACGAATCCCCCGTTTTCCAAATTGCGAACTCCCAATACGAGCGGGCCTGCGAGTGGCTGGCCGTCCCATCCGACGCACGGGAACGCACGCGCCTGCCGAAGCGGGCGCTCGTTGTTCAGGTTCCGGTGCGCATGGATGACGGGTCCGTGAGAAGTTTCGAGGGCTACCGGGTGCAGCACCATCTCGCCCTGGGCCCGACCAAAGGCGGCGTGAGATTCCATCCCGGTGTGACGCTCGGCGAAACGGCCGCGCTGGCCATGTGGATGAGTTGGAAGTGTGCGCTCACAGGCTTGCCCTTTGGCGGAGCGAAGGGAGGCGTTGCCTGCGATCCCAGGGCGATGAGTGAAAATGAGGTCGAGCGCCTCACCCGCCGCTACACCCAGGAGATCGTTTCATTCATCGGCCCAACGATGGATATCCCCGCGCCAGATATTGGAACCAGCGAGAAGCAAATGGCGTGGATGATGGATACCTACAGCATCGCCGTGGGGCATGGCACGCCGGGCGTCGTGACCGGAAAACCTGTCCTCCTCGGAGGCATTGTGGGTCGCAGAGAGGCCACCGGGCGCGGTGTGGCTTTTCTGATCAGCCGAGCCATGGATCTTCTCAAAATCAAAAGCGAGGGAGCCACTGTTGCGATTCAGGGGTTCGGGAATGTGGGCTCGAACGCCGCATTGGCACTCGCCTCGTTCGGACTCGAGATCATCGCTGTTTCGGACCACACAGGAGGTGTGCACAATGCAGCGGGTCTTGATGTTCAGGCGCTCGATGCCCATGTCTCCAAACATGGCGGCGTTGCCGGATTCCCCGGCGGATCGCTCATCGCCAACGAGGACCTCTTAAAAATAAAATGCGACATTCTCATCCCAGCCGCCCTCGAAGGGCAGATTGATGGCGAAGTCGCCGCCCGCTTGAATTGCCGCATTCTCGCCGAAGCCGCGAACGGACCCACGACCGCCTCGGGAGACAAGGTCCTTCGCGATTCGGATATCCTTGTGATTCCCGACATCCTCTGCAACGCAGGGGGAGTCGTTGTGTCCTACTTCGAGTGGGTCCAAAACACGCAAAACATTTCCTGGTCGGACGTGGAGGTGAACGACCGGCTCTACCGCATTTTGGAAAAGGCTTTTCAAGACGTGCTCCAGTTCCAAAAACGGAACGCCCTCTGGATGCGCGATGCCGCACTGGCGATCGGCGTCAACAAGGTGATCGAGGCCAAAAGGCTGAGAGGTCTCTTCCCTTGACAAGTCACTACCGAGTTCCAATTCGTCCGAATTTCCTCAACGTAAAGAAATGATCGCGAAATTATCCCAAGAGCTGGCGTCACACCTTCCCCGACTCACTGTTCTGCGCGAAAAGGAAGACCTCATTCCGTATTCCTTCGATGGCACGGCCACTTTGAAAACCATGCCGGCACTTGTGGTCTTTCCCTTAAGCGCCGACGAGGTCTCTACCGTCGTCCGGTTGGCCGCCGCTTGCGGAGTTCCGATCGTCACCCGAGGCTCGGGCACAGGCCTCAGCGGCGGCAGCATTCCCGTCGAGGGGTGCGTGGTTCTCTGCCTCTCGAGGATGGATCGGATTCTCGAGGTCGATGCCAACAACCTCACACTGCTCGCCGAGTCGGGCGCGGTGACCCAGTCCGTGGCTGCCGCAGCGGACAAGGCCGGACTTTTCTACCCACCTGATCCGGGCTCCATGAAAATTTCGACGATTGGCGGCAATGTGGCTGAGAACTCGGGAGGTCTTCGCGGATTGAAATACGGAGTCACAAAAGACTATGTGATGGGCCTCGAGGTTGTGCTCGCCTCGGGCGAAATCCTCTTCACAGGCAACAAGTGCGTGAAAGATGTTGCCGGCTACTCGATCCGCGACCTCTTCATTGGATCCGAGGGGACCTTGGGAATCATCACCAAGGTCCTTCTCAAGCTCATCCCCCGGCCGGCGGCGCGACGGACCCTGCTTGCCGTTTATGAAAAAATGGATAACGCGGCCGAAACCGTCTCGGCCATTATTGCTGCAAAAATCATCCCCTGCACACTCGAGTTTCTTGACTCGGTCACGATCAATTGCGTGGAGGATTTCGCCAAGGTCGGGCTCCCGAGGGATGCCGCAGCGGTGCTTCTCATCGAGACCGACGGCCATCCTGCCGCTGTCGCGGAGGAGGCGGAACTCATGGCTGATCTTGCCAGAAGGCATGGCGCCGTATCCGTGCAGGTCGCGGAAACCCCCGAACAAGCGGCGGCCCTCGCGACGGCACGCCGCTCGGCTTTTTCCGCGCTCGCCCGTGTCGCGCCAACGACGATTCTTGAGGATGCCACCGTGCCCCGCAGCGAGTTGGCCAAAATGGTTCGCTTCATCCAAGAAACCTCGCGCAAACACGATTTGCGCATCGGCACGTTTGGTCATATGGGCGACGGCAACCTCCACCCCACCTTTCTCACCAACGAGCGCAACCACGAGGAAATGCACCGCGTTGAAATCGCCATGAAGGAAATCTTCGATTTCGCCGTGAGTCTAGGCGGCACGATCACCGGCGAGCATGGAGTGGGCCTCGCCAAAAAGGAGTTTCTCCGCCGAGCCACCACCGACCTTCACCTCGATGTGATGCGGCGCATGAAGCAGGCCTTCGACCCCAAGGGACTCCTGAACCCCGGCAAGATTTTTTAACCTCCGATGTCCGAAAGCCACTCACTGCGCTCGATCGATTATGCCGAACTGCAACAGTGCATGCACTGCGGCATGTGCCTGCCAACCTGCCCGACCTACGATGCGACACAAATCGAACGCAACAGCCCGCGGGGTCGCATCGCCCTCATGCGCGCCATCGCCGACGGGGATATGGAAGCCACCCGCACGTTCGGAGAGGAAATGTATTTTTGTCTCGGATGCCTCGCTTGCGAGACGGCCTGTCCCGCCGGAGTCCAATACGCGCACCTCTTTGAAGTGGCACGCGCGGAGGTCGAGTCCGCTGGCGTCCTGAACAACCCCCGCCGCAATGCGATTCGTCTTCTTCTCCTGCGTGGGCTTTTCACCCGCCCCCGACTTCTGCGACTTGTCGGCCGCGCACTCTGGTTTTATCAAGCCAGCGGAGCGCAGTGGCTTTTCCGCACCCTCCGACTCACGACTCTTCTTCCCCCCGGCCTGCGGAACCTGGAAACGCAGACTCCCGCTGCGCTTTCGCGGTTTTCGTGTGACATCATTGCTCCGCGGGAAGGACCCATCAATGCCCAACGCCGCGTGGGGATGCTCACCGGTTGCGTGCAGGATATCGTCCTCTCGGATGTGAATCGCGACACGGTGGATGTGCTTGTCGCGAACGGTTGCGAGGTGGTGACACCACGCATTCAGGCCTGCTGCGGTTCCCTCCATGCCCACAATGGCGACCTTGCCACCGCCGCCGACCTAGCACGAAGGCAGATCGACGCCTTCGATGTGGAAAAACTCGATGCGATTATTACAAACGCAGCCGGCTGTGGCTCCCACCTGAAGACCTACGACCGCCTCCTTGCGGACGATCCCAAGTATGCCGCCCGCGCCGTCCTGTGGTCCGCGAAGCTCAAGGATGTTCATGAGTTCCTCTCCGGGATTGTCATTCGCAAACCCGCTCCGGTGTTGGATGCGCAGCCCCTTCGTGTCACCTACCATGAGGCGTGTCACCTCTGCCATGGCCAAAAAATAACCCGCCAACCCCGCGAGGTTCTTCTCGCCGTTCCGGGATTGGAGCTTGTCGAGTTGCCGGAGTCCACGTGGTGCTGCGGCAGCGCGGGGATTTATAATATTACGCAACCCGAAATGGCCGCCGATCTGCAGAACAGGAAGCTCAAGAACATCCTCGCCACGGGAGTTCACATCGTCGCCACGGCAAATCCGGGCTGCCATCTTCAACTCGTCGATGCCGCCCGCAAGGCCGCTCACACACTGGAGGTCGTCCACCCCATAAGCCTCCTCGCCCGCGCCTACCGGAAGGCTTCCGATTCAAAAATAGGTCCCGCACCGGCCAACCCAACCCCATCTTCCTAAATGAAAACTTTCGTTCAAAGGGCAACGCCCCATGACTTCCTTCCCATTGCGGCACTGGATCGCACTGCCTGGCTCGCATCGGCCAATAGCGAGTTTATTCCCGATGGCGAACACGCCTGGCGCATTTGGTGCCAGCACGCGCATGTTGTGCTGGGCCGCAGCGAGTCAGGTTCGGTAGTCGGAGCGGCCCTTGCCTTCCGCTGTGTTGATGGCAGCTACTGCCTCCACAAAGTGATGGTCGACCCGGCCTGTCGCGGGGAAGGCCTCGGCTCGCTTCTCGTGGAAAATCTCCTTGATGTGATCGATCGGGAACGTGCGTCTTGCTTTCTCACCGTCTCGCCGGAAAATTCCAACGCCCTCAGGCTTTATCGCAAGTGGGGATTTTCCCGTGAGGAATTTGTCGCCGGCTACTACCGCGAAAAGGAAGACAGGTTGGTCTTGACCCGTGCCTCGCCGGCCTTGCCTCCGGAGCGTCCGGCGGAGGCGTCCACTTCATGACAATCGACGCCATCGATATTTACCATGTCCGCATGCCGCTGATTAAGCCCTGGCGAACGGCCTACGGCTCCGACGACTCGATCGAGTCGATAGTGGTCAGGATCTGTGCTCAAGGCGGCCACGGCTGGGGAGAAAGTTCGCCGCTGGCGATGCCGTTTTACAGCCCCGAGTATGCCGCCGGAGTTTTTGGCATCCTGAGGGATTGCCTGGCCCCCTGCCTGCTTGGGAAAGCCATCACATCCGGCTCGGAACTTCAATTGGCTTTGGCCCCTTTCAAAGGCAACTCTTTCGCAAAGGCGGCGCTGGACACGGCGTGGTGGGACCTGCATGCCTCCGCCCTTGGAGAACCGCTTTACCGCGTCCTCGGTGGTTCCAACCCCCATGTCTCCTGCGGTGCCGATTTTGGTATCGGTGAGTCGGTCGAAAAACTCGTGGAGGATGTTGGTGCCGCCCTGAGCCTGGGTGCGCCACGCATCAAGCTGAAATACGCGCCGGGTTGGGATTTGCCGGTTGTCGAAAAGATCCGCGAAACCTTTCCCGAGGCTGTTTTCCACATCGACTGCAATGCGGCTTACTCACTTTCCGACTTGCCAATGTTTCGGGAGTTGGACCGGTTCCAATTAGCCATGTTTGAGCAACCCTTGGCATTCAACGACCTTGTCGATCACGCTGAAATGCGCACGCAGGTGGAAACCCCCCTCTGCCTGGACGAGTCGATCAACTCCCTCCACGCTTTGGAGCAAGCCATCACACTCCAAGCCTGCCAATGGGTGAACATCAAGCCAGGCCGCGTTGGCGGTCTCACGGTCGCGCTTCAAATTCACGACCTCTGCCAAGCACATAAGATTCCATGCTGGGTGGGAGGCATGTTGGAGAGTGCCGTCGGCGCGATGCACTGCGCGGCTTTAGCCACCCTGCCGAACATCCGATACGCCAATGATCTTTTCCCCTCGGAGAAGTTTTACGCCGAAGATCTTTCGACTCCCTCCATCGCATTCCCTTCGCCATGGACGTGTGTTCTGGGATCGGCTCCAGGCGTGGGAGCGAAGCCGAAAAGCGAGCTGTTGAAGCGCTGGACGGTCAACCACATCTCGCTCTCCATTCTCTGATTTTCCTGCCGGTCAATACGACTCCCCGGGGCGATTCCCCACGGCCCGCGACAGGCGGCATCAATATCCCTTGGTCGGATGGGGCTCGATGTTCTGCGCGACATTTTCGCTCACGATAATGTCTGATTCCAAAAGCTGGTGAATACTGCTCGGCACGCGCGGTGTGACGGGCCCGTGGAGCGCGAGGCGGCTGATCATACGCTGCCAACTTGTGGCTGTGCCGTGAACCGAGATGGAGTGGATTTCCATCCGGTATTTTGCATTCACAACCTCGGCGGGCCCAATGGTAGCCGCTCTCGGTGGAACGGCTGCCAAGTCCCCGCTCATCCCGAAACTTCCATGCATGCTGTTCTGGGCAATCGTGAACGGGGACAATGTGACCAAACGCGGCCCCATTTTCATCCACTCCTCCAGCGGAGCGTCAAACTCCGGGGCATCAGGTTCCACAAACGCAATGTGACCTGTCCACCCAGGGCCTGCATAAATCACATCAGCATGCCCGGCATCCGCGATCATCCGTCCATAATCCGCCACATTCTCGGTGGTGAAAACATGAACATGGGAATCCGGCGGGCGTAAATCCGCGTCAATCTGGTCCACCAGATTGTGCCTCATCGCGTAACCAAATCCACCGGCCCATGTGACGGGAGCCACGTTGCCGTCCTGGTCGGCATACTCGTCCATGGCGAACAGCACGAGATGGCGGCAGTCGACTTTGAAGCGGTTGATCAGTCGGGCGAGCTGCCGATAGATCGGACACGGGTTGGGCATGATCATCACCAAGCGTTCATTTTTATCCGAGGCCGACTTGATGCGGTGGAACATGTCGGTGATCCAGATAAATCCGACGTCGCCGTCTGGAACGACTCGGATTTTCAATTTCGGATTGCTGTGTTTCTCGATGTCCTCGCGTTTGATGTTGCGGCATCGCTCGATGGCCTCCATGTCGCGGAAGGGGACGCAGTGGGATGGAGTGAAGGAAAAGGTGTGCATAAGGTGCGGTGTTTGTTTGCCCGAGTTTATTGCTGAAATACGAGTTCGCCGCGGATCCACGTCGAGCGAACAGTGAAATCCTCGTTCCAGAGGACAAGATCGGCGGCAGCCTTTGCCTGGATGCGCCCCAAGTCCTGCAGCCCAAGGAGAGTGGCCACGTTGAGCGTTCCCATCGCCCAGATCTGCTCCGACGGGAGGGTGAGCCAGGCATGCAGGTTGCGCATGCCCACATTCATGGTGAGGGCGCTGCCGGCCAGTGAGCCGTGTTTTTTGCCGCCGGGATCTTCCACCCGTGCCCCCTGCCCCTCTTGAACGCGGATGGAAAATCCCCACGGCGTTTCGTGCACTCCGGCGGGCAACCCGGCACCAATATTGCTATCGGTAATAAGAAGAACATTGCGGAACCCTTTTGCAGCTATCGCGGCGCGGATCGCCATCGGGTGCACATGAACGCCGTCGGCTATGAAGTCCACCGAACAGCGGGCATGGGCGAGAATCGTCTCCACGGCCCCGCAGGCCCTCACTCCGGGATCACTCTCCGGCGGCAATGGAAAAACATCGTAGAAATGAGTCGCATGGATGGCCCCGGCATCGATGGCCTGGGCGGTCTCCTCGACAGTGGCCCGCGTGTGCGTGATCAGTGGCGCGATTCCCCTCTCCGAGAGGCGTTCAATGATGGGAAGAATGTTCGGCGTGTCGGGACTCACGGACATGGCGAGCACTTTGCCATCGCACGCGGAGAGCAACTCGTCCAGAAGGCCCGGATCCCCCGGGAGGCAATCCGCTCCCGCCCCCGGCAGTGCGAGAAACGGGCCCTCCAAATGAAACCCGGGAAATCTTGCTCCACGCGCGGAATCAAGCGCCCGCGCGAGCTTGGCCAAATGTGCGAGGGAGTCGCGATCCATCACACGATACAGCGTCGGCAGCGCGCATGTGGTGCCGAACCGTGGAAGCATGGCCGAGGCATCAAGGATGTCCTGCTCGGATTTCTCGTAAAGGGATCGTCCGATCCCATGCGTGTGCAAATCGATGAGGCCGGGTGAGAGCAGGCATCCGCCCCCATCGACGAGGATGGCATCCGCCGGCGCCGGCTCGTCGATCGCCTCGATCCAGCCCCCACGGATCAAAAGGCAGCCGCTCTGGATCGACTCGCCTGGCCGCACTAACCTGACGTTTTGAATGTGAATCGGGGGAGGTGTCATTTTTTTTTCACGGGTTTCCTTTTGGGCGTCTTGAGCGGGGCGATGATCACATTCACTCCGGCGGACTTGAGAGAGCGGTGAATCCCGGGGGCAATCCCAGAATCCGTGATCAGCCCGGCCCCCGACCCAGCTTTGACGATGCAAGCCAGCGCGCGCCGGCCAAGCTTCGAGCTGTCGGCCATGATGTAGAAACGATCCGCTGCGGACGTCATCTTCTGCAACATTCGCGCCACGGGAAGCGACTCGTTGTAGGCTTGTCCGTTTTCATCGACGGCATCCGCTCCAATGAAGGCCACATCGGCGTGCAGTTGCTCGAGGTTGGTCTCGGTAAGTGGCCCTATCAGATCCGGAGATCCGTGCCGCAGCATGCCACCAAGCAGGAGCACATCCACCCCCTCGCTGAACTGGAGGGCGGACGCGATGGGCAGGGAGGTTGTCACCACAGTCAGATCGGGAGCCTCGCGAAGCCGGTCGGCAAGCGCCAGCGTGGTCGTCCCGGAATCAATGAGGATGGTTTTTGCGCTCCCGAGTTGGGCGAATGCCGCTTGGGCGATGGCCTGCTTGGCCTCGCGGCTTTGCTGTGTTCGCTCCATGAAGGCGAACTCGAATGCCACCCGCTCCCCCATCGCCGCTCCCCCATGGGTTCGCAACAATTGCCCCGCAATCTCCAGCGCCTTCAAATCCCGCCGGATGGTCATGTCGCTGACCCCAAACTTGCGGGAAAGCTCTTCCACACTGCATTGGCCGTTGAGGCGAAGAGTCTCGAGAATTTGGGAATGGCGGTGGATCATTGCGCTGGACGCATTAGTTTGTTTGTGTTTGGTTATGTTTGTTGTGAACAATCCCGATTCCTTGGCCGATGTCAACGGCAAACCAGATTCTTCCCGTGCCGGGACGCTTCTGGCCGGCGCGGCGGCTTTTGACATCACCCCACGGAACTCCCGGTTTCTTTGGGGCTACCCGCATGTGGAGCGGATGAGCGCGGGTATTCATGACCCCTTGCTGGCTTCGGCTATTCACCTCTGGGACGGTGCCGAGGGCGTTGTCTTCGTCTCCTGCGATGTGCTTTTCGTATCGAAGGATCTGGCTGCGCGCGCGCGCTCCCGGATCGCTGCCCTCACAGGGCTTGAGGTGTCCCATATTGCAATCAGCGCCACACATACCCACTCCGGGCCAAAAACGGCGAACACCTTGGGGCAGGCGGCGGATCCAGTTGTGCCGCCTGCGGATGATGCCTACTTGATCCAAATGGAGGACGGGATTGTGGAAGCCGCGGTCTCGGCTTGGCGGCGGAGGATTCCTGCAGAGGCAGGCTTTGCGTGGGGCGATGGAACCGGACTCGGAACCAACAGGCATGATCCCCAAGGCGTCTCCGATCTCAAGATTCCTGTTCTCATGCTGCGGGCGCTCGAGGGCGGGGATCCCATCGCTCTCATGGTGACCGCCTGCATGCATCCAACGGTTTTGCATGAGGATTCAAAACTTTTCAGTGGCGATTTTCCGGGCCTCGCCCGTCAACACCTCCAGCGTGCTCTGGGGGATATTCCTGTCGTTTACAATAGTGGTGCCGCTGGCAACCAAAGCCCCCGGCATGTGACCCGGGGCAATACGTTTGAGGAGGCGGAGCGCCTTGGCGAAATCCTCTCCAAGGCCGTCCTGGCCACTCTGCCAGAAATGGATTTCCAAAGTTGCGTGCCGATTTCCTGCAGGAGCGGGATGGTTGATCTCCCGCTGCGGGCGCTTCCCTCCGTGGCTCAGGCCGAGGCGGAATTGCAGGCGGCGCGGACGCGTTGGGAAAAATTGCGTAGAGACGGAGGCCCGCACGCCGAGGTTCGCACGGCGGAGTGCGATTGTTTTGGCGCGGAAAAGACAGTGGTGCTGGCCAAGACCGTTGAGAGTGGCGAGTTGGAGGCGGCGCTCGCATCGATCCTGCCAGCGGAAATTCAAGTGTTCTCGATAGGTCCACGAACCTATGTGACATGGCCCGGAGAAATGTTTGTTGAGTTCGGCCTTGCCGTGTCCGCGGCGCGTCCAGAGACCTGCGTCATCTCCCTGACCAATGGATACCTTGGCGGATATCTCGTGACCCGGGAGGCGGTGGATCGCCGATTCTACGAGGCCGGGAACGCGTTGTTGGCAAGCCCCGCCGCAGGTGAACTCCTCGTGGGAGCGACCCGTCGGTTGATCGAAAAAATCCAGCAGCACTGAGACATGGGAACCATTTTCACCATCGATCTCGGAACAACCTCCTTCAAAGCGGCGCTTTTTGATTCGAGCCTGAAACTCATCGCAGTGGCGCGCGTCCCGACGCCCGTCCATGTGGCCGCCGCTGGTTGGCGCGAGATTCTTCCGGAGGCATTCTTTCGCGCAATTCAGGACCTGGCGGGGTTGCTGAGAACACAGAACCCATCCGGGTATTCCTCCATTGGCATGGTGACTTTCTCCACTCAAACCAACAGCTTCATCCTGCTCGATGGACGTGATTGTCCATTGACACCCCTGATTCTTTGGTCTGATGAGCGGGCACGCCACGACTTCTCGAGCGAGGAGGATTTCCGCATTGCCGCGCCGTCCGTGACCGGCCTCCCGAGCGTGGGGGCGCTGGCGGCTCCGGCCAAGTTGAAGTGGATGGCGAAACATCAGCCAGAAATCCTGGCCGCAACCCGGCGGTTTTGTCTGATCGGTGACTTTCTCACTCTGTGGTTCACAGGCCGGCATGTCTCGGAAGCCGGCGCGGCCGGGTTCACCGGCCTGCTGGATATTCATCAGCTCAGCTGGTGCCCGGAGGTTGAGCAGGGAACAGGTTTTTCCCGGAGTTGCCTGCCAAGCGTCCTGCGCGCTGGCGCGGATCTGGGCGCCATCCGCTCCGAAGCCGCCGAGGCTCTCACAATGAATCCGTCGTGTCGGTTTTTCCTGGGTTGCCTTGATCAATACGCCGGCGCTGTTGGCGCGGGCAATACCCTGCCGGGGGCTGTCTCCGAGACCACTGGGACAGTCCTGACCACGATCCAGTGCTCGGATCGTTTCTCGGAAATGGGCGGCGGATATTATCAAGGCCCGGCTTTTCGCGAGGGTTGGTATTGGAAAATGATGGTCGCCGAAAGAGGCGCCAGTCTTCTCGAGGCATTTCGCAATGCCCAACCCGACAGGCCGGAATTCCCGGTGCTCGACGCCGAGGCGGCATCAACCCCACCGGGGGCTGAGGGATTGCGCCTTGTTGCTCCCATCGAGACGAATCCTCGAGATGCCTTCTCGGGGATTTCCACACACCACAACCGGGGCCACTTCGCTAGGGCGATCATGGAAGCGGTGGCTTTTGCTCTCGCATCGCAAATCCAAATCCTTTGCGCGAATCCACCGTCTGAACTGAGGTGTTGTGGAGGTGCCAACCGCAGTCGCGTCTGGCTCCAGATCAAAGCGGATGTTTTGAACATCCCCTGTGCCCCACCCGCCTGCGATGAGCCCGCCTGCCTGGGAGCGGCCGTGCTTGCTGTTCGCAGTCTCGGCGGGGTTCCTGATGCGCACGACCCATCGCTGAGGGATCCGGCGGATTGGATTTTTCCACGCCCCGGGATTCACCGTTTTTACAAGTCCCTGCTCACTGAATCTCCCAAACTAGAGAAACCCATACCCAACCCATGAAAAACTACCGCCTCAACCGCCTCTTCAACCCGAAATCCCAGCGCTGCTTCGATGTGGCCATCGACCATGGGTTTTTTAATGAAGCCGCCTTTCTCACCGGCATCGAGAGTATTGAAAATGCGGTGCGGGTGCTTGTCGAAGCCGCGCCGGATGCGATCCAACTCACCATCGGCCAAGCCCCAGTGCTCCAAAGCCTGCCTGGCCGTTTCAAGCCGTCACTCGTCCTGCGCACCGACGTGGCGAACGTCTACGGTCGTGAATTGCCGCGCACGCTTTTCAGCCGGATGATCGATAGCCCGGTCGAGCAGGCCCTGCGCTTGGATGCCTCCTGCGTGGTGGTGAATCTTTTCAGCATTCCCAACGAACCGGAGGTGGGCGACCAGTGTGTGCAAAACATTCTTCGCATCAAACCGGAGTGCGAGCGCTACGGCATGCCTCTCATGGTCGAGCCCCTGGTGTTCCAAAAAAACTCCCTTGCCGGCGGATATATGGTCGATGGAGATCCCCAAAAAATCCTGCCACTCGTGAGGCAGGGCGTCGAGTTGGGCGCAGATATCATCAAGGCCGATCCCACGGATGATGTCGAAATCTACCACAAGGTCATTGAGATGTGCGGCAAGATTCCAGTCCTCGTGCGCGGTGGCGGAAAAGCCCCCGACGCCGAGATTCTCGCCCGCACCGAGGAGTTGATCAAGCAAGGCGCCGCCGGCATCGTCTATGGCCGCAATGTCATCCAGCATACCAACCCCGCCGGGATGACAAAGGCCCTCATGGCCATCGTGCATGACGGAGCAACCGCCTCCGCTGCCGCAAAATTCCTGCTCTGACTGCGGAGAGCAGATTTTCTGCCACGCTCGGAGTCAATCCTCAGTGGGTTGCTCCGAGCTTTTTTTGTATCGCGAGGCATCCTCCGCGCACGCGCTTCCGTTCCGTGGGTTTCCCGCCAGCGGGCGGAATGTAACTGTTATCAGTATAACAATTCGTTCGAGGCAGCATCGGGTCGCTAATTGATTGGACCAGTTCCAATCCAGCTTCCCCTCCCGAACAAATGAAAGCCACCTCTCTCACCCAAGGGCCCGCTCAAATGCGGGGCACTCTGGGGGAATTGTGCGCGAGGCGTCCCATTGCTCAGCGAACAGAACCAGCGGGCAGGATTTTTCTTTCTCACGCCTTGGCCACGGCCCTTCTGGCTCTCCTGCTGCCTCTCACGCCGGTCCTGGCCCAAGTCGATGGAACGTGGAAACCCGCCACAGGCACAGGCAACTGGAGCGATTCCACAAACTGGACGGGCGATCCCTCTCCCGTGCCGGGCGGAGCGGGATCGACGGTCGGCCTCAACACCGGAACCGGGGGATCCATCGCCGTGACGAT
>Ga0247843_1004314_pt1 | contig 21498 bp, 22 predicted proteins | sample LaCruzMarch2017__FD_192420 | JGI IMG/M metagenome (GOLD analysis project Ga0247843, IMG submission 192420) | Freshwater microbial communities from meromictic Lake La Cruz, Castile-La Mancha, Spain - LaCruzMarch2017_8m | ecosystem: Environmental > Aquatic > Freshwater > Lake | place: Spain...
GGCGGGCTGCCCACCTTGATACAAGGGTAACGTCGCACGAACGCCCGCTTGCGCATTTAACGCACTGTTGTCCGCCACAAAGCCCGGAATATTCGATGAGATCGAATTTAAAGCGTTGGAGTAAGACGGGGACGTAAAGACGGTTATTGTTGGCAGACGCGATGCATTTGCAGCGCGGCGATCAAAACGCGCGGCCTCACGCGTTTCGCGCGCCGCGATCAAATCCGGGTTGCTGTCCAATGCCACGGTGACTGCGCTGTCTGGCGTTAATGGCAAATTGGGCAAGGGCGGCGGGGCCTGCAACTGTCCGGGTTCGCGCCCGACCAACTGGATATAAATCTCTTTAGAACGGATCAAATTGGCACGCGCAGTTTCCATATTGCTGGTTGCCAGCGCAAGTCGTGCCTCGGACTGGGCAACATCGGTGCGGGTCAGGTCACCGATTTCAAAACGGTCACGCGTCGCATCCAGATTGACCGACAGCACGCCAACCTGCGCGCGGTTCAAATCGACAATCGATTCATCGCGAATGACATCCATATATGCGCCGACCACCGCCGAGAAGATGGCGCTTTCGGTGCCACGCAGATTAGCAAAGCCGGCCTCAACTCGGTTTTCGGCCGCGCGCACCGCATTTTTAATGCCGCCGCCAGCGTATAATGGCGCTGAAATCGTGCCGTTGATGTTGATGCCGCGGGCCTGAACCACGGATCCGCCACCGTCCTGAAGGACATTTTCGACATAGGTTGGCTGTAATGTGATGTCCGGACGGCCATTGGCCTTGGCCAAAGGCACATTTTCGTTGGTTGCGCGCTGCCCCTGACGTGCGGCGGTTAGGTTGGGGTTGGTTTCATACGCTGATACCAAGGCGTCACGCAAAGTGTCCGCGCTGGCAGGCGCGATCAATCCGGTAGATGCCAGCAAAGCGGCCACGAGCAAATTGCGAGCAGTCAAAATACGAACTCCGGTTTGCGGGCAAAAGCTGGAAGTGGGGCAATCTCGCTATCTTCAAACGATTTCAAAGCAATTTTCCCTTTATGTACAAAGCCCTTGGCCAAGCGCGTTACCGCGCCTTCGATAATACCCGTCACCAATCGCGAGCCGTCGGCGGCAATATTCACCAATGCGGTGGGTAACTCTTCTGCCGCGCCGTCAACGATGATCACCGAATAAGGCGCCGCCGATTGGGCTGCTGCAACATTGTCCGCTATTACACAAGTGAGAGCGCTCACCCGCGTGCGCAAGATCGCGGCGAGATACCCATCAGGCTTGCCAACCAATAAAACATGGTCGTCCGCGCGCACATCCGCCGCCTGTAGCAGCAACGCAGCAGACACAGCGGGGTTGAGCACAGATCCATCGTCGAGCGCGATCGACCGGTCCATATACGCCGTGGATCGGTGCTTGAGCGGCACGAAATCCTCACGCGGGATGCTGCCCATCGCAACCAGCACCCATGCGTCGGTTACGCCACTTGTGCGTAGCTGGCTGTCGACCATGGACCGCCGCATCTCTTCAAAATTCACTGATTCCATCGGAAATATTTCCATTAACCTTCTGGCAACGCGGCATAAATGTATTGCCCACACAATACGGCCCTTAAATCTGGTTCTAGCCAGCCTTGTCCCTGACGACAAGCGGGATTCAGACAAACAGCCTATTTCTGGTTGCAAATAGCAACTTTTTCCGGTGCTTGTGGCGGACGGGGTGCAAGGCGCCAGATTGCCAGTTGCATTGAATTGGTCAAGCCGCTAAACGCGCGCCTTCACCACATAATGGCATTGCTGTTCAGGCAAGTTATTGTTCAGGGGCCCGATGGCGGAGTGGTGACGCAGAGGACTGCAAATCCTTGCACGCCGGTTCGATTCCGGCTCGGGCCTCCAAGCATATTGCATATTCTGCCTATATCGCGGGCCAAGCCTATAGACTTTCGGCAGATTTGTGCGAATAACCAGCCATGAGCTTTACTGAACATCCGCTACGCCGCTGGGCCGTTGACGAAATGCGGTTGCGTCGTTTCGCCCCCGTTACCGCGCATAGCGACGTTTATCAGGTTGTTCGCCTCATCGAACCTGATGAACGCAACGCGGAGGATCGTTGGCTGATAAACGCGCGGCCCGATTTTGATAACTGGGCTCTCGCGCCGCGGCATGGTTCCGGGCATACGCTCAGCGGCATTCATTTCTTGTGGGAACGCCACACCGAAGCCAGCACGTTAACGCTGATTTTTCCGCAAGAAACACCAGAACCCGTTCGTCATAACTATATTAAATGGTTGGAAAATTGGCCGGGGGGTGTTGTGCGTGCGACGCAAATAGGCATTGTGCCCAGCGCAGAAAATATTGACGCGGAATTGTCCGCAATCGGTATTTCGACCGATGAAATGGTCTGTTGTGATATAAATGGCGGCATTCGGCTTTGGTCCGATTTCAGCATTCATGGCGATGGCTACGGCCGATTGCTTATCACCGCAGGTGATGTGGGCGAAGGCGAGCGTGGCCGCATCATTCAGCGGGTTCAGGAACTGGGCAATTACCGGAATCTTGCCTTGCTTGGTTTCCCGGTCGTGCAGCAATATGGCCCCCAGCTTGACCAGTTGGAGCATCGATTGTCGGACCATGCGCGGCGCGTTGCTTCGGCGGATGAAGATGATGAAATCTTGCTCAACGATCTTGCGGCCATTTCGTCCGAGCTTGAACTCATTCGTTCGGCAACAGGTTTCCGGCTCAGTGCGACGGCAGCTTATGCCGAAGTCGCGGCGGACAGGCTTGCTTCGCTGGATGTCCAGCCGATATTGAATTTCCAAAGCCTTACCGATTTTACGGAACGACGGCTGGTCCCGGCATCGCGGACATGTTCTGTATTCCGGAAACGCCTTGGCGATATTGCCGAGCGCGTCTCTGGCGTTATGCACACGCTGGATGTGCGCATTGACAGTCGGATAAAGGCGCAGAACCTTGTTCTAATGCGGTCGATGGAGCGCTCGACGCAGCTTCAGTTTCGCCTCCAAACTCTGGTGGAGGGGTTGTCGGTTATTGCGGCCGCATATTATCTCGTTGGGCTCATCGCCTATATGACCAAGGGCGTGGCCGCGACCAAAAGCGGGTCAATCAGCGAGATATTTGTCGGCGCTGTGACCCTACCAATCGTGCTGCTGATTTACTTTTTCGTAAACCGCCTCAGGCACAAGGTGCTGATGGAAAGCGGCGCCGAAAATGCAGATACAGAAAAGCACTGATATGACTGCATAATGGCCTTTTCATGGGGGTCTTTGTTGATTAAACTTACACCAAACTTGCGTAGTTAAGAAATCGGCTATGGGGCCGATAAAGACGCGACAGGAGAATCTATGGTCAACACAAAAGCAATAGCTTGCCTTGTGGCTTTATCTGCAATGCTTGCCGCATGCTCGGGTGGTTCGGAAGGCGAAGCCGATACATCAGCGCAGGCAGAAGCATCTGCCCCAGCCGCACCTGCGGGTCCCCCTGCTGCAACCGACGTGAGCACGCTCGATGGCTCGACATTTGCCAACTTCACCGGCAATGCCGCCAACGGCAAGCTGGTATTTGCCCAATGCCGCATGTGCCATGTGACCGACGCTGGCGCGAACAAAATTGGCCCATCCTTGAATAATATTATCGGACGCACGGCTGGCACGGCTTCAGGATACACCTATTCTGCGGCAAATGCGGGCGCCGGCTTTGTTTGGACCAAGGAAAAACTGTTTCAGTTTCTGGAAAAGCCACAGCGCGTCATTCCGCAAACGAAGATGATCTTCGCGGGTCTGCCAGATGCGCAAAAGCGTGCAGACCTGATTGCGTATCTCGAAACGCCAAGCTAGGCCGTGAACGCATAAATATCACCTTCGCGGTTTGAGGCCTTTTTGTTGGCGCGCAATTTCCCGTAAAGCGCCGACAAAGTTTGCTGCTGGCCACGGTTGAAGGTTTTACTTTCGCCGATGTGGGCGTGGTTTTGGGCATGGACCAAGACGATGTGCGCCAACATGTCCAAGCGGCACGCAGCGCGATCGAAGATGCGCTGTCTGCGCGCGTGCTCATCATTGAAGATGAATCGATCATCGCGCTTCACATTAAGCAGATTGTAGAAAGCCTCGGCCATGAAACAATCGCCATTGTGCGCACCCGGGCAGAGGCTGTGGCCAAGGCGCAGGAAGACCGGCCAGAGCTTATACTGGCCGACATCAGCCTTGCCGATGGTTCAAGTGGCATTGATGCCGTCAAAGACATATTGGCTGAACAGACGGTGCCGGTGATCTTCATTACAGCCTTTCCGGAACGCCTGCTTACCGGCGAACGTCCCGAGCCGACTTATCTGATCACCAAGCCGTTTGAACCAGAAACCGTCATCGCCACCATTGGTCAGGCGTTGCTGATGCACCGGGATGTCGACATGAATTCAAAAGCTGCATAATTTTTGGGAACAATGTCTCGGCATTATGGTTTGCTTTTTTGAAACGATATTCCCAGGTCGACAAATGGATAAAACCAAATGTTGACCAGCTGGCCGCCCATCCCCCCTTCTAGGCCAGCGTCCTAACACCCCGGCTTGAACGCCGGGGTGTTTTCTTTTGTTTCCCGATCCGCTGATCAACCTGCGTCAATTGGATGGCAACAATAAATTCGGATCAATCCGGGCGCTGTTCCATTTCATGCCCCAGTGTAAATGCGGCCCGCTGGCCCTACCTGTGGCACCGACGCGGCCAATAACTTGGCCTTGCCGCACCAGGTCGCCTTCTTTGACCAGCAATTCCGATGCGTGCAAAAATGCACTGTTCAAACCCATGCCATGGTCAATCATCAGTAAATGGCCCTCCAAAGTGAAGGCATCATTGGCGGCAAGGGTGACCACGCCGTCGGCTGGTGTGACGAAATCCAGACCTTGGGGGGCGGCAATGTCCATGCCATTATGATAGCTGCCCGGCGTGCCGTTATAGATACGCTGCGCGCCAAATAGCCCCGATATGCGGCCCGATACGGGGCGGATAAATGTCTGCCGCCAGCCCTCACTATCGCTGCGGACGCTGCGGGCTGCTGCAACCTGCGCAAGCTCTGCGCTGCGCCGCGCCTGAAATTCAGCGGAGCTTTTCGCGCCGCCGGTGATGTTCGCGGCAACATTTTCGATGCGCCAATTGCCTGGAGCGACAGCGATATTGCGCTCCATCTTGCTCCCATCCGCGAGCATAGCGGCCAGCCTTGCCTGGATCGGTGCATCACGGTCAAAACCGATTAGGAAGAACCCGTCCGGACTAAGCTCTATCGCCGCGTCGTCTAAAAATACGCCGCGTGCCCCCTTGGGCGCGCGACCGATGACAAGGCCGCCTTGCACGGCAGTGCCGGACATCCAGAAGTCGGCTGGGGTCATTTGGGATTGCGCCTGCGGTTGCGCGGACAGTTGCGATGCCGCAAAGGCAAGGCCGATGAAAATCGTGATGGTTGCGCGCAAAACGCGGATGTTGCCCGCCAACCGTTCAGCCCTTGGCCAATGCCGCGCGGGTGGATGCCTCTGCGCTCACGTAAGGCTCCTGCTTGACGACGCTCCAGTAACGCAGATCTTCCAACGCAACCGCCTGTCCGGTCACCGCGCACACGACATGGTCGCCTGCGGTCAGTACACGGAAGCTATTGGCCATATAATGCAGGCGGGCGACTTTGTTTTTGGAAGACATCAGCATATCTGCATTATGGCGCATCGACGCGCAATGGGCAATGCGTCGCTTTAGCCGTCGAACAGATTGCCTTGATTAACTGTCGGTGTGTTGGGTTTGGGCGTTGAGGTTCGCTGGGCATCAGAGCCGTGGACGACGCTGCCGACTTCGCCATCGACAAACCGCAGGGTCACATCGCCCGCCTTTAATGCTGCAGCCCGCGACATAATAGTTTTGCCGTCCGCATCCGTCACGCGGGCAAAACCACGCTTCAGCGGAGCTTCGGGATGCAGGCTGACGGCAAGCCGGGTAAGCGCATCCAGCCGTTGCTGCCCTTGGTCTACACGGCGGGTCAATAGGCGCGGGTGTAGCATCATCGCTGGCCCGGAATAGGCGATCTCCGCCTTGCCAACGCGCGTGCGCAGCGACTGGCGCAGGCGTTCGGCAAGATCATCGGTGCGCAACTGGTGCGGCGCGGCAAGGTCGGACAGGCGCGGCATCAGACGGCGTTGCGCCTCAAGCCGTTCCGCCGCCAGGTCCACACGCTTGCGCACACTGTTTGCCATGCGCAGGCCTAACTGGCCGACGCGTTGCAAAAGGTCGCTCCGCACAGGTACGGCTATTTCTGCAGCAGCGGTCGGCGTTGGCGCGCGCAAATCCGCTGCGAAGTCGCACAAGGTGGTGTCGGTTTCATGCCCGACTGCCGAGATAATCGGGATCGTACAATTGGCGACGGCGCGGACCACGGCTTCATCGTTAAACGCCCATAGATCCTCAATGGATCCGCCGCCGCGCGCGACAATCACAAGGTCGGGGCGCGTGGCCGGGCAATCTTCCGGCATCGCGGAAAATCCGTTCACCGCCCGCGATATTTGCGCCGCTGATCCTTCGCCTTGCACCAATACAGGCCAGATGATGACATGCGTTGGGAAGCGGTCGGCCAGCCGGTGTAAAATGTCGCGGATGACTGCGCCTGTGGGCGATGTAACCACACCGATAACGCGGGGCAGCGCCGGCAGTTTCTTCTTACGTTCGGGCGCAAACAGCCCTTCTGCGGTTAGGCGCGCTTTCAGCTTTTCAAACAACAGCATCATTGCGCCTTCGCCGGCCACCTCAAGGCTATCGACGACGATCTGATAATTGGAGCGCCCCGCATAAGTGGTGAGCTTGCCCGTGGCGACAACCTCAAGCCCATCCTCCGGCGTGAAGGGCAGGCGGGCCGCGCCGCCTTTCCACATCACGGCGTCGAGCCGTGCGTTATCATCTTTCAGGCTGAAATAGATATGCCCCGACGCCGCGCGCTTATACCCTGAAATCTCCCCGCGCACGCGGACATGGCCGAAACGATCCTCAACGGTGCGTTTCAGGGCAAGCGACAGTTCCGACACGCTCATCGCCTGGGCATTGTCGCCGGGCCGCTCCTCGGCTAACAGGCGAGCGACTTGCGGGTCGGCAGTTTCAAAGGGGTCATTTGCGGACATGAATATCTTGCTCATCGGTTCGGGCGGTCGCGAACATGCGCTGGCGTGGAAGCTCGCGCAATCGCCAAATTGCGATACACTCTTTGCCGCGCCGGGCAATCCCGGGATCGCGCAAGAGGCAGAATTGGTCGATCTCAATAGCGCCGATCACGCCGCGGTCATCGCTTTTTGCGCGCGCCATGATATCGGTCTGGTCGTGGTTGGACCCGAAGCACCGTTGGTAAGCGGCTTGGGCGACAGCTTGCGCGATGCAGGCATTCCAGTCTTTGGCCCCAATCAAAAAGCCGCGCAGTTGGAAGGGTCAAAGGGCTTTACCAAGGACATGTGCGCCACCGCCGGTATTCCGACCGCTGGCTATGCGCGCCACGATAGCAAGGCATCCGCGCTGGCTGGGCTGGAAGCGTTCGATGCCCCTTATGTGATTAAAGCGGACGGTCTTGCGGCGGGTAAAGGCGTGATTATCGCCGAAACAAGGGCGGAGGCGGAGGCCGCGATCGACGATATGTTCGGCGGCGGCTTTGGGGATGCTGGTGCATCTGTCGTGATCGAAGAATTTATGACGGGCGAAGAAGCGAGCTTTTTCGCGTTGACTGATGGCCATGATGTTGTCGCTTTTGGCTCCGCGCAGGACCATAAGCGCGTCGGCGATGGCGATATGGGCCCGAATACAGGTGGCATGGGGGCTTATTCCCCTGCCTTTGTGCTGACCGATGCACTGCAAGCGCAGGTCATGGATCGGATCATTCGGCCGACGGTCGCTTATATGGCGGCGAACGACATGCCCTATTCCGGTGTCCTGTTTGCAGGGCTGATGCTCACCGCGCAGGGGCCAAAGCTTATTGAATATAATGCCCGTTTTGGTGATCCTGAATGCCAGGTATTGATGACCCGTTTTGACGGCGATCTGGCGGCATTGATGCTGGCGGTTGCGACAGGAACTTTGGCGCAAGCTGAGGCTCCGGCATTTTCGCGCCAAGCGGCCTTAACAATTGTCATAGCGGCAAATGGCTATCCCGCTTTGCCGGAAAAAGGCGGTGTCATCCACCTTGCGGATGCGACGGATGCCAAGATATTCCATGCGGGCACGGCGCAAGTCGGCGGCCAATTGGTCGCCAGCGGTGGTCGCGTGCTCAACGTTACTGCAACCGGCGATACGGTTACGCACGCGCAAGCCGTTGCCTATGCCGCAGTCGACAGCATCGATTTTCCAGGCGGTTTCTGCCGCAGAGACATTGGCTGGCGCGAAGTGGCGCGCGAGGGGCATCCGGCACGGATTAACGGATTATTGGTTTCACGCGTTCCTATTATTGCGTAATTGAACGAGCTATTTTTTTGGGCTTTCGGGGAGGAATATATTGTCCGACTATCTAATCATCATCATCGGTGCAGTTCTGATCATTGCCATATTATTGTGGCGGCTGCTTGCGCGGAACGGCGCGCAGAAGAAAACGGACAGCGCGCCTAAGGACATAACGTCGCCGCCTGCGGCTTTACCTGCACCGCCAGTCGCACCGGTTGTTCAGGCCGCTGTGCCAGCGGCGAAGACGGCCAAAGCTAAGGCACCGTTGAAGGCCGCTGCACCGAAAAAAGCAGCCACGCCCAAAACCGCTGCGCCAAAAGCTGTGACTAAGCCCGTTGCTGAAAAGGCAAAAGCCGAAAAAGCGCCAAAGGCCAAGGCGGCAAAGCCTACTTCACCTTCATCAATCCCTGACAATCTTGAACTGATCAAGGGCTTGGGGCCCAAGGTCAACAATTTGCTCAAGGGTCTTGGCGTAACCAGCTTTGCGCAGGTCGCCAACTGGACCGCTGCCGACGTGGCGGACATAGATGCCAAGCTCGGTGCCTTTGCTGGCCGGATTACACGGGACAACTGGATCGACCAAGCCCAATTGCTTGCGGCAGGGGACGTTGCCGGTTTTGAACAAAAATATGGCGCGCTGGGAAGCGGTATTAAGGGTTGAAGCGGACTATTTTTGAACGCGTTTCGGCCGTGGCTGGAGATTGCCACCGCAATTGGGGCAATGACCGTTGAGCGGACCGGACACACATGGTTCGCAAAAGGTGCATTCATAGCGGCAGATCATGGCGTCTATGCTGTCCATCGGGAAGGGTGTTTTGCATCGTTCGCAGGATTCACGCATTTCCAGCACTGGCTTTTCTCCTATCTGCCCACGCGCTGTAACCCGGTCCCATGCATTTTGAGCCATTGGTCAGCTGCCTTGCGGTTGCCTTCATACAAGGTGTCGAGCCACGCATAAAAATCGGCGCTATGGTTCATATGGCGGATGTGCGCGACCTCATGCGCGATGACGGAGCGGCGCACATAGACAGGGGCCATGATCAACCGCCAGCTCAGCGAAATAGTGCCATGGCTTGAGCAACTGCCCCAACGGCTCCGTGGATCGCCAAGCGACAGGCGCGGGACCGGCGCATTTGCCTTGGCGCAATAAGATGCAATTTCCTTGGTAAATATGGCGCGCGCTTCGGCTTTCAACCAACGCAGGATGCGTGCCTCAACTGACGATGCCGGGCCGCCAAGACGCAATTTGCCCTCACCACAACGGATGCTGCGCGGCCATTCCTCGCGCCACTCGATCAGATAAGCTTCCCCTCCGATGGCAATGTCGCTGCCTGGGGCGATGGGGGCGGCCTCGGCCACGCTGTTCAGCCGCGTGGCAATCCACTCCCGCTTCTTGTGGACAAAATCGAGCGCGAGTTTGGTGGGGGTGTAATGCGGCATCGTAATCCGGATTTCGCGTTTGATGGCATCGGCGCGCATGGAAATACGCTTTGCGCGGCTGTTCCGCAGGATGCGCACAGGTACGCGCTCGCCTTCAATTTCCACAGCGGGATCAGAGAGGCTTTTCGACAATATGGTTTTCAAGCGGTCCAGCATGCACTTCCGATATAGCCCTATTTTTCACAGACATGCCAGCATCATGTATCGTTTGGCGGTCTCCGCTGACCAAATAATGCCATTCTGGTAAAGGCTTATCTGCCGCACGCAGCACATATGCGCATGTTGACGGCAGCCAGACATAATCCTCGATTTTGTTGGGCGTGAGCCGAATACATTCCGGCACAATGGCCCTGCGGCCGCGATAATCGGAACATTGACAGGTTTGCAGGTCAAGCAATTTGCAGGCGACATTGGTGGGATAGATGCGGCCGGTATCTTCGTCCTCCACCTTGTTGAGGCAACATTTGCCGCACCCGTCGCATAAGGCTTCCCACTGCGCGCGATCAAGCCTGTCTAACGGCGCCTCCCAAAAGGCGACTTTGGTCACATCAACGGACCCATTTGGCAAGTTCAGCCTCTACCAGATCAGGCGCGCCTTCATTGGCGTCGGTGTTGGGGACATCGGCGGGCATGATCGCCAATGGCTCACCTTTTGGTCCCATCAAATAGGGCGTCTGGCTGTGGCTCATCAGGTAATTTTCTGGCGAGCTGCCGTCGACTCGGCTGGAATAGATTGCGAATTTCTTGGCTGCTTCGGCAATTTCTGAATCCGTGCCGGTCAGACCGATAGCGCGCGGATGAAAGGCGCCAACAAACTGTTTCAGCACCGCGCTCGTATCGCGTGCGGGATCAACGGTAATGAAAATCGGTTGAATCTTAGCCGCTAGCGCAGGGTATTTTTTCTCAAAAGATTTTAGGCCAGCCATGAGGTTCTGCATATCGGGCGTGCAGATATCGGGGCAATTGGTATATCCGAAATAGACGATGCGATATTTGCCGTCGAATTCCTTAAAGCTACGCTTCTTGCCATCCTGATCGGTCAGCAGAAAATCACCACCGATTGTGGCCCCTGCCAGCGGCGCTTCGTTCAGCGGTATTGGCGCAGGGCCAGAGTCGCATGCGGATAAGAGCAGAAGGGCGGATACGGCAAAAAGGGATGTTTTGTTCATAGCGAGGCCAGACATGGTCTGCTAAGGCCGAGGATACAAGGATAATGGACATAATTATGGGACAGATTCTGTTGAAAAAGACATTTTTTCTCGTTGCAGCGGCTGGACTCATCTTGCCAGTCACCAGCGGTGTCATTGCGCCTGCTGCAATGGCGCAGTTTTCGGACAGCTATAACTTCCTGAAAGCGGTGAAAGACCGCAAAGGTGAAGACGCCGAGAAGTTGTTGGCAGAACCTGGCTCAGTCATCGTCAATACGCGCGATATTACGTCTGGCGAAACCGCTTTGCATATCGTGATCCAGCGCCGCGATTCGGCGTGGCTTGGCTATTTACTGCAAAAGGGCGCCAATCCGAACTTGGCCGACAAAAAGGGCACGACCCCATTAATGCTCGCCACGCAACTTGGCTATGTGGAGGGTATAGACGTGCTTACCCGCAGAAAAGCGCAGGTCGACCAAAGCAATCGCGCAGGTGAAACGGCGCTTATTCTGGCCGTCCAACTCCGCAATATAGACGCTGTGCGGGCGCTGTTAAAGGCAGGGGCCAACCCGGATAAAACCGACAGCCGCGCCGGATATTCGGCGCGCGATTATGCCAGGCAGGATGGCCGTGCGTCGGAAATTGCTGCCATCATCGAAAGTCATGGCAAAGCAGATGCCTCAGCAAAGCCCGCTGAACTCGACTTCTCGGGCATTGAAGGGCCAAAGTAACGCGTATCGCGCGCCCGTCCGATTGAATCAGCCGGGCACGAATGTCATGGCGGCACCGTTCATGCAATAGCGTTTGCCAGTGGGCTTCGGCCCGTCATCAAAGACATGCCCAAGATGTCCGCCACATTGCGCGCAATGCACTTCTGTGCGCGGCAAACCGATTTTATAATCGGTTTTTGCGCCAACCCCGCCTGCCAATGGCGTGTAAAAGCTTGGCCAGCCAGTGCCGCTTTCAAATTTTGTCGCCGACGAGAATAATCGCTTATTGCAGCCAGCACAGACATAAGTGCCCTTGCGTTTTTCGCTGTTCAGCGCGCTGCTATAGGGACGCTCGGTGTCCTCTTGGCGCAATATGCGATATGCTGCTGGCGAAAGCCGTTTCTTCCACTCGGCATCGCTGTAGTTAACGGCAAAGCGCGTCTTGGCGGTCGCATCCCTGCCACAGCCCAAGACGAACGCAGCCGCGCCTGCGCTAAAAAAGGACAGAAGTTTGCGTTTGCTCAGTTGCATGACAGTTTCCTTTAAAAGCCTTGGCAGCATATACGCTGCTTTGGCCCCAAAAGTTGCATATCAATAACGCGACAGCTCCACATCCATCTTGCGGTAGCCATGCACAAAGCAACCGGCGACGCGTTCTGGTTCTGCAACGACGTTTGGCCGCAGGCGGCGCGCGGCCATTTCTTCAAGCAGGATGCGGATTTGCAGTTCGGCAAGCCGCGCCCCGACGCAGCGGTGGATGCCATAGCCAAATGCCAAATGCCGCCGCGCATTTTCGCGGTCAACGATCAGCTTGTCCGGATTTTCGAACACGCTTTCGTCGCGATTGGCAGACAGATACCACATGCCGATCTTGTCGCCCGCCTTGATTGGCGCTCCGAACAGGTCATGGTCCTGCGTCGCGGTGCGCCGCATATGCGCCAGCGGCGTCTGCCAGCGGATAATTTCGCTGACGGCGTTGGTGATGAAGCCGGGGTTCTTTTCCAGCTTATCTCGTTCATCCTGAAAGCTATGTAGGCCATAAGCATAGCCCGACATGGAATTGCGTGTCGTGTCGTTACCGCCTACGATGAGCAAGATGAGATTGCCCATATATTCCAACGGGGCCATGTCCTTCATCGGCGAATGGATCATCCGGCTGATCAGATCAGGCGCTTGGCCCTTGTTTTTGCGCTCGTTCCAGAGATTCTGGAAATAGGCGCCCATTTCGAACATTTTAGCGAGCCGCGCTTTGCGGGTTTCTTCGGTGCGGAACAATTCGACGTCACCGGCCCAATCGGACCATTCGGTCAGTTTGCGGCGGTCTTCCCACGGGAAATCAAACAGCAAGGCAAGCATTTGCGTCGTCAGTTCAATAGAAACCAAATCAACCCAGTCGAATGTTTGGCCAACGGGTAGCGAATCCAGTAACTCTGCCGTGCGGCGGCGGATGTCGCCGGACATGCGGTCCATTTCGCCCGGCGTAAATGCCGGCGCGATGACGCGGCGTTCCTCGGTATGCTTGGGCCGGTCCATCGCGATGAACATTGGCATGATGACTCTTTCATCTTCCGGAATAGGTTCGGCAAGCGCGTTGTCGTCGATCAGCGTGATGCCGCCATGTTCGAATGAAGACGAGTACATATCTGGCAATGCCTCAACATGCTGGATTGCTTTCAGCGTGGTGACATTCCAATAGGTACCGAAATCGGAGCCTTCGATTTTGTTAATCGGGGCCTTTTCTCGCATTTCCTTGAATATAGGATGCCAACGATCCTCAAGGTAAATATCAGCTTTGGTTACATCCCAGCGGTGCGGTGCCTGATTAACTTCATAGGGCAGCGAATCGCTCTCAAATATCGGGGCAGTGGCCATTTTTCTCGACTCCTCTCGGCGGGGAAAGTGCCACTACTTACAAAAATGTCAATCCAGTTTCGAACCGCAACTCAATTGGTGTGGCGGGACGTTATCGAGGAATTTTGATCAGCCCCCAAAAGCTTACGCTTGCTGCCATCCTTGACGCGGCCAGCGTTTCCGGACTTCATGACGTTTTTCTTGAACAGATATACGCCAAGGCGCAGCAGCAGCACCGCGAACAGCAGTTGGCCGATAATCGCTACGCCATGATGCCATAACATCGGCTCAAGTGCCGCGCGCCCGATCATCGCAAAGGGCGAACTGAACGGAAAGACGGCCGCAAATATTTCCATGGGCTCGCCAGTCTTGGTCAGCGCGTAAGACGCGAAGAAGAAATTGATCAACTGCACCATGGTGACGGGCATGGAAATAGTCTGCACCTCACGCACCGTTGCCGCCATCGCACCGATGCCTAGAAACAATGCGCCCAGCATCAGATAGGCCATGACGAAATAGGCAAAGCACAGGCCAATAAATATCGGCCAACCCACCGCTGGTGTCGGGTAGCTGGGGAGATTCGGGCTAACCGCCATGAAGCCGATGATGCCAATGGTGGTCCAAACGGCTATGCCTAGCAACGCCATAGCGAGCATCGCAAAAAGCTTTCCCAGAAAAACTGACTCCATCGGTACCGATGCTGCTAAAATCTCGATGATCTTGTTCGATTTTTCTTCGACCAGATTAGACAGCACCATGCCCGCCAGCAACATGGTTAGGAAAAGCACCAATACTTGGCCACCTTGCGCCGTGATTGTGCGCAGTTGCTTGTCGTTATTGGCGGTTTCAACAACAATGTCCGATGTGGCGGTGGGCAATATCAAACTACCCCCGCTTTGGGCGTAACCTGCAAGTAACTCAATGTCGGGGCGTTCGCGTCGTATGCTGTTTGCGGTTCCAGTTACGATGGGTTTTTCCAGCGTCCCTGTCACCACAACGGTGAAACTGTCACTTTTTTTCTGGAGATAGGCTTGGGGGCTCACTTGCCCGACTTCGGCGTCGCCGACGACTTTCATTTCCGAAAAATAGCGATCACCCAATGTTTTCGAGAGCGCACTTCGAGCCATGAGTATCTTATCAGCATCGGCCTGAGAGAGAGCAATGCCGACAACGGGCCGCGCGACTTGCTTGGCGATCTGCCCACCCAAATTGCCCGCCGCAAAGCCGACCAACACTGGTAATAAGGGACCCAGGAGAAAGAAGATGAACGCTTTGGAATAGACAATCGCGATAAAATCGCGGCGGGCAATGACGAAGGCGGCGCGGAAAATCTCCCTCATTTTGGGTCTCCCATGGCGGCGTCATCCATTTCGGCGGCCACATCTTCGCCTGCAATCGCGACGAAGGCATCGTGCAGGCCGGGCCGTTCAATGGATAGCGACCGGATACCTGCTTTGCCTTCGACCAAGGCGGTTAGTAATGGCTCCACGCCTGTTTTGGGCAAGGTGAAGTGCCAATGATGCCCATCGGCCTTTGTCTGCGCAGGCAAAGCCGAGCGCCACGGGCCATCGAGTGTTTCGGTTTCCAAATGCACTTGCGGACGTAAACGGTCGCGGGCCTCCGATACCAGCCCGTCAAAGCTGATCTTGCCCTTAGCAATGATCGCGATGCGTTCGCACAGGCGTTCGGCATGAGCGATGACATGGGTGGAGAAAATAACGGTAACGCCTTTGGCAGCCTGCGCGCGGATCATCTTTTCGAGCTTTGCTTGATTGAGCGCATCAAGCCCGGAAAAAGGTTCATCAAGAACAATCAGCTTCGGGTCATGGACGATGGTGCCCATCAACTGCACCGTCTGCGCCATACCTTTGGACAGCTGCCGGATTTGCCGGTCAGCGGCGTAACCAAGGCCAGCTTCTTCGAGCAAGGCACGGCCTTTTCTCGCGCCTTCCCGCAGCGAAAGGCCGCGCAGCGCTCCCATGAAAGCAATAGTGTCAACGGCGCGCATCGATTGGTAAAGCCCACGTTCTTCGGGCAAATAGCCTACGTTACGCGACTGCGATATCGGGCGGTCAGCGCCAAGCAAGGTCCGCGTCCCAGCGTCGGGATCAATGATCCCAAGCAAGGTCCGCAGCATGGTTGTTTTGCCCGCGCCATTTGGACCCAGAATGCCAAAAATGCTCCCTTCGGGAATATTCAAGTCCACACCATCAACTGCGCGAAAGCCGTCGAATTGCTTTAATAGTCCCTTTGCCTCTATTGCATACATTCTGAGTGCCCCGGAGTGTGTGAGGGTGTTGAATAGGGTCAGCGCGTGAAGAGAGACAATAGAAATTTAGTTAACGCCTTGCAAGATCGTGCGAAAGGCGAAGGCTTTGTTGCCTTTGGCATCGCGCCTGGCCGTCTTGCGCCGGCGGCAGGCGAACGACTTCGACAATGGCTGCGCGAAGGCTTGCATGGCGACATGCTCTGGATGGAAAGCCGCGCCGATGAACGCGCCAATCCGGACATCTTATGGCCCGAGGTCAAATCCGTTATCATGCTGGGGATGAGCTATGCCCCGCCGCATGATCCCATGGTCCTTGCCGACCAAGACACGCGCGCACGCATTTCGGTCTATGCACAAGGGCGCGATTATCATGATGTCGTGAAGGGCGCGCTCAAGCGGCTGGCGGGATGGCTGGCGCATGAAGCAGATGCAGGCGTCAAAGTCTTTGTCGATACCGCGCCAGTGATGGAGAAAGCCCTAGCGCAATCCGCCGGGCTTGGCTGGCAGGGTAAGCATAGCAATGTTGTGAGCCGAGAACATGGCAGTTGGTTGTTTTTGGGCGCGATTTATACCACCGCTGAGCTTGAGCCCGCTTTGCCCGCCGAAGACAGTTGTGGATCATGCCGCGCGTGCCTAGACATTTGTCCGACCAATGCCTTTCCCGCGCCCTACCGCCTCGATGCCCGCCGCTGCATCTCGTATTTGACGATCGAGCATAAGGGACCAATTGACTTGGAACTTCGGCCATTAATAGGCAATCATATCTATGGCTGCGATGACTGTCTTGCCGTGTGTCCGTGGAACAAATTTGCCGAAACGGCAACTGCGCATAAGGCGTTTTCACCCCGCGCGGAACTGGTTGCGCCGCAGATTGCGGATTTATTGACATTGGATGATGCCGCATTTCGGCAACTCTTTTCCGGATCGCCCATCAAACGGATCGGACGTGACCGGTTTGTACGCAATGTCTTGATCGCGGCTGGCAATGGCACGGATGCTGGGCTTATTTCGCAGATTGAGATTTTGCTGGCCGATCCTGCACCTGTGGTTCGCGGCGCGGCGATCTGGGCGTTGGGGCGGCTGTCACCTGAGGCATTTGCGCAAAGGCGTATGGAATATTTGCCCACCGAGCGAGATCTGTCGGTCCGTGCCGAGTGGGATGCCACAACCTAGCGGCGTTGCAGGGCCGCAATGCAAGCGGCGCGGTCTACGGCGGCTCCGTCGCTTCTGCGGGCATCTACATAAGTGACGACTTCGCGTGCACCTTTACGTTCGGGATAGAGAAACGCATCAAGGATGCAGGGCTTGCCGACGAACTGCAGCTTGCGACCATAAACTTCGACAACGTCCAGCCGTGGTTCGCCGAATAAGCGTTTTATGGCATTGGCGTCTTTACCAATCACCCCTTCAAGTCCGGGCGTTACAATCACGGGGCGGGGCGGGAAAGACGCCGCCGTGCGCTCAACCATTGCGGGCTGACGCGCTGGCGCACGCGCCTCAGGCGCCGAGACACAGCCTGCCAGCAACAAAGCGGTTGCGGTGAGGGGGAGTGCATGCTTCATAGCTTCGAATTTCCCGAATGGACCCAATGGACCGCCGTGGCTGTTGCCAGAATGGGCACCAGAAGGTTGATAAGCGGCACCAGCATTCCGGCAGTTCCCATTAGTCCCAGCATCAGACGGGGTAGCTTGTTAATCGCGCCCTTTGCGCCATGCCGCGCGATGAGCATGTCCTCCAAGTCCCGACCCAAAAGCAACGCGTTGATCAACAGGAACGCAATCGCTGTGCCAACGCCGGTAAACAGCAGAAGCACATAAAGCGGTAAAGCGAGGAGATTATAGCCAAGCACGCGTATTATCGACCGCATGGCCATGTGCACGCCAGCGCCCAGGCTTGGCCGTTTGCTGAATGCGGCCTGCCGTGGATAATGTCGATCCTCGACGGCATCGATGATGTCATCGGCAAAAACCCATGTTATCGCAACGGCCAAAACGCGGAACAATAAGAAGCCGGACAGGACGATAACGGCAACGGTGAGCAGGCCCGACCAAAAGCCGCCATCATTCACATTGAGCCATCCGAACACCCATAGCAGGGCGAACCAGAGGCCAATGCCCAGAATGAGGAAGCTGACAATAGTGAGAATGGTCACCTTCACCAAGACAGCAAAGATACGCCTGTCGGAAAGGCTTTGGAACGAAAGAATTAGCGCTTGGATCATCGGGCCGTTCTAAACCGCTTGCCGGAAATGTCCAATCCAACTAGGGCGCGCTTGGCTTAAACAGGAACCTTTATGACGGAGACCCGCTTCGACGTCCTTGCAATTGGCAATGCCATTGTGGATATCATCGCCGATACCGATGATGCTTTCATCGCAAGCGAAGGCCTCACAAAGGGCAGCATGCAGCTTATCGACGAAGAACGCGCACAGGCACTTTACGGGCATATGGGACCTGCCCGGGAGATTAGCGGTGGTTCGGCGGCGAACACCTTGGCTGGCTTGGCATGGCTTGGCCACAAGACGGCCTTTATCGGGCAAGTTGCAACCGATCAGCTTGGTCAAGTTTTCGCGCATGACATTCGCGCAGGCGGCATTCATTTCGACATTCCTGCCCGCGACGGTGCGCCATCGACCGCACGTTGCTACATATTGGTCACGCCCGATGCGCAGCGCACAATGAACACCTTTTTGGGTGCGTCCCAATATCTGCCTGCATCGGTCATCGACACATCGCTGATTGAAAGCGCGGCGATCTTGTATCTTGAAGGCTATTTGTGGGACCCTGAAGAACCACGTGCTGCCATGCGCACCGCCATTGACGTTGCGCGCGCGGCTGGCCGCAAGGTGGCTTTGACCTTGTCAGATGCATTTGTGATTTCGCGCCATGGTACTGATTTCTTGGCCGAAATGGACGCCGGTCGTATTGACATTTTATTCTCCAACGAAGTTGAAATCTGCGCGCTGAACAACAGCGATGATTTCGAAGCTTCGGTTGCCGCCATCGCCGCGAAGGTTCCATTGCTCGTCTGCACGCGCGGCAAACATGGCGCGATTGCCGTCGAAAATGGTGTCCGCACGGAAGTCGGTGCTGAACCCGTGGCGCAATTGGTCGATACCACAGGTGCAGGCGACCTGTTCGCGTCCGGTGTGTTTGCTGGCCTTGCGCAGGGGCGCCCAATGGCGGATTGCCTGACCATGGGTGCGGTGTGCGCAGCGGAAATCATCTCGCATTATGGCGCGCGGCCAGAAGCAGACATTGCGGATTTGGTTGCCAAACGGTTAAGTTAATGGCGTTTCTTGCGGAATAGTAGCCGGTCTTCGGGGCCAAAGCCCCAGCGCCAGATGATCCAGCCATAAAGACCGAGAATTGCGGGAATTCCGATTGTGAGTTCGACCCATTCAAATCGGTCGGGCACGCTGACGATAATGAATCCAAGCAGCGCAGCAGCAGCGACGGCAATCAGCAGCGTCCAGCGCCAGAAACGAATCGTCCGCCCAAGCAAATGCGACAGAAACCGGGATTTGATAAGCGACCCGATCCCAAGCGAGATTGTCAGGCCGCACGCCACCGCTGCCGCCTGATATAGGCCGACATGTTCAGGCGTAATGGGTAAGTCGTCGACGAGTATGATCAGGCCAACACTCACCAATGCCTGAACCATCAGCATGCCGAGCGAGATCAAAAAATTTCGGTAGCGTGCCATGTATACTAAGGCGGATTCGCTCACGACGGCGGGGGCGGCAGTGACCTCTGCTGCGAGCAAAAAGGCAAGCGCTATAACGCCGCCCACAAATTGAGGGCCCACCAGCCCCATCACGGCCTCGCCCGGGATACCAAGCGCCAATGCAATCCCCGCCTGCGCCGCTATGATCCAGAAGCCGACTTGGCCTACTTGCTTGGCGATTTCCGCATAGTTTTGCGTCTGCAAATTGCGGGTAATGACTGGCCCCAAAATTGGGTCGAAACTGGTTTTCAACTTCTGCGGCAAGCTCGCGACTTGTTGCGCGACATAATAAATTCCGACCACGGCTGGCGAGGCGAACAACCCCAATATGGCAAGGTCAAGCCGTCGGCTGCCCCATTCAGCTGCATCTGCAGCGGCGAGCGGCAGGTTGCGCCGCGCAATGCCAAGCGAGCGCGTCGGGCTTGGCCGCCAGCCGCGCGGAAGGCCATAGCTGCGCCATAAGGGCCACAGCGCAAAGACCAATGCCGCCGCCAAAGAGGCGACATAAGCCAGGATCAGGCCATCGCGGGCGGAATAAAAATATAATACACCCGCAGCGATGCTGATCGTCCAAGGCTCGACCACTGCGCGTGCGCGTACGGTGGACAGGATGTCAAATTTATAGGCAAGCGCGGACAGCGCCACATCCGTTGCCACAATCGCAAAAATCGCCAGTGGCAAGAATCGATCAAACCCGTTGGTGCTGCTATTGGGAAACATGAATTGCGGGAACGCGATCAAAAATGCAGCGCCCAGCGCCGAAGCGACCATCGCGGCAAGCAAGCAATCTGCGATGATATGGGCGTGCGGCCGATCATCCTTGGACAGCAGTTCTGCAAGACCCCGGCGCAGGCCAAGCGACCCAAGCTGGGCTGCAAATTCAACGATCAAAATAGCATAAGCAAAGCGGCCAAGTGCCTCGGGACCATAAAGCCGGCCCGCGATGAACAAGAATGGGATTCGCGCCGCCAGCCGCAGCACGAATCCAAAGACATTTGTGCGACCGCCCTTGGCGAGCGCTTGAATGTCTTCTTCGTCGGTTCTCGCTGTGCTCAAATGCAGTCCTTTGTGCGTGAAATAGCGCATTCAGGCCGAAGTTACCAGCTTTCGGACTTGAGTGGACGGGCCAATAACGCGGTCATCACAGCCTCCACGGTGGCCGTGCCAGCGAGTAACGCGCAAACGGCTGAAACGATGGGCATTTCGACAGACAGAGACGTGGCCGACTTCAAAAGCACTGGTGCAGTAAAGGCACCCTCGGCCACAGTCTTGCGGTCGGCGAGCAGATTTTCCCCAGGTCGTCCTTGCCCAAGACCACGGCCTAAGGAGAAGTTTCGCGAGTTTTCCGAACTGCACGTCAGTACCAGATCACCGAGCCCTGACAGCCCCGCAAGCGTTTCGGCTTTTGCACCGCGCGCAAGGCCGTAACGCTGCATTTCGGCAAAGCCGCGCGCGATTAACGCGGCGCGCGCATTCAGGCCAAGGCCAGCGCCGTCGACAACGCCACAGGCAATGGCGAGCACATTTTTAACAGCGCCGCCAATTTCCGCGCCAACGACATCATCGGACCAATAGGGACGGAAAGAAGGGGTGGCGATACTGCGCATCAGCGCCGAACCAAGCGCTGGGCTTGCGGTCGCAAGCGTCACGGCGGTTGGCTTTCCAGCCGCGACCTCATGCGCAAATGTAGGGCCGGAAAGCACCGCCAAAGGATTGTGCGGCCGCACGTGCGCCGCGACGTCGGACACCAGCATTTGCGTGTCAGCCTCAATCCCCTTGGCACACAGGATCAGCGGCGCTTGGGTGTCGGGAAGTGCGGATAAGGTCGCGCGCACATGCTGCGCTGGGGTAACAATCAGAAGTGCCTCGCATGCACCCATGCGTGCGAGATCGGCGGTAGCTTCAATC
>Ga0247843_1004316_pt1 | contig 21489 bp, 14 predicted proteins | sample LaCruzMarch2017__FD_192420 | JGI IMG/M metagenome (GOLD analysis project Ga0247843, IMG submission 192420) | Freshwater microbial communities from meromictic Lake La Cruz, Castile-La Mancha, Spain - LaCruzMarch2017_8m | ecosystem: Environmental > Aquatic > Freshwater > Lake | place: Spain...
TAATCGATGCGGTGCAATCGTTCCTTCTAAAATGGATTCATACGTCTGATCAGGGTCTGCACCTACTTCATCACGGTAATTACATGGATTCAAATAAGTTGGGCCATCAGGTAAACATTCGTAACCAGCCGCATTCACATCGGTTTCAGGGGAATAATCTCCCGAACGAATCCAATTGCTTGGGTAATAAGCGTCATTGTCAGGAACACCTGCTAGCCATCTTTTGGATGAATCGGCGTATTCAATTGATGAAGAAATCATATCTGTCGTTTTGAAGGAAATATTACCCGAACCTGAAGGGAAATAATATTTTTCTTGGTGGATTTGAACTGAAATACCCCACTTCGGAATAATCTGCTCGTTATCACCATCAATGGTTCTTTCTGAGGAAACAGAATCCAAAAGATTTCCACCTTTTTTATCGTAGCGATAAACTACCCACGAAGCCGTATCGGCGCTATTACCTGAAGTCGGAGGCGTGTAGTCCCTGAATTTACATTCGAAATATCCCGGTGCCAATAACAAGGGGTCAACTACCTTAATATTGATAGGACCTTGTCCGTACTCATATTCGGGCGTAGCGGTAAATCCATCTGTAAGTACCTTGGAAAGTGTTGCACTTGTAAAATCGATCGGACGATTACCGTTTCCATATCCATCTACTCGTGTGATGCGTGGTGAGGATCCGTAGGCGAGATAATGTAATGTTCCTCCTGCCTCTGGTGCAGAAATGTGCGGTATTGCCTCTATTGCAACCACCTCTCCCATTGGCGCTTTTCTACTTACTATGTAGGCCTTTTTCTGCCCATCTAAAGCCAAGGGGTCGTCTGGTATGTAGGTTTTGTAGTTGTTATGGGCATAGGCCACAGCGATGAAAAAGTAGCGTTTAAAATTCACTAATCGAGTACTACCTTGGGCAAATAAATCTGATTTTACACTAAAACTGTGGCGAATGCCCTCGTTTTGAGCAGTTACTGCTTGAACAGGCACGCTAAAGCCTAAATCCTCGTCAAATTCGAAATTTATGATATTTTCAATGCCGTCTTTCAAGTCGCACTGTGCCACCAACCTAGCTTTAGTTGGGTCACGTAGATCTGAAACGGATGCTTGATTATTTTTAAGTTGATAAATCTGATAGCCTTGAAAACGATAAGATTTATCGGCATTGGGGTCGTTAGCCACAATAAAAGGGTCTTCTTCTAAATAATTTTCGTTGTAATTATTTGAATTACTTGGGTTGGATAACATCAATATCAGCTCATTTTCTAACTCTTGAATTTGTAATACGGGAGCGTGAGGAGCATCCAAGACTTTAAAGCAATTTTCAAAAAGAGCTTGCGCTTTATCGTCGGCTCTTCGAAGTGTTTCTACCGATGTAAAGGGGTCGCCACCTGACGACCTTGCCCAAACGACGCCAACTGTAATGTTGTTCACTGCGCCCGGTTTTAAAATAAAGGGTCCAGCAGATTCTACGAATCTTCTGTCATTCGGTGTGTTGTTTGCTGTTTGCTCGGTCCAGTTTGCTTGAGGAACGCCGTTTGTCCCCCAACCTTGGGGATCGGTATCTCCTGGAAACATAAATTCACAGGGTGTATTTGGGTCTGCTTGCGGGTCTGAAATGTGTCCGCTTCCGCCGTAAACAAATTTGGACCCGTCTTTCCAATAACCCTTCAAATAATTATAGTAGTCGGCCGCATTGGTTGGATCGGTCTGATTTATGTTAGCACCGTTTGTGGTGTTGGAATAATACAAAAAACGCCTCATTCCAAATCGTTCGTTGTCGATGATTCCATCACCATAGCCAATTCCGTTAAGCGCTTCATTTTCGCCAATTCCAAAGGCATTGTCGATACCATCATTGTCTTGAAAGGGGCCCTCAAAAAAATCAACACCGACGGCCGGGGGAGAGTAGCCATATCCTTTATATCCTGAATTGTCCCCATCAAAATTATCACCGTTGTAATAATATCCAAGACCTCTATTTACATCGCAACCGGTATAATCATCATAAGGGTCACCAAGCGCACCATCGGTGAAAAATCCAAAATAGGTATTGTAAAGTGTTTGGGTACCACGGTTGATGAGTTCGTAGTTGTAAAAGGTCATATTGTTTATTTCGTCATTGGAAGCAAAGGCAAACGCCTGTGCCCTAATTTCCATTCCAATCGGATCGGCGCCTGTTTCTGTATGTATGTTGCCCTTATCGTTCATTACCCACCAAAAGTTTTTATCGCCGTAAAGGGATACCGATCGATCAATGCTACATTGCTTGTCTCTTTTAATGTCGTACCAAGGGTAGTCGCCATCAAGGTAATTGTAGTTTCCGTCACTATTAAAATCGTAAAATGGTGCGAGGTAGTAATCTTGTCCTAGCGAGACATCGCCATGTGCCGGCCAATCTTTAATTATGTCAGGGACTTGATAATTCGGAAATAAGGTGTTTTGTGTTGAAGTACCATTCGCCATATCAGCAATTCCTGATTCGTACCATGCGCTGAACTCACGAACCATATCTTGAGTAGTGATAAAGTGTTTGTCGTATTTATTACAATTTTCATAGTCGGTTTCCGCATATATTTGAGACAGCGGGCCTGTCCAATAATCTTGACCTGAACGGTAGCGCAAAGCGGCCAATTTTAACTGGTTGTTTACATCGGTTCCACCGAGCCATAGTGCAGACGTAAACAAAGCCATAACACCAGAATTTTTTGGAACTTCGTATTGAGAAAAATTTTGACCGGGAATTTGCCAAAGGTTTCCAGCAGTATGAATCATTGCGCGAACGTTGTTGAGCTCTAGGTAGGTCGTAGCTGTTGGCGGTGCACAACCTGCTGCTTTTGGCGGTGGTGTTTTAATTTTGTAAGTCGTCGTGTAGCTTTGGCTGTTGGTAGCCCAGGTAATCAGTAGTGCCGTAAGAAATAATGTGCTTTTCATCTTCGTTTTCAATGGTGAAGTTACACAGAATTTTAAATAAAATATGTAGCGCTGCCTATTCGATCAATAAGCGTTCTATATCAACAATTAGTTTGTCAATTTCTTCAAAATTCGTTCCGTCGTAATACCCACGAATTCGCCTTTGTTTATCGATTAACACAAAATTATTTGTATGAATAAAATCACTTCCGGCGTCGCCAATGTTTTCGGCTTCTGCCGGTTTAAGTACAAAAAATGATTTTCTTGCCAAGGAGTATAACGCGCTTTTGGATCCGGTTAAAAAATGCCACTGCCCATTTACGTATCCATGTGTAATTGCATAATTTTTTAAGGTTTTAGGATTGTCAATTAATGGATCAACGGTAAAACTTAAAATTTTTAGAGCGTTATTTCCTTTAAATTTTTTTTGAACGCGTTGCATTTGTTGGTTCATTATAGGACAAATACTTTTGCAGGTTGAAAAAAAATATTCGGCAACAAAGACTTTTCCAGCTATTTCACTTTCGGTTACGTTAATTCCATCTTGGTTCGTAAAACTAAAGCTGCCGATGGTATGTCCTTGCCCAATACCAAGTAGCTCGGAATCAACCATTTCTTCTTTCACATCTGTTGGGTTTATGATAGGCAACGGTTTTTCTGGCTGTTGCACAAACATGGTGTAACTTATGACCACGCCAATTAGCAAAACCAGACCAAACAAAAGCACTCTTTTCATAGGGCAAATTTAGTTATTCTACACTTTAAGTAGGCTTCGTTTTCCATTGAACTAAACCATAAATGGATAGTAGTAGGTTTGCGAAAGAAAGTAATTCAGTCAAGTACAACGAATTGTAGTGAAACAGGATTATTGAAAGAAAGTTTAAGACAATCCAATAATACCAATTTTCTAAAATTGCCCTACTGGTAAGGTAGGTCGCAAGGACACAAAAAACAGCTATGGTAGCGTCAAGAAAAGGCAGGGATTGTCCATTTTTCATAAATTTTAGACCAAGAATAAGAGAAAGAGTCAACCCTATTAATAAGCTAAGGCCATGCTTTAATATCCCCCAAGATTGCGGCGTGATTTTTACCTGCTTCTTCCAATACCACCAACCATAAAATCCCAAGGCAACATAAAATAGTTGCAGGTAAGATTGATAATAAAGTTGCGTTTTAAAAAATAGAAACACATAAAGTAAAGCACTTAGGATGCCAAAAATCCACGCAATCGATTTCTTTAGTACAATAAATACGAGGTACAATAAGCCAAATACCACCGCCGCTAATTCTAGAATAAACAACAATTTGTTAGTACAAAAGGTGTTTTTTTCCTGCATTTTTCCACCCTGCGTCCGATTTATAGCCTGCAAAGAAGATAACTAAATCAGCGTCTGATTTGAAATCGCAAAAGAAAATGGGAAACTTTGCATCTGATTTATAGTTAACGGAATAAACGGTCTGCGCTGAAGAGGGGTTACTACCTAAAAACAGGAAAAATAAAAATAAGAGGTTAACGACTTTCATAAATAGTGATTTGTAGTGTTAAAATTAGGAATTTTTATTGGTATGGTCTTTTCAATTAGGGTAAATGGAGCAGAATTAAGATAAGCTTGTTCAAAACTATAAGGGTTGACCATTTTTTTTGAGTGTAATTAATTCAAATTTGTACAAACTTAATCATAATGAAAGTTAATTCTATTTTTCAAATTTTGTGTTTTGTACTGCTTGTCTCATCGTGTGTTTCTGGTAAAAAGTATAAAGAGCTTGTTCAACGAGAAAAAGTGTGTTCTGAAGAGCTTGAAAAATTTAAGCAAAGTAGCTTAGATTTTGAGTCAAAATACAAAGACTTCCAAGTTTTGTATGATGTAGCGGCAGCGGATTTAATTAGTATTAAGAAAGATACTTCGTTATTAGGCGAGAAATTTCGCATGCTTTTTCAAGATTTTTTGGCGTTAACAGCAGAAAATGAGGCCTTAGAAAAGACCTACGATAAATATAAATCGTTGAATGCAAAAGAAACGAGTGCTTTACAGAAACAATTGGAAGCAAAATCTATTGAGATTCAACGAAAGAGTGAGGAGCTTTTGGCATTAGACGCAGAGCTTAAGTCCAAAGAAAAACAATTGGTGGAACGTGAACAACGCGTCAATGAGTTGGAGGAGATGTTACAACGTCAGGAGGCAACATTGAAAGCTTTAAAGGATAAAGTCGCTGCGGCCTTAATTGGTTTTGAAAACAGTGGGTTAAAAGTGGAAGAGAAAAACGGTAAGATTTATGTTAGTTTAGAAGCAAAATTATTGTTTAAGTCGGGAAGTATCGTAGTGGAAGCCGAGGGTAAAAAAGCCCTAATAGAAATTGGTAAAGCGCTCGAATTAGAGAAAGACCTCGAGATTGTCGTAGAGGGACATACCGATTCGGATAAGCTAATGAGCGCGTCATTTCCAAGGAATAATTGGGAGCTTTCGGTGTTAAGGGCTACGGCAGTTACAGAAATCATGCTTGCCAACTGTTCGATGTCCCCAAAACAAATTATGGCTGCAGGTAGAGGTGAATTTTTACCTGTCGACTTTAACGACAAGGCAAAGAATAGGCGAATAGAAATTATCATCTCACCCAATTTGGACGCTTTATTTGAAATTATTTCTCAAGATTAAACACCCTTTCGGTCATTACACAGCTAGAAACTCGAAAACCACGATTTGTATTTGGAGTTTTTAGTTGAAAAACCTATTTTTGTGCTCCAATTTAAAAATATTAAAGTTCTAGTACAATGGAAAAACTAATGATATATGTTCCTATTGCAATGGCAATAATCGGCTTATTATTCATGTGGATAAAGCGATCATGGGTACTAAAACAGGATGCTGGCGATGGTAAAATGAAAGAGATTTCTGATTACATCTATGAAGGTGCATTGGCTTTCTTAAAAGCTGAATACCGTTTATTAGCCATTTTTGTAGTATTGGCAAGTATCGTATTAGCTAGCATTTCATTTATTGTCCCTACAACGCATATCTTAATCGTTGTCGCTTTCGTTTTTGGGGCTTTCTTTTCTGCTTTAGCTGGAAACATGGGAATGAAAATCGCTACTAAGACAAATGTTCGTACAACGCAAGCAGCTCGTACCAGTTTACCTCAAGCATTGAAAGTTGCTTTTGGTGGAGGAACGGTTATGGGATTAGGCGTTGCTGGTTTAGCTGTTTTAGGTTTAACAACTTTCTTTATTATTTTCTTCCAGTTTTTTATGGGAGGAGTTTGGGGTGCTGATGGAACCGATAAAATGACCATCGTTTTGGAAACGCTAGCGGGATTTTCCTTAGGTGCTGAATCAATCGCTTTGTTTGCGCGTGTAGGTGGTGGTATTTATACAAAAGCAGCTGATGTTGGAGCAGATTTAGTGGGTAAAGTAGAAGCGGGAATTCCAGAAGATGATCCTCGTAATCCTGCTACCATTGCAGATAACGTAGGTGATAATGTAGGTGACGTTGCAGGAATGGGGGCCGATTTATTTGGTTCGTATGTGGCAACCGTGTTAGCTGCCATGGTTCTTGGTAACTATGTAATAAAAGATATGGGAGGTGCTATTTCCGATGCTTTTGGAGGAATTGGTCCTGTCTTATTGCCGATGTCTATTGCTGGTTTTGGTATTCTTTTTTCAATTATTGGAACTATGCTTGTTAAGATTACGAGCAACGACGCAAAAGAAGCGCAGGTTCAAAAGGCTTTGAATATTGGGAATTGGGTGTCTATTATTTTGACCGCAGTTGCTTGTTATTTTTTAGTTACGTGGATGTTGCCAGCCAAAATGAAGATGAGTTTCTTTGGAGAAGGCCTTAAGGAAATTTCTTCCATGCGTGTGTTTTTTGCCACTTTAGTCGGTTTGGTTGTTGGTGGGGCTATTTCATCTGTAACAGAATATTATACAGGATTAGGCACGAAGCCAGTATTGAAAATTGTACAAAAATCTTCTACCGGTGCAGGAACGAACGTAATTGCGGGTCTTGCAACTGGAATGATTTCTACTTTTCCAACGGTCATTTTATTTGCAGCTGCCATCTGGGGCTCTTATGAATTAGCAGGATTTTATGGGGTAGCTTTAGCCGCTTCGGCAATGATGGCCACTACAGCCATGCAGTTAGCGATTGATGCTTTCGGTCCTATATCTGATAACGCAGGTGGAATTGCTGAAATGAGTGAGTTGCCTAAAGAGGTCCGTCAACGGACAGACATATTGGATTCAGTAGGTAATACAACTGCTGCAACTGGTAAAGGTTTTGCTATTGCTTCTGCGGCATTGACATCATTGGCCCTGTTTGCAGCGTACGTAACCTTTACGGGAATTGAAGGGATTAACATTTTTAAAGCGCCTGTGCTTGCCATGTTGTTTATCGGTGGGATGATTCCGGTTGTGTTTTCTGCATTAGCGATGAATTCAGTTGGAAAAGCTGCCATGGATATGGTATATGAGGTGCGTCGTCAGTTCAAAGAAATTCCTGGAATTATGGAAGGAACTGGCAAACCTGAATATGGAAAATGTGTAGAAATTTCAACAAAAGCAGCGCTTAGAGAAATGATGTTACCGGGAGTTATGACCATTGGATTTCCAATTGCTATAGTTCTTTTAGGCCTTGGCATATATGGAACTGGTATAGAGGCTAAGGAGTTAGTTGCAGAAATGCTTGGTGGTTATATGGCTGGTGTTACTGTATCTGGTGTGCTTTGGGCGGTTTTCCAAAACAACGCAGGTGGCGCTTGGGATAACGCGAAGAAATCTTTCGAAGCGGGTGTTGAAATTAACGGCGAAATGACTTTCAAAGGTTCGGATGCACACAAAGCAGCAGTTACTGGCGATACCGTTGGCGATCCATTCAAAGACACTTCTGGTCCATCAATGAACATCCTAATCAAATTAACGTGTTTAATTGGTTTGGTAATCGCTCCCATTTTAGGAAGTGGGCATCATGATGCTAAAAAAGCGATTGACTCCGAAACCAAATGTGAAATGGTAAACGGTAAATGTTCTTCTTCTTCATGTGGAAAAAAAGAAAATTGTCATGCTACCATGGGAAAATGCGACATGAACCAATGTGCTAAAATGACAAAGGATGAATGCGCTAAAATGTGTGATTCCTTAAAGTGTACTTCCGCTGAAAAAATGGCCTGTCTATCGCATTATGGTGCTGATGGAAAATGGATAGGCGGCAAAAAGGACTGCTGCAAAGGGCATTGAGTCAAATTAAAAAAGCTAAGCCTCTCTTTTGAGAGGCTTTTTTTTAAGAAATTTTTCAGGTATGAGTCTTGTATTATCAACTAAAAACAAGGATTTTTTTGAACAGGTCTACCAAGTAGTAAAGTTAATTCCAATAGGTCGTGTTACATCTTACGGTGCTATTGCCAATTATTTAAGTGTGAAATCAGCAGCGAGAATGGTCGGATGGGCAATGAATGCATCTCATATACATCAAGATATTCCTGCGCATCGGGTAGTGAATCGTATCGGGCTTTTAACGGGGCAACATCACTTTGAAACGCCAAATAGAATGCAAGAACTGTTAATTTCTGAAGGTGTTGCGGTAGAAAATAACCGAGTGATTGATTTTACTGAACGTTTTTGGGACCCTTGCAAAGAATTAAAGATATAGCTTATTTTATCGAATAGCCATCCTTTAATTCATTAAAGAAATTGGTTCAAAGAATTCTATTAATTTTGTATTAAAATTACAGCATGAAATTCGGTACAAAAGCAATACACGCAGGTGTTCAGCCTGATCCTGCAACAGGCGCTATTATGACACCTATATATCAAACGTCAACCTACGTTCAAGATGGAGTAGGAAATCATAAAGGATATGAATATTCGCGCACTCAAAATCCTACGCGTCACGCACTTGAAAAAAACATTGCAGCCATTGAAAACGGAAAGTATGGGGCTTGTTTTGGCTCAGGTTTAGCAGCAATTGATTGCGTAATAAAAATGCTTAATCCCGGCGATGAGGTGATTTCGACCAATGATTTGTACGGTGGTTCGTACCGTATTTTCACTACTATTTTTGAAAAGTATGGTATTGTTTTTCATTTTGTAGATATGCAAAATGTGAAAGAGGTTGAAATGGCCGTTTCAAAAAACACCAAAGTTATCTGGGTGGAAACTCCTACTAATCCCATGATGAACATTGTTGACATCGCTGCCATGGCTGCTATCGCCAAAAAAACAGGTGCTCTTTTGTGTGTAGACAATACCTTTGCAACGCCTTATCTTCAAAATCCCTTGGACTTAGGTGCTGATATTGTTATGCATTCTGTAACTAAATATTTAGGGGGACACTCCGATGTTATTATGGGCGCCTTGGTTACTTCTAATGAGAAAATTGCAGCTGAAATGTATCGAATTCAAAATTCTTCGGGAGCCGTTTGTGGACCAATGGATTCTTTTCTTGTTTTACGAGGAATAAAAACACTGCATTTACGCATGCAACGTCATTGTGAAAATGGCGAAAAAATAGCTAATTTTTTGTTAGAAAGTGAACGAATTGAAAAAGTATACTGGCCAGGTTTCGAATCTCATCCCAATCATTTTGTTGCTAAAGCACAGATGCGTGGGTTTGGAGGTATGATTTCTTTTACGTTAAAAGGAAATAAGCTGGATGATGCACTTGAAATAGTTAAAAAAACAAAATTATTTGCACTTGCCGAATCGCTTGGGGGAGTAGAATCTTTAATCGGTCACCCAGCGACCATGACGCATGCTTCCATACCCAAAGCAATTCGTGATCAAAGTGGCGTAGTAGATTCTTTAATCAGGTTGAGTGTCGGGTTAGAAGATGCAGACGACCTAATAGAAGATTTAAGACAAGCTTTAGCTTAAAGGCGTTCTAATAACTTAAAAAACTGTTCCTTTTTTGCGGGAGAAAGGGGCACCGAAACACCATCCTTCATTATTATTGCACCTCCCTGATGCTTATCGTATCGGTCTAAAAATTCCAAATTGATAAGATGCGATTGCTGGATTCTAAAAAAACCATAGCCATTAAGCATCGTTTCAAAATCTTTTAAGGTTCTTGAAACTAATATCTTCTTTCCATTACTTAAGTAAAAAAATGTATAGTTTTTATCCGCTTCACATCGAACGATTTCGTTTAAATCAACAACATAAACACTTTCTTGGGTTTTTAAAACTAATTTTCTACGGTTGGTAGGTTGAATGTTGTTTTCTAAAGCAGTATATTGGGTGTCTTCTCGTTTGAATTCTAAAGAATCCATTGCCATAATAATGGAGCTATGCAATTCTTCCGAGTCAATGGGTTTTAGAATGTAATCTAGGGCACTAAATTTAATGGCTTTAATGGCGTATTCTTGATAAGCGGTAATAAATATTACTTCAAAGTTTTTTACTTCTAGGCTGTTAAGGACGTCAAAACCTGTTCCGTCGGGCATTTGAATATCAAGCAGCACAATATCAGGATGAATTCTATTTATTGCTTCAATACCTGTCTCAACACTTTCGCCGTCGGTAAAAACTTCCAGCTCAAGATGGTAGGAATCAATCATTTTTTTTACAAAATCCCGAGTGCGATTTTCATCGTCAATTATCAGTACTTTTTTCATTCTGCTTGAAAGTTAGGGTTTTCATAAATAATTGGCAAACATATTTTTACCTGTGTACCTGTTTTTTCTTCTAAGTTAAGATCTTTAATTTCTAAACTCCCTCTTCCCTTGAATTTTTTGTTGATAATTTCAATTCGTTCGCTCGTAATATGTATAGCCATTGATTTATGATTTTTATTTTTTTTTATTTTACCCGATTTTGTTCGCCCTACACCATTATCTGAAATAGTGATAGTTAACAGGTTGTCATGTTGTTCCATGAAAATTTTGATGAGCCCTTGAGGTATGGTGTGCAGTTGTCCATGTTCAATTGCATTTTCAATAAAAGGTTGCGTGATCATAGGGGGTATTAAAAGACGATTTATTCGAAGTTCCTCAGCTATTTTTATTTTGAAATTAAAGCGGTTTTCGAAGCGTAATTTTTGGGTGTTTAAGTATTTAGTTAGGATTTCCTCCTCTGTCTCCAAAGGAATAAATTCTTTGTGTGAATTTTCAAGTATTAATCGAATTAAACGCGAAAAGTTCACTAGAAATTTAGAAGCTAAGTCTGGCGTGTTACTGTAAATATAACTTTGAATTACCGACATCGCATTAAAGATAAAGTGTGGGTTCATCTGAGAACGCAATAGGGATTGTGACATTTCTGTAACGCGTTGGTCTTGTTTTAATTTGTTTTGTCTTAAAAAAATAAAAACAATAAAAAGACTAAGTAAAAGGATGATAACGGTAAAAATAATCCCGAAAAATCTTCGGTCACTCTGTAGTTGGAGGATTTTCTTTTCCTTTAGCTCCTTTTCTAATGTTTCCCCCTGCATTTCTATAATGCGCTCACGCTCTTCACCTGAATTTTTCTGCGTTAACGCGGCAATTTTTTGTGAATTTTTGGAGGTAGAGTTTAGTTCAAGAAAATCAACGTATTTTTTTAAGTATAGGAAGGCAACGTCTTTTTTACCTGTTTGCGTGTATAGATCAGACAGCACTCGATAAGATTCATAAATTTGATTTTTCTCGCCTTCTGAGTTTCTAATCTCAATGGCTTTTGTCAAGAATTTTTCCGATAAAAAAAACGATTTTTGTTTTAAGTATACTACGCCAATTTGGTGGTTTAGATCACTAATTTTATCCTTATTACCAATAGCTTCGTAATAGTTGAGCGCCAAGCTAAAAGAGTTAAGCGCCTCTGCTTCCTCGTTGATTTTTTCAAAAGCTTTCCCAAGATATTCGTGTCCAAGCGCAATTTGCTCCGCGTCTTTATATTTTTCTAGTTTTTTGATTCCAACAGTAAGAATTGCAATTGCCTCTTGATGCTTGTTGTCGTTTACTAAAAGACATCCTTTGGTTATTTCGCACAATAAAATGCTGCGCTCATCATTTATCTTACCCGCAAGCAATATGGATTTTCGTAAATAGTTATTGCTCTCTTTGATATTAAAAACTTCAAGTGAGTAACTTGCTATTGTTCTACTAAATAAGGATTGAAGATACATTAACTGATATTTTTCTGCTAATTGAAGTGCAATTAGTTCTTTTTCTACTGCCATTTCTATATCACCAAAGTGAGCATGAATTTGACTTTCATTATGAAAAGTTAGTGCAAGTTCGTTGCGCGCATCTGATCGTTTGGCATACTTGGTAGCTAATCGTGCATAATAAAGCGAGGAGTCTTTGGTGTTGTTTATTCGAAAATAATGGGCGTGATTTTGGTATGCCTGAGAAATGTTTCTATTAATCATCGTTTTTTTTGTCTCGGCAATATTTTTCAAGTTACTTTCAAAAGCTTGCAATAGCTCATTTTTATAAAGACAAAATTTGGTAAAATTGATAGCATAATAATGTTTTAGAATTGGCTGTGAAAATTCAGGTTTTTGTTTTATTAAAGAATTCATTCCAACAATAAATTCTGAGCTGTTTCCCTCTCTGTTTTTTTGTTCGCAAATTAACAGTTCCACTTTTTGCTTTTGTAGTAAATTTCCATTGCGACTTATACCTGCTAAACGCGTAAGAAGTATGCTTGATTTGTTTGGGTCTGCATTTGATGCCTTATCAAAATCAAGAATCGCCTGATTTAACTGCTTCTCCGATAAATCTTCAGTTTTTGTTTGACCCAAACAATTTACAACGATTAAAATCGCTATTAAAAATAAGTTGCTTCTAATTATTCGCATCATGATGCCTTAAAATTAGTTATTTTAGCGATTAAAATTTTATTAATAGTTATTTTTCAATTAGATGTTTGATCAGTTTATTTTAGATTTTTTGAACGAAGATATTGGTGAAGGTGATCATTCCACTTTAGCATGTGTGCCTGAAGGCAAATTAGGTTCTGCAAAATTATTGGTAAAAGAAAACGGTGTTTTGGCGGGTGTAGAAGTCATAAAAAGAGTTTATTTTTTGTTTGACCCAACTGCTAAGGTGGTGACTTTTAAAAATGATGGCGATGCCATAAACGTGGGAGATCTTGTTTTTAATGTTTCCGGCTCTAGTCAAACAATTTTGACGACAGAAAGAACGGTATTAAACATCATGCAACGAATGTCCGCGATTGCCACCTTAACAAATGCCGTTGTTGAGTTGGTAAAGGAATATCCTGTGAAAATATTGGATACGAGAAAAACAACGCCTGGATTTCGTTTTTTTGAAAAAGAAGCTGTTCGAATAGGAGGTGGAACAAATCACCGCCATGGTTTATTTGATATGGTTATGCTCAAGGATAATCACATAGATTATGCAGGCGGGATTACCCAAGCAATTACAAAGACATTGGCTTATTTAAAGAGGAAGGAATTAACCTTGAAGATGGAAGTGGAGGTGCGCAATATGGATGAGCTAAACGAAGTCATTTGTGCTGGTGGGGTTGATCGGATTATGTTGGATAATTTTACGCCAAGTGAACTTGTTTCAGCGCTTGAAATCATACCTTCGCATTTCGAAACAGAGGCATCTGGGGGGATTACAATTGAAAATGTTGTTGATTACGCTAAAACCGGCGTTCAATTTATTTCAATGGGAGCCCTAACGCATTCAGCAAAAAGTCTTGATTTGAGTCTAAAAGCTGTTTTCTCTTCATAGACGAATTAAATTACCCGCGCTTTTCTGTTAAGTAGTTAGTCAGCTCCGCAAGAAAATCTTCGTCCTCTTCAATTTTATTGCCAATTACAACCATGTTTGCGCCTGCTTCGTGTGCCAGCATAATTTGTGTAATCGTCTTTACTCCTCCACCTACAATAAGGGGTAAGTTAAGGGTGTTAACGCGTTTAATTATTTCAGTTGGAATAGCGTTGGTTGCACCGCTTCCTGCATCTAGGTAAATTAACTTTTTGCCCTGAAATTTACCAGCAAGGGCTGTTTTTCTGACCATTTCAGGTTGGTCCGCTGGAATTGGCTTGGTTTGGGTTACCTGTTCAACAGCTGACTTTCTCCCTCCCTCCACGAGCAAATAGGCGGTTGGGATGATTTCCATGCCTAGTTTTTCTAACTCGTCAACAGCTTGAATGTGATGGCCGATTAAATAATCAGGGTTTCTTCCTGAAAGCAAGGAAAGAAATAGAATTGCGTCCGCTTCTGAACTAATTTGGTGGCTCGCTCCAGGAAAAATCACAACTGGGATTGTTGTTGATGATTTTATGCTTTTTATACAATGGTCAAACTCACGCTTTGTGACTGTACTGCCTCCAACAAAAATGAAATGGGGTTGCGCCTTATTTAGTTTAAATAAAAAAGAGGATAAATCCGCAATTTTCGAAAATTTTTCAGGGTCTATTAAAATCGCAATAGCATTTTTTTGGCCAACAAGTTGATCATAAACGGTCAATTTCATATGCTTTTGAGGGGTTAAAGCTAATAATATAATTGCCTAGTTCTTGAAATTTAATTTCTACAAAGCGAATTCCTTCTGATGTTTTAAATTGGCATGTGACTAAGCCTTCGCTTTGTTCAAGCAAGTTCATGTCGGCAAGAAAATTAATTTGCTTGAGATCAGATAATTTGTACAACACTTCTTTAATGGTCCATATTATGGTATACGTCTTTGCATTTTTTACCTCAAATAAATTCAGTTCCGCTGCTGAAACAAAACGGTCCTTAATTCTTACTATTCTTTCCGTAATTAGTTCAATATCTACGCCTACAGGTGATGGTGCTAAAGCAATAACGGCTAATTCTTTTGAGTGACTAATGGAAATTTTGGTTGTTGATCCGTTAAAAAATGGTGCGCCATTGGCGTTGTAGGAAATCGGCAGATTAATTTGCTTGAAGTTACGGAGGTAACGCACGGCATAAAATTCTAGCTTTTTAGTTTCGTTTTTTATTTGAGTTATCGCACTTATTTCTTCATCAAATAAATGCGTATTTCTAACGTGTTCGTTTAAAATAAAATTAAGTAAAACGACTGTAGTTTCATTTTCGGTAAATTCAATTACTTCATTTTTGTTTTCTTCGGTTCTGTTTTGCACGAAACAATTGTTTAGTACAAAGTTCATATTTAATTCTAATTCAACTAAATTTTTTGTTTATTGTATTGATTATTATTTTTAATTATCTTTACGAATTAGAAAAACGCAATCTATTATAAAATTTTACATACGAAATATGTTTAGTAAAGTCAAACTATTAGTAGTAAGTGTCTTATTTTTAAGCGCTTATTCATTTTCTCAATCCGGATTGGGGACAGTTAAAGGAACTGTAAAGGATGAGGTTTCAGGCGAGCCACTCCCAATTAGCAAAGTATTAATTATACAAAATGGGTCCATTAAGGGCGCTGCCAACACGGATTTTGACGGTAAATTTCAAATTAACGGTGTGCTTCCCGGTTTATACGATGTAGAAGTGCGAAACCAAGATGGATACCAACCCGGAGTTACAACCGGTGTAAATGTATCGCCCGATAAAATTACCTTTCTTGACAACCTAGTATTATCAAAACCAAAAAGTGTTTTGGAAATTGGAGAAATAAAAGTTACGGCTTATAAAATACCGTTGATTGACAAAGATGGTGGCGCCTCAGGTGCTACTATCGGTAGGGAGGACATTGCCCGTTTGCCTGTTCGATCCGCTGCCGGTGTTGCTTCATCAGTCGGTGGTGTAAATACAAATGAAGGATCAGGAGCTATTTCTGTTAGGGGATCTCGTGAGGATGGTACTTATTTTTATATTGATGGAATAAAGGTGCGCGGTTCAGCCAACCTTCCTAAGTCTGCATTAGAAGAGGTTTCTGTTATTACGGGTGGAGTACCGGCTAACTATGGTGACGTTACAGGTGGTATTATCTCGGTAACTACAAGAGGTCCGTCCTCTATTTTTTTCGGTAGTATGGAGGTGGTATCTTCCGGTGTTTATGTTAATGGTGCAGATGTAGATGGATATGACGGGAAAGTTTATGGTTTGGATAAGTTTGGCTATAATTTGGTGGAAGGAATGTTATCGGGACCTTTGTTGATGCAACGTGATTCAACAGGTAAAAAGACAAAGCCAAAGTTGGGATTTTTATTTTCTGCCAACTTAACCGATCAGTTAGACAGTCGGCCACTTGCAGGTGGAAGTTATCGAATTAAAAAGGAGGCGCGTGATAGCCTTATCGCTAACCCACTAAGGCCTAATTCAACTGGTTTTGGAACCTTTCACAACGCCTTGTTTTTAAGACAAGATGATTTTGAAAAAGTAGATTGGAGAATGAATGCAAGAAATAGCGTGTTTTCTGCTCAAGGCAAGATTGACGTAAACACAGGGCCAACCATGAATGTGCAATTTGGAGGTTCTTTAAATTACAGCAACGGTACCAATTATTCCTACGCGGGTTCATTACTTAACTTTCAAAACTTTGGTGTTTCCAAAAACCTTGATTACCGAGTTTATGGTAAATTATCTCAACGATTTAATAACGAAAGAGAAGGAAGCAGTTCAAAAATAAGATCTGCTATGTACAACATAATGGTGGATTATTCGAAATCCAAAGGCGATTCCTATGATCCAAAGCACATGTACAATATATTTAACTACGGTCACGTAGGTAAGTTTACCACTACAAGAAGCCCCTCTTATGCATTCAATCCAAACACACAAACGTATATTCACGACGGATTTAGAGATGAGCGAGTTGACTTCGACCCATCTACTACAAATGCTGCACTAGCTGCCATCACTACGCAATATTATGATATTTACTCAGAATCTGCCATTGGTAATTATGAGAATTTATTTCAAATCCAGCAAGGTAACGCACTAAGAAATGGGGATTCTCCACAAAGTGTTTATGGAATTTGGAGCAATATAGGCTCACCGTTTAATAGTTTTGGAAAATATGAAAATGATCAGTTCCGGGTAACTGGTGCAGGTTCTTTAAATATTGGCGATCACAACATTTCTTTGGGCTTTGAATTCGAGCAAAGAATTGATAGAGGATGGGGAGCAGGAACAACAACTGGTGGTGGTACAAATGGTCCAATTGGTATTTGGTCGATTGCTAGGCAATTAGCTAATTTTCACATCGAGGAATTAAATCTAAATAGCGGTGTCGTTACCGATTCAGGATCATTCAAAGCAATAACCTATGAGCGATTAAATTCAGGTAATGCTTACGATGAAATAACAAATAATATTGATAACAACCAAGATGGTATTATAGGAAATTATGGCGGACAAGAAAATGCGGATAACCAATCGTTTTTTGACTATAATTTAAGAAAAAAACTAGGGTATGATGTTTATGGAGATGATTACATAGATATTGACCAATACGATCCTAATCTTTTTCAATTTGATATGTTTTCGCCCGATGAATTGTTAAATAGTGGAAACTCTTTCGTTTCTTACTACGGCTACGATCACACAGGAAAAAAAGTTAATGGCGCTACAGACATTAATAAATATTTCAATGAGTTCGATGAAAATGGTAATTATCGACGATTTGTAGGTTCCTTTCAACCGGTTTATATTGCAGGATATATCATGGATAAATTTGCTTTTAATGACATCGTTTTTAACGTCGGAGTTCGAGTAGATGTATTTGATGCAAATCAGCCCGTCTTAAAAGACCCTTATCTTTTCTTTAACGCAAGAACTGTAAAAGAAGCCAGGGCCTTAAAATTGGAAGACCCTAATTTGTATTCTTGGGTAGATATTCCTCAAAGTATGGGCGATGACTACATAGTTTATGTTAATGACGTTAATAATCCAAATGCAATTAATGGATTTCGCTCCGAAGCAAATTGGTTCAACGCGCAGGGTACAACCGTAGAGGACCCGAAGGTGATTAAGGGGCCAGCTGGAATTGCTCCTTGGCTATTGAGCCCTTCTCAAGTAACCCCAGACCAAAGTGCTTTTGAAGATTACAAAGCACAAATCAATATTATGCCAAGAATTGCCTTTTCATTCCCAATATCTGAAGAAGCGTCATTTTTTGCTCACTACGACGTCTTAACGAAAAGACCAACCTCTGGCTTTCGTTTTGATCCATTCGATTACCAATTTATCCAGTCCAGAAGTGCCGTTATTGAAAATGCAAATTTAAAGCCTGAAACAACAGTAGATTATGAATTGGGTTTTCAACAAGTTCTTTCCAAAACGTCTTCTGTTAAAATTTCTGCTTTTTATAGGGAACAACGAAATAATGTGCAGCTTGTAAATGTTTTTGAAGCTTATCCAGCAACTTACAAAACTTTCGGTAACCGCGATTTTGGAACAGTAAAGGGAATGACTATTTCCTACGATTTACGACAAACGGGCAATATTAGAATGACGGCTAATTATACTTTGCAGTTCGCTGATGGAACCGGTTCAGATGCTACCTCTATGGGTGCCTTAATCAATGCAGGATTGCCTAACTTAAGAAATATATTTCCTTACGGCTATGACCAAAGACACGCTTTTGCTATTACTTTTGATTACCGTTATGGTGAAGGGAAAGATTATAACGGCCCTAAAATTGGTGACTTTAACTTATTGGAGAATACAGGAATAAATATTTTTACTAATATCTATTCAGGGTCTCCCTATTCTGCTCAAACGTTTATTACCGACGAAGGAATAGGTAATTTGAACGCAGGTATAAGTGGTACACTTAATGGTTCTCGTCTTCCTTGGTCATATAGATTAGATATGCAAATAGACAGGACAATTAATATCCAATTGCCATCAAAGGATGATAAAAAGAAACTTGGCTTCTTGAATATTTACATTCGTGCTACAAATTTATTAAACCAATACAATAGGTTAAATGTCTATCGCGCAACAGGTAACTGGAATGATGATGGTTATTTAGCGGCAGCGGCTAGTCAAACATCGATTCAAAATCAAACGGATGAACAATCATTCAGGGATTATTACACGATGAAAATTCAGAATGCCTTTAACATTAGTTCTCCAAGAACAATTCGTTTGGGAATTAAATTTGATTTTTAAATAAGATAATTAAAAAGCTATGAAAAAGCAATTTTTTGCAACAATTGTAAGTGTTGGGTTATTTTTCTCAAGCGCACTTGGATATTATGGCCCCGGTGATAAAGATGGTAAACCTACCAAGCCAAAAGGAGCCAATTGTAGTCCAGCTACAGCCAAACTTACTATGGAGTTTAATGATGTGTCTGCATTAATTGAACAAGGCGGTAGCATGTTTCAAAATCGTCAAGCTCAGATAGCCGCTTACGAAGTACCTAAGGGAAGTAATCGATTTGCTATTTTTGCAGGTGCACTTTGGATGGGTGGAACGGATGTAAATGGACAACTTAAATTAGCCGCTTTGCGCTTTAGATCAGGGAATGATTTTTGGCCTGGTCCGCTAACCGTTAATCCTGGAAGTGGGAATTATAATCCGTTATTTCCTGTTGGAGACAATGTCGTTAGGGATTTTGGTGAGGCTAACATAGACCCCAACGAATGCATTGCGTATGATCAATTTTATACAATCCGAAAAGCAGAAATTATTCGTTTTAACATTTATTATGAATGTAATGCAGGTATTACAACAGAAGGTTGTGATGATTTAGTGGCTCCATCAAACGACGAGATAAATCGTATTTACGGTTGGCCTGCTCACGGTGATGTTTCTTTAGGTCAGGATTATTTTTTAGCGCCTTATTACGATCGAGACGGCGATGGAAGTTATAATCCCGATAACGGTGATCATCCGTGGTATGATGATATTTTGGGTCGCGACGACATTCAGTGTGGCTTTGATAGACGCATCTCACTTTATGGTGACGAAACGCATTGGTGGGTTTTTAATGACAAAGGAAATATTCATACTGAGTCTAATGGTGATCCAATTGGAATGGAAATTAGAGCTCAAGCATTTTCTTTTGCCACTAACGATGAGGTAAACCGCATGACATTTTATAATTATGAATTAATTAATCGTGGTACACAAACGCTTTATGATACCTATTTTGCTCAGTATTTAGATGCAGATGTCGGAAATTATGCAGACGACTACGCTGGTTGCGATGTTTCGCGTGGATTGGGTTACATGTATAATGGTGATTTACTTGACGAGAACGATGGGGGTAAATTAGGATATGGTGAAAATCCTCCTGCTATTGGGTGTGACTTTTTTGAAGGTCCTTATCAAGATGGGGACGGTATAGACAATCCAGGTCCGTATTTCGATCAAGCTACCCAAACAACTATTGTGCCCACCGTTGTTGATGCATTGGCAAATAATGGCATTGTGTACAAAGGTATCGGTATCGGTTATTCCGATGGTATTATAGACAATGAGCGCTTTGGTATGCGTCGTTTTACGTATTACACTTCAACAGCGGCTTATCCTTATAATGATCCAGAGCCTGCTGCTGAATATTATAATTTCATGGAGGGCCAATGGGCCAATGGCTCAGAGATGTATTACGGTGGATTGGGAACGGGTACTAGCACCCAACAACTTAGCGATTACATGTTCCCGGGTAATTCCGATCCCTTATCATGGTCTACCGGGGGTGCCGACATGACGGGTCAATTTCCGAACGGTTGGGACGAATCGACAAGTAATAATCCTTCTGGTGATCGTCGATTTGTGCAGTCTGCAGGTCCTTTTACACTAAAACCAGGAGCCGTAAATAACATTACGGTAGGTATTGTTTACGGTAGAAGTACAGATGGTGATTTATTTGCCTCTGTGGAAGCAATGAAGCGAGCAGATACAAAAGCACAAGCCTTGTTTGATGCTTGTTTTAAAATTCTTTCTCCTCCAGATGCTCCCAAAATTACCATTCAAGAATTAGAAAACGAGTTAATCTTGATGTTGGAAAATCCATTATCTTCTAATAATTACCAAGAAGCTTACGCAGAAGTGGATGAAATCAATATTCCGGATCCTACAGTTGATAGAGTTTATCGATTTGAGGGCTACCAAATTTTTCAGCTAAAAAGTCCCGATATTTCTGTTGCTGATATTGACGATCCAACAAAAGCTCGTCTTGTTGCCCAATGTGATATTAAAAATGATAAAGACAGAATTATAAACTTTGTGTTTGATGAAGCGCTTGGTTTTGCTATCCCTATTGAAAAGGTTGATGGTGAAAATACAGGAATTAGGCATTCATTTAGAGTAACAGAAGATGCTTTTGCCCAAGGTGCTAGACAATTGGTCAATCATAAAACATATTATTATGTGGCTATTGCTTACGCGTTCAACCAATTTAAGAAGTATGACCCGAACGATCCGCTATTTTTAGATGGGCAGAAAATACCTTACATCTCATCTCGTCTTAATTTTGATGGAACTGCGATTAGTCCGGTGTCGGCTGTGCCTCACAATCCAATGCCAGAGGCTGACGGAACAAACCAATTGGTTGCCTACGGATCCTCACCACGCATCACACGAGTAGATGGATATGGAAACGGTAATCGTCCGATCGATTTTACAAGTGCAACACTTTCCAAGGTACTTACAGATGGATTTACCGATACGCCCGAATATGAGTACGGACAAGGTCCTATCAATATTAAGGTAGTTGACCCCTTGTTATTGGCACCGGGATA
>Ga0247843_1004320_pt1 | contig 21476 bp, 23 predicted proteins | sample LaCruzMarch2017__FD_192420 | JGI IMG/M metagenome (GOLD analysis project Ga0247843, IMG submission 192420) | Freshwater microbial communities from meromictic Lake La Cruz, Castile-La Mancha, Spain - LaCruzMarch2017_8m | ecosystem: Environmental > Aquatic > Freshwater > Lake | place: Spain...
AATTGGCTGGCCAGCGTTTCCCGCACCTCCTCCAGAAGCCGCCGGGCCGCGCGGCCGGCGGCGTGGATTGAGGCCGGGTTTCCGGTCAGGTCCAGCGCAGCGAGGGCGGCGGCGCGCGCCGCCGGGCGCAACGGCTCGCTGGCATTGGCGTCGAGGTAGAGCAAGCGGGCGCTATTGCGCCGCGTCGCGCATCGCCGGCCCGTCGCGATCATTGGCCAGGGCGGCGCGCCCCTGCACCTGGCCGGAGATCACGTCGGCCAGCGTCACCGCCGAGAGGAACAGGTGGATCTGCTGGCCAAGCTCCGCCCAGAGATCATGGGTCAGGCACCTTTGCCCGGCGAGGCAGCCTGGCCCGCCATCGTCGCAGCGGGTGGCCTGGATCGATTCGTCGACCGCCGAGACGATGGCGGCGATGGAAATGGTCTCGGCCGGCCGCGCCAGCCGGTACCCACCCCCCGGCCCGCGGGCCGAGGCGACCAGGTCGGCACGGCGCAGCGGGCCGAACAGCTGTTCCAGATAGGCGAGCGACAAATGCTGCGCCTGGGCGATGTCGGCAAGCGCGACCTGGCGGCGAGTCCGCCCCTCCGCGTCGCTGCGCTCGCGCGCTGCCAGTTCGACCATCGCCATGACGGCATATCGACCTCTGGTAGAAAGCCTCATGGCTGTCTCCCGCGCAACGCGAAAACCAACATCGCGCCCTCTATCCTGGGGTGCATGTCCGCCCCCCTCGCCTTGGACCTTACAACAGGGACGGGGTTCCGACGAGACAAGATGCGCGTTGGGCCATGAATCCAATATCAAAGTCCGTCGCGTTTGTCCTATATTGTGCGGACCCCAAGGTTCCGGAACCGGACCCTGGGGGGATTGGTGCGTTCCCCGACTTTCTTCAGCCCGGCCCGGCGCGTGCCGACGGCAACACATCCCATCCCTGAGGCGCTTCATCGCAGCGCACCGGGGAAGCCTATGTGTGTCCCGCGGCGCCGTCAACGATGGGTCAAGCTGCTTGTGTCGGGATGGATGCGCGGGTCGCGCCGGCAACGGTGCCATCGGCTCTCCAAACCCAGGCTCGCCGCGCGCGGACTGTCGCGCGCCGGGCCCCGGGCGGGCAGGCAAGGGACGGAACGTCCTGGCCGCGCACGCCGGCAAACGAAGATTGGATCGACAGAGCAATGCCTGAAGTGATGTTCGCCGGGCCGGATGGCCGTCTCGAGGGCCGCTACCACCACGCCAAGCAGGCGAATGCGCCCGTGGCGCTCATCCTTCATCCGCATCCGCTGCATGGCGGCACCATGAATAATCGCGTGGTGCACACGCTGTACCAGCGCTTCCAGTCGCTCGGCTTTTCCACGCTGCGCTTCAATTTCCGCGGCGTCGGCCGCAGCCAGGGCCGCTATGATGGCGGCATCGGCGAAATCTCGGATGCGGCGGCGGCGCTGGACTTCCTCCAGACCGTGAACCCTGGCGCTTCCTCGCTTTGGGTCGCCGGCTATTCCTTCGGCTCCTATGTCGGCATGCAGCTGCTGATGCGCCGCCCGGAAATGGGCGGCTTCATCTCCATCAGCGCGCCGGCCAGCCATTATGATTTCGGCTTCCTGGCCCCCTGCCCCTGCAACGGGCTGATCCTGCACGGCGCCGATGATGAGCTGGTGCCCGAGATCGCGGTCCGGAAGCTGGTGGAAAAGCTCAACACCCAGAAGGGCATCCGGATCGACTATCGGGTGATGCCGGCCGCCACCCACATCTTCACGCCGACACAGGCCACCCAGGTGGCCGACGCCGCCGAGGATCATGTGATGCGCGCGCTGAACCGCACCCGCATGGCACTGGCTGCCGACTGAAGGGCTGCCCCGGGTCAGCCCGATCCGGGCACCGGCACCACGACACGCCGCCGCACCGCCACCGCCCCGGCGGGGGCGGCGGCGAACAGATCCTTCTCCGCCTCCAGCAGCACCACCCCGGCCAGCGCCGGGAACAGCGCCCGGCCCGTGGCCTCCCACGGGCGGGCCATCGGGTGCAGGAACCTGAGCCCATAGGGCGGCACGAACAGCGCCGATTCGCGCCGCAGCGGCCGGAACATCTGCCGCGCCAGCAACCGCTCCAGCTGCCCGCCCGAATAGGGCTGCCCATGGCCGAAGGGCGTGCGGTCCAGATGCGCCCAAAGACCCGTGCGGTTCGGCACCACCGCGATCAGCCGCCCATCATCGGCCAACACCCGCCAGGCTTCGCGCAGCAGCCGTCGCGCATGCTCCGCCGCTTCCAGCCCATGCACCAGCAGCAGCCGGTCGAAGCTGCGATCGGGGAAGGGCAGCGCATCCTCCTCGGCGATCAGCGTCTGGCTGCCGGCCGGCGAGGGCGGCCAGTGCGGCGGGCGGTCCCGCGGCGCGCCGTGATGCGCGGGCGTCACGGCCACGCAGCGCCGCGCTTCGCGCAGCCACAGGTCGAGGTAGGGCGCGGCATGGCCGAGCCCCATCACCGACAGGCCGGGCAGCAGCGGCCACAGCCGGCCGAGCCGCTCGCGCAGCAGGCGCGCGGCCACGGCGCCGCCCGCCGAGGCGTAGAAACCGGATAGCTGCGCCGCGGCGGGGCCGTGCACCTCGATCGTCATGGGCTGGATATAGGCATGGCGGCGCGTCCGTGGCATCCGTGATCTCGTCCCGAGCGGAGCGCCTCGCCATGTCGTTGAAGGTCACCCCCGTCCCCTGCCTGTCCGACAATTATCTCTGGCTGCTGCGCGACAGCGCGACAGGCGCGGTCGCGATCTGCGACCCGGGCGAGGCCGAACCCGCCATCGCCGCCGTGGAGGAAGCGGGCGGGAAGCTGGATGCGATCCTGCTGACCCACCATCATGGCGACCATGTCGCTGGCGTGGCGGCGCTGGCGGCGCGTTTCCCGGATGCCAAGGTGATCGGCGCGGCGATGGACGCGCACCGGCTGCCGCCGCTCGACCAGGCGGTGGCCGAGGGCGATGAGGTCCGCGTCGGCGCGGCGCGCGCCCATGTGCTGCACCTGCCCGGCCACACCACGGGCCATATCGCCTTCCACTTCGCGGCCGACCATGTGCTGCTGTGCGGCGACGTGATCTTCGCGCTGGGCTGCGGCAAGCCCCTGGAGGAGGGCGGGATGGCGGCCCTGTTCCACTCGCTGCGGCGCGTGGCCCGGCTGGATCCCGCGACGCGGCTCTGCTGCGGCCACGAATATACCCAGTCCAACGCCCGCTTCGCCCTGACCATCGAACCCGGCAACGCCGCGCTGCGCGCCGAGGCCGAGGCCGCCGGCGCCCTGCTGGCCGCCGGGCGCCCGACCGTGCCGACCACCCTGGCGCAGGAACTGGCGGCCAACCCGTTCCTGCGGGCCGCCGATCTTGACAGCTTCACGGCGCGGCGCGACGCCAAGAGCCATTTCAGAGGATAGATCGATGAAGCTGTTCTTCAGCCCCTCCAGCCCCTACGCCCGCAAGGTGATGATCTGCGCCATCCTGCGGGGCATTGACGGCCGCATCGAGATCCTCCGCGCAGACCCCTTCGCCACCCCGGAGGAGCTGGTGCGCGAAAACCCTTTGTCGAAGATCCCCTGCCTGGTCACCGCCGATGGGCGCGCCGTGTATGACAGCCCGGTGATCTGCGAATATCTGGATACACTTGGCGAAGCGGCGCCCCTGTTCCCGCCCACCGGCAGCGCCGCGCGGCTGGAGGCGCAGGTGATGCATGCGCTGGCCGATGGCATCATGGATGCCGCGCTGCTGCGCCGCGTGCTGGGCATGCAGCCGGAGGAAACCCACCGCGCCGCCTTCCTGGCGCGCCAGCAGGCGGCGGTGCAGCGCAGCCTGGCGGCGCTGGAGGCGACCCCGCCGCAGGGGCTGGCCGATGTCGGCGCCGTCGCCGTCGCGGCCGCGCTGGGCTACCTGGATTTCCGCTTCGCGCATGAGCCCTGGCGCGCCGCGCATCCGCGGCTGGCCGACTGGTTCGGCGCCGTCTCCGTGCTGCCGGCCATCGCGCGCACCGCGCCGCCGGCGTGACCTTCTCCCTGATCGGGCGCTGCGCGCGCACCGGCCAGATCGGGGCCGCATCCACCACCAGCGCGCTGGCGGTGGGGGCGCGGGTGCAGGCGGTGGCGGCGGGCGTGGGCGCGGTGCTGACGCAGCATCGCACCGACCCGCGGCTCGGCCCGCGCGGCATCGCGCTGCTGCGCTCGGGCTGCTCGGCCGCGGCGACGGTGGCGGCGCTGGTCGCCTCCACGCCCGACATTGGCTGGCGACAGCTGGCGGCGATCGACGCAGCGGGCCGCACCGCCCACCATCATGGCGCGCAGGTGAAGCCGGCGCTGGCCGCAGCGCATGGCCCGCAGGTGGTCGCCATCGGCAATATCCTGGCCAATGAGGGCGTGCCGGCCGCGATGGCGGCGGCCTTCGCCGCCGACCCATCCCTGCCCCTGGCCGAGCGCCTGCTGCGGGGGCTGGAGGCCGGGCAGGCGGCCGGCGGCGAGACGCGCGACCTGATCTCGGCCAGCCTGCTGGTCATGGCCGACCAGGCCTTTCCCTATGTCGACCTCAGGATCGACCAGGCGCCAGCGCCGCTGCCGGCGCTGCGCGCCCTGTGGGACGCCTACGCGCCGATGGCCGAGGCTTACGTGACGCGCGCGCTCACGCCCGACGTCGCGCCCGTGATATAGTTCCCCCTCACCGACCCGGATCGCCCATGCCCGTCCTGAACCGCATCGCCGCCCTGCAGCCCGAGATGGAAGGCTGGCGCCGCGACCTGCACGCCCACCCCGAGCTGCGCTTCGAGGAGGTGCGAACGGCCGCGCAGGTGGCGAAGCTGCTCGGCGAATGGGGGATCGAGGTGCATACCGGCATCGCCACCACCGGCGTGGTCGGCGTGCTGCGGAACGGCCAATCCGGCCGCGCCATCGGGCTGCGCGCCGACATGGACGCGCTGCCCATGCCGGAAGCCACGGGGCTTCCCTATGCCAGCACCAAGCCCGGCGTGATGCATGCCTGCGGTCATGACGGCCACACCACCATGCTGCTGGGTGCGGCCAAATACCTGGCCGAGACGCGCAACTTCGACGGCACCGTGGTGTTCATCTTCCAGCCCGGCGAGGAAGGCGGCGCCGGCGGGCGGATCATGGTCGAGGAAGGGCTGTTCACCCGCTTCCCCTGCGACCAGGTCTACGGGATGCATAATGACCCGGCACTCCCGCTGGGCGAGGCCGACATTCGCGACGATGTGATGATGGCGGCCAGCGACGGCTTCAGCATCACCATCCGCGGCCAGGGCGGCCATGCGGCGCGGCCGCATGCGGGCATCGATCCGGTGATGATCGGCGCGCAGATCCTGGTGGGGCTGCAATCCATCGTGGCGCGCCGCGTCGATCCGCTGGAAAGCGCCGTGATCTCCACCACGCAGTTCCATGCAGGCACCGCCAACAATGTGATCCCGGATGAGGCGAAGCTCTCGGGCACGGTGCGCACGCTGATCCCCGCCGTGCAGGACATGATCGAGGCCGCGATGCGCCGGGTGGTGGAAATGACCGCCGCCGCGCATGGCGCGACCGCCGACTTCACCTACAATCGTGGCTATCCGCCCACGGTCAACCATGCCGAGAATGCCCGCAAGGCGGCCCGCATGGCCACCGCGCTGCTCGGCGAAGGCCGCGTGCATCGCACCATGCCGCCGGTGATGGGGGGCGAGGATTTCAGCTTCATGCTGCTGCAGCGGCCGGGCGCCTACATCAAGCTCGGCCAGGCGGCCGGGGCCAAGGGGGCGGCGCCGGTCCATACGGTGCAGTATGATTTCAACGACGATCTGCTGCCGATCGGCGCCAGCTTCTATGCCGGCATCGTCGAACAGGAAATGCCGCGCGGCGGAGAGTTTGTGAAAGAATGCCCGCCAGCACCGGATTTGCCGGAAGAAATCCAAGGATGTCAGCGGGCATTCTTTCGCAAGTTCGATTGATCAACAGGCTCTGAGGGATTCCGACATGTCGCGCCCGCGGATCGCCATCGACGCCTACAACCTCACGCTCGAACAGGGCACCGGCATCGCCACCTATGCGCGGAACCTTTCCTACCAGCTGGGTGGGCTCGGGGCCGATGTGGGCGTGCTCTATGGCGAACGCCCGGCTGCATCCGATGGCGATGAGCTGCTGCGCGAAATCTCGCTTCTGGATGCCAAGATCCTGCGGCCCAATCCGGTGCTGCGCGCGCTGGCCGACCTGCAGCGCGGCATCGCCATGCGCTTTGGCGTCACCGCCACGCCGGTGCCGATCACCGACCGGGTGGTCCGCCGCGGCGTGGAGATGCGCGTGCCCTATGCCGACCGCGCCTGGAACAGCCCCGATCTGTTCCGCGCCGCGCAAGTGGGCTTCGGCCGTGGCCCGAACTTCGGCCGCGTGAAGCTGCCCGACGGGCCAGAGTTGATGCACTGGACCTTCCCGCTGCCCGTGCATGTCGAGGGCGCGCAGAACATCTACACCATGCATGATTTGGTGCCGCTGCGCCTGCCCTACACCACGCTCGACACCAAGAAGCGCTATCTGGCGACGCTGCGCGGCGTGGTCGCCACGGGTTCGCACATCGTCACCGTCAGCGAAGCCTCGCGGCGCGACATCATCCACCTGCTCAACGTGCCCGAGACGCAGATCACCAACACCGGGCAATCGGTGGCGCTGCCGGCCGCCCTGACGCAGAAGCCGCTGGACATTGCGGCGCGCGAAGTCTCGGGGGTCTTCGGCCTCGAATGGGGCGAGTATTTCCTGTTCTATGGCGGCATCGAGCCCAAGAAGAATGTGGGCCGGCTGATCGAGGCCTACCTCGCCTCGGGCGTGAAGCGGCCGCTGGTGATCTGCGGCCGGCGCGCCTGGCAGACCCGCACCGAACTGGCGCTGCTCTATGAAGATGCGGGCTTCCAGGTGGATGCGGTGCTGGCGGACGGCATCCAGCGCCTGTCGCGCAAGCTGACCGACCGGGTGATCATGTTCGACTATGCGCCCTTCCGGCTGCTGGTCAGCCTGATCCGCGGGGCGCGCTGCGTGACCTTCCCCTCGATCTATGAGGGCTTCGGCCTGCCGGTGCTGGAAGCGATGCTGCTGGGCACGCCGGTAATCACCTCCAACGTCGCCTCGCTGCCGGAAGTGGTGGGGGATGCGGCCATCCAGGTCGATCCCTATGACACGCTGGCGCTTGCGCGGGCGATCCAGGCGATGGACCAGGATGACGGGTTGCGGGCCGAGTACGCCAGGCGCGCGCCGATCCAGGCCGCCACCTTCAGCGAAGCTGCCTATCGGGAGCGGCTGCGCGCGCTCTATGCCAATCTTGGCGTCCGGCTGGATGGCGGGCGGGCGGAGATCACCGCCGCCGCCACCGAATAGGGGCTCGGGTCAGCGCCGCACCGCGGCGTGGGGTCAGCGCCGCACCGCGGCGAGGGGTCAGCGCCGCGCCGCGGCGTGGGGTCAGCGCCGCGCCGCGGCGTGGGGTCAGCGCCGCGCCGCGGCGTGGTCCCAATAGGTAAAGTTGTAGTCCTGCCCCGGGCGAGCCTGCAGGTGGCAGGTGAAGCAGGAATTCAGCGGGATATTCCGCCGCTCGCCGGTGCCGGTGAAGGCGGCATATTCCCAGTTCGCGTTGCGCAGCTCCGGGCCATAACCCTCGCCCCAGCCGGCTTCCTTCTGCTGGGCGCCGATGGCGATCCAGCCCGGCTCGGGGATGAAGCGGCCCGATGTGTCCAGCAGCGGGTTGCCCGCCGCATCCAGACGTGCCCGCGCATCGGCCATGATCAGCAGCGTGCCATCGGGGGCGGGTTGGCCGGCGCGCGTCGCCGCATAGGCATCGGGGTTCACATACATGTGGCGGATGATCTTGCGGTCCGCCTTGTCCACCGTGGCGTAGCGGATGAAGGTCCGCTCCCAGTTGGCGGGCAGCACGATATTCTGCGGCCCCGGCGTATAGGCGGCGCGCTGGGCCGGCGCTGCGGTGGCGCCCAGCAGCGCGATGGTGGCGATGGCAAGTGCGGGCAGTGTTGGGCGCATCGGGCGATCCTCCCTTGGGCCCGCGAAGGCTACGCCGCCGCGCGCTGCTCCGCCAGCGAATAGGCCCCACGCTCTCCGGTGATTGGCCGCAGCCGCTCGGTCAGGCCGAGCACCGTCTCGGCGCCGCCCAGATACAGCACGCCATCCGGCGCCAGCAGCCGCGCCATGCTTTCCAGCACGCGAGTCTTGGTGGGGGCGTCGAAATAGATCAGCACGTTGCGGCAGAAGATCGCATCGAAGCGGCCGAGTGGCGCGAGGTCGCCCAGCAGGTTGCGTTCCTCGAAGCGCACCATGCTGCGCAGCGACTCCGCGATGCGCCAGCGCGTCTCCTCCTGCCGGAAATACTTGACCAGCAGCTTGATCGGCAGGCCGCGCTGCACCTCGAACTGGGTGTAGACACCCTCGCGGGCGCGCGACAGCACCTCGGCCGACAGGTCGGTGGCCAGGATGTCCACGCGGCGGTTGCGCCCGGCCAGCGCCTCGGCCACCACCATGGCGATGCTGTAGGGCTCCTGGCCGGAGGAGCAGGCGGCGGACCAGATGCGCAGCGCCTGGCCGGGCGGGCGCAGGGCGGCCAGTTTCGGCAGTGTCGCCGACAGATGGTCGAAGGGCTTCTGGTCCCGGAAGAAGCTGCTCTCATGGGTGGTGAGGCTTTCGATCACCGCCCGTTCGAGCGCCGGATCGGGCCTTTCGCGCAGGCGCCGGGCCAGGGCGCCGATGCTCGGCAGCTTGTAGCGCGGCAGCAGCGGTGCCAGCCTTGTTTCCAGCAGATAGGCCTTGTCCTCGGTCAGCACGATGCCGGCGCGCGCGCGCACCAGCCCGGCAATGTCGCTGAACCCTTCGATGCTCATGCCGCCACACTCCCGACCGATGCCTGCAAGCGGGCTGCGATGTCTTCAACCGGCAGCAGCGCCGCGGCCAGGCCCGCCCGCGCCACCGCGCCTGGCATGCCCCAGACCACGCTGCTCGCCTCATCCTGCGCCAGGATGGTGGCGCCCGCCGCCGCCGCCACGCGGCAGCCGGCCAGGCCGTCCTGACCCATCCCGGTCAGGATCGCGACCACCAGCCGACCACTGACCGCCTTCACCAGGCTGCGCAGCATGGGATCGACGGCGGGGCGACAGAAATTCTCCGGCGCATCCTGGTTGAGATGCGCGGTCAGGCCGCCGGCGCCCTCCTGCACCACCAGGTGCCGGTCGCCCGGCGCCAGGTACAATTCGCCCGGGCGCAGCGCGACGCCATCCGTCGCCTCATGGCAGGGCAGGCGCCCAAGCCGGTGCAGATGCTCGGCCAGCAGCGTGGTGAAGCCGGCCGGCATGTGCTGCACCACCAGGATGGGCACCGGGGGCGGCTGCGTGAGGCGGCCGACCAGCGTGGCCAGCGCCTGCGGCCCGCCCGTCGAGCAACCAATGGCGATGGCCCGCGGCCGCCCGCCGGCCAGCGGCACCCGGGCCAGCGGCACCGCGGGCGTCCGCGTCGCCGGGGCACGGGTCGGGGCGCGTCCCATGCGCGCCCAGCCCTTCACCTTGGCCAGCAGATCAGCCTGGAAATGCGGGTCGCGCACGCCGCCCTGGGTGGCGGAGGGCTTCGGGATATAATCCTTCGCGCCGGCCGCCAGCGCCTGCATGGTGGCGCGGGCGCCGCGCTGGCTGAGCGCGCTGGCCACAATCACCACCAGCGCCGGATCGGCGGCCAGCAGGCGCGGCAGCACCGTCATGCCATCCATCACCGGCATTTCCAGGTCCAGCAGCACCACCTGCGGCTTGTCCGCCGCCGGCAGCGTGCCCAGTTGCGCCAGCGCGTCGCGCCCATCGGCAGCGCGGGCCACCACCCGGATCCCGGGATCAGCGGCCAGGATGCGCATCAGCGCGGCGCGCACCGTGGCGCTGTCGTCACACAGCATTACCCGCACTGGCCCGGGGCTGGCCGGGGTCACGCGGCTTCCCGCAGCAGCCCGAGCTGCGTGAGCTTGTCGCCCAGGATCTCAGCGTCGAAGGGCTTCATCACATATTCCTGCGCCCCGGCTTCCAGCGCGGTCACGATGCGCTCGAAGGCGTTCTCGGTGGTGCAGAGCACCACCAGCGGGCGCTCCGCCCCATGCTCGGCCCGCGCCGCCTTGAGGAAGGTAAGCCCATCCATCACCGGCATGTTCCAGTCGAGCAGCACCAGGTCGGGCAGGCGGGTGCGGCAGGCATCCAGCGCCTGCTGCCCATCCGCCGCCTCGCGCACCGCGAAGCCGAAACCTTCCAGGAAGCGGCGGGCGGCCTTGCGCACCACGCCACTGTCATCGACCACGAGGCAGTCGCGGCGGCCGGGATCGGCGGGGATCATGTTCATCGGCCACCCCCGATCGCCAGCACCCTGTCGACATCCAGCACGATCAGCAGCTGCCCATCCAGCCGATGCACGCCGCGCGAGACGTCGCGCCACAAAGGGTCGAGCGTCGGCGGGTTGGGCACCGCGTCTTCGGCCGCCAGCGGCACCACATCGCCCACACTGTCGGCCAGCATCGAGTAGAGTTCGTTGTCCACCTCGACCACGATCGACATGGGCTGCGCGGCCGGGTCGCGATCGGGCAGGCCGAGGCGGCGGCGCAGATCCACCGCCGTCACGATGCGCCCGCGCAGATTGAGCCCGCCCGCCACCTCGGGCGGCGCCAAGGGGATACGGGTGATGGTCTGCGAGCCCAGCACATCGCGCACCGACAGCACCGGTACGCCGCAAACCTGGCCCGCCACCTTGAGCGTCAGCACCAGCGCCGTGTCAGCCACGGCGCTGTCCTTCGATTGGATGCGCATCTTCGTCCCTTCCTCAGGCGGCCAGCGCCGTGGCCAGGCATTCCGTCAGGCTGCCGAGCAGCGCGTCCCGGTCATATTTCGCGACATAGTCGGTGAAGCCGGCTTCCCGGCCGCGGGCGATGGCCGCGGGCTCGACCCGGCCGGTCAGGGCCACCATCGGCAGCTCGCGCCACGGGCCCTCGGCGCGGACGGCGCGGGCGAAGGCCAGGCCGTCCATGCCGGGCATCTCGATGTCGGAGACGATGGCCTCGAACAACACCCCCTGTTCGCGCAGCTTCAGCGCCTCGGCGGGGCTTGCCACCGCCATGACTTCGAAGCCGGCCGCGCTCAGCACCGGCACGACAAGCTGGCGGAAGAAGCTGCTATCCTCCACCACCAGCAGGCGTCGCTTGCGGTCCGCGCCGCTCTCGGTGCCGAACCAATCGGCGCCGACCTGGCGCAGCCACCAGGCGGTGTCGATCACGTCGGTCACCTTGCCCGCCACCACCGCCGAGCCGAGATAGCCGGGGCGGCCATGGCCCGCCTTCACGTCCAGCCTTTCCTCGACCACGTCGAGGATCGCATCCACCATCAGCCCCATGCTCTGGCCGCGTTCGCTGAACACCAGCACGGTCTGGCGGCCACGCCCGTCCCGGTCGGCCGGCGGCTCGCCGCTCATGGAGACCAGCGGCATCAGCTGGCCGCGATACTGCACCACGGGCTGGCCTCCCGTGCTCTCGACATCGGCCAGCGGGATATCGTCCAGCCGCGCGATCAGGCCGAGCGGCACGGCCTTCGGCGTGGCATCGGCGGCACGGAACAGCAGCAACGCCGTGCGTTCGCTGCTGCGCTGGGCGGCCTGCGCGCCATCATCGGCACGCGTCGAATGCCCTTCCGCCGCCACCCCGGTGGCACGCGCGATGCCATTCGGATCCAGGATCATGATCACGCTGCCATCGCCGAGGATGGTATTGCCCGAGAACATGCCGATGTGCCGCAGGATCGGCGGCACCGGCTTCACCACGATTTCCTCGGTGTCGAACAGCCGGTCCACGATGATGCCGAACACCGAGGCGCCCACCTGCGTCACCACGATGAAGCGCTGTTCGATATGCTGCGCGGCGTCCTGTTCCTCGGCCAGGCCCAGCACGCGGCCGAGCGAGACCAGCGGCAGCAGCCGGTCGCGCAGGCGCAGCACCGGGGCGTTCTTGATGACTTCAACCTTCGCGTCCGACCCGCCGCCGACGCGCACCAGTTCCAGCACGCCGATCTGCGGCACCGCGAAGCGTTCGCCCGCCACCTCCACGATCAGCGCGCTGACGATGGCCAGCGTCAGCGGGATCTTGATGGTGAAGCGCGTGCCGCGGCCGGCCTGGGACGCCACGTCGATGGTGCCGCCGATCCGTTCCACATTGGTCTTCACCACATCCATGCCGACGCCGCGGCCGGAGACGGCGGTGACGGCGGCGGCGGTGGAAAAGCCCGCGCGGAAGATGAAGCGGTGGATCTCCGCCTCGGTCATGCCGGCGATCTCGGTCTCGCTGGCCAGGCCCTGCGCCACCACCTTCTCGCGGATGCGGGCGGTGTTCAGCCCTTTCCCATCGTCGGCGATCTCGATCAGGATGTGGCCGCCCTCATGATAGGCGTTCAGCATGACGCGGCCGGTGTCGGGCTTGCCGGCCCGGCGCCGCTCCTCAGTGCTTTCCAGCCCATGGTCGGCGCTGTTGCGCACCATGTGGGTCAGCGGGTCCTTGATCAGCTCCAGCACCTGCCGATCCAGCTCGGTCTCGGCGCCGCGCATGTCGAGCTCGATCTTCTTGCCCAGTTCGCCGGCCAGGTCGCGCACCAGCCGCGGCAGCTTGTTCCAGGCATTGCCGATCGGCTGCATGCGCGTCTTCATCACCCCGTCCTGCAGGTCGGAGGTGATGTGCGACAGGCGCTGCAGCGGCACGGTGTAGGCACCGTCGGAACGGGCGCGCGACAGCTGCAGCAGCTGGTTGCGCGTCAGCACCAGCTCGCTGACCAGCGTCATCAAATCCTCGAGCACATCGACGCTGACGCGGATGGACTGGGCGACGGCGCGACCGGTCTCGGCCGGCAGGATCTCGGCATCCGGCTCGGCCGGATGGGCGGCCACGAGGGGAGCAACCGCCATTGGGGCATCGGCCAATGGGGCAGCGGCCAGCGGGGCGGCAGGGGGCATCGCCTCGCCCTCGGCCATCGCGTCCAGCTGGGCGATCAGCGCGGCATCGTCGCCGGCCGGCTCCTGGCCGCCCGACGCCTCGATGCCCACGACAATCATCTTGATGCGATCGAGCGCGGAGAGCACCAGGGTGATGCCCGCCGGCGTCACCGCCAGCACGCCATCGCGATAGCGGCCGAGCACATTCTCGGCCGAATGGGCCACACGCTCCAGCCGCGACAGACCCAGGAATCCGCAGGTGCCCTTGATCGTGTGCACGGCACGGAAGATTTCGGACAGCGTCGGCTGGTCGTTCGGCGACTTCTCCAAGCGCAGCAGCGCGGAATCGAGCGCTGCGAGCCCTTCATGGGTCTCCGTCAGGAAATCGGCGATCAGGTCGTCCATGTCGGCTCCGGGGGTCTGCCCCGGCGATCATGGGCGCAAGCCGTTCCAAAACCGTAAATCACCGCGAGAGAAGAAGCACCGGCGCTGCACCACCGGCGCCCATGGCCAGGTCGATCCGCAACCCCGCCGCGCGCGCGGCAGCACCCAGCAGCGGCACGCCCACCAGCTTCGGCCCAACCGGCAATTCCCCGCCCGCCAGCCAGGAGGTGAGACCCGGCGACCAGGCGGCCGACGGACCATCCGGCCAGACCGAGAGCGGCACGCCATCGCCGCCGCTGGCACGCACGGTGCCGCCGCGCGGCAGCGCATCCACGCCAAGCCAGAGCGCGATCAGCAGCGCCTGCGCGGCCGGGGCGCGCAGAACCAGGCCGGGCGGCAGCTCCTCCAGCGAAATCATGGCCTTGCGGCCAAGCGTGATCCCCTCGACCAGCGGTTCCAGTTCGGCCACCCCGCTATCGCCGATCCCACCACCGATGGCGGCGCGGAAAAAACACAGCCGCCGGTCCAGGATGCGCGCCGCGTCGCGCGCCACCGACAGCGCGTCATCCTCGGGGCCCTCGAACAGTTCGAGCGCGCCCGACAAGGCGCCAATCACGCCGCCCAGATCATGGCAGAGCCGCACGCACAACAGCGTGGCAAGGCTGCCATCGGCGGTCTCGGTCCGGTGGATGGCGGGCTGGTGCGACATACCAGGCTTCCCTTCGCGACAGGCCGCGTGACCCTGCCCGCGAATCGCGGCGGTGTCGCGGCAAGCTGGCGCAGCAACACCGAAGGTCGATAATTTCCGGTTAACGGCCCACGCTGGCGCGGCCAGCGCGTTGGTTGTACCCCAGCGCCCATGGATCGCCCGCTGCACCCCGGCCTGTTTCCCGGCCTGCTCGTCCGCCACACAAGCCAGCCGGACTGGGGCCTGGGACAGGTACAGTCCGTGGCCGGCGCCCGCGTGACGGTGAATTTCGAACATGCCGGGAAGATCACGCTGATCGGCGAGGACCTGCCGATCGAGCCGCTGCCGGCCGTGCGGGCATGAGCGGCTTCCTGGCCGAGTTCCCGGCGCTGCTCGGGGATTGGCGGATCTATGCGGCGCTGGCCTGCACGGCCGTGGCCGGAATCATGCGGGGCTATTCGGGCTTCGGCACGGCGGTGCTGCTGGCGCCGCTCTATTCCGTGCTGTGGGGCCCGCGGATCGGCGTGCCGGTCGTGCTGCTGCTGGAACTGGCGGTCAGCATCCAGTTGCTGCCCAAGGCCTTTGCCCAGGCCGACCGACGGGTGATCCTGCCGATCGGCGGCGCCGCCTGCCTGATGACGCCGGTCGGCGCCGTCATCCTGCTGACCGCGGATGAGGATCTGCTGCGCCGGTCGATCGGCGCCTTCGTGCTGGTCTTCGGCCTGCTGCTCAGCTCGGGCTGGCGTTACCAGGGGACCAGGCCGCTCGGGCTCAACATGGCGGTGGGCGGCGTGGCCGGGCTGCTGAAGGGCGCCACCGGCATCTCCGGCCCGCCGGTGATCCTCTATCTGCTGGCGGGGCCGGAGGCGGCGCGGCAGCATCGCGCCAACCTGATCCTGTTCTTTGCCTGCATCTCCATCATCTCGGTCATCCCGCCGGCGCTGGGCGGGCTGGTGGATCTGGCCGTGGTTGCCAAGCTGCTGCTGGTGCTGCCGGCCATGCTGGTCGCGGTGCCGATCGGCACGCGGCTGTTCCACGTCATTCCCGAGCGGCTCTACAAGCGCCTCGCGCTCGGCTTCCTGGTCGCCACCGGCGCCATCACGCTGCTGGCGTGATCGGCGCCGCGGGGGGCTTGCCAGGAGGGGACCGCGCCCACCAAATGACGCTAGGTCGCGGCTTGGGGAGAGGCGCGACGTGGGGAATTTCGCCATGATCGATCCGTTCGGCCGACGGGTCAGCTACCTGCGCGTGTCTGTCACCGACCGCTGCGACCTGCGCTGCGTCTATTGCATGTCCGAGGACATGACCTTCCTGCCCAAGGCCGAGGTGCTGACGCTGGAGGAGCTCGACCGCCTCTGCGGTGCCTTCATCGGCCTCGGCGTCGACAAGATCCGGCTGACCGGTGGCGAGCCGCTGGTGCGCAAGAATGTGATCAGCCTGTTCCGCAACCTGGGCGCCCGGCTGGGCCCGGGTGGCCTGCGCGAGCTGACCGTGACCACCAATGGCACGCAGCTGGTGAAGATGGCGGGCGATCTTTATTCGGCCGGCGTCCGGCGGATCAACGTCTCGCTCGACACGCTGGACCCGGCGACCTTCGCCGCGGTCACCCGCTGGGGCAAGATCGAGCCGACGCTGGATGGCATCTTCGCCGCCAAGGCCGCCGGCCTGGCGGTGAAGATCAACGCGGTCGCGCTGAAGGACGTGAATGAGCACGCCTTCGACCAGATGGTCGCCTGGTGCGGCGAGCATGGCTTCGACCTCTGCCTGATCGAGACCATGCCGATGGGCGACATTGGCGGCGACCGGACGGACCAGTACCTTCCGCTGTCCACCGTGCGGCAGCGCCTGGCGCGCAACTGGACGCTGGAGCCCACCGACTACGCCACCGGCGGGCCCGCCCGCTACGATCTGGTGCGTGAAACCGGGCAGCGGATCGGCTTCATCACGCCGCTCACCCATAATTTCTGCGAAAGCTGCAACCGGGTGCGCCTGACCTGCACCGGCACGCTCTACATGTGCCTCGGCCAGGATGACGCCGCCGACCTGCGGCGGCCGCTGCGCGACCCGACGCTCGACGATGCCGGCCTGCGGGCGGCGATCCTGGAAGCCATCGCCCGCAAGCCGAAGGGCCATGATTTCGTGATCGACCGCACCCGCCGTGCGCCAGCCGTGGCGCGCCACATGAGCGTCACCGGCGGCTGAGAGTTTGTGAAAAAATGCCCGAAAGTGCCAAAGGCGCAGGAAATACAAAATGATATCAACGGGCCTCCCTGCGCAAACACGTTTTTTTCACGGGCTCTGAGATGGAGGCGCTGACCACCGCCCTGACGCCGCCCGGCCTGCCTGACTGGGTCGGGCTGGTCGTGCTGGTGCTGGGCGCGCTGGTGGTGCTGGCCTATGCGGTGATGCCCTTCAGCGTGTTCGGCACCAAGTCCCGCCTGGAAGCGATCGAGGCGCAACTGGATGAGCTGCAGACCGAACTGCGCAGCCTGTCGCTCCGCATGCGCGAACCGGCGCCCCCGCGCGGCACGCTCGCCGAAAGCTGGATCGATCCGCCGCCAAGCGCGCCGCGCCCGGAACAGGGCACCACGCCACCCATTCCGCCGCCCCCGGCCTTCGCACCAACTGATCGTGGGCGCCGCACAGAACCCAGGCTGGACTGGCCGGAAGGCCGATAGGCCGCCGGCCGCAGAGAAGGTTTGAGAATGCCGGCGGCTGAGGATCCGCAGGGCATTTTTCGTGCCTGCCAGGCGCCGGGCGCCGCCGATGCTGGTTGCATCGGCAAGCCCGGCAACGCCGCAGGCGCAGAAAAGGCCCGCGGAGCCGACCCGCCCGGTGTTCCCAAACGGTCTCTCAGCAGCCGCCCGGGAGCGGTACCAGTTCCAGCAGCCGGCCACTGACCGAAAACTCGCCGAAATCCATCACCAGCTCATCCGCCACGCCATTGGCGAAGTAGCGCAGCCCGACCTCATAGTCGGGCTGGCTGGCACCACCGCTGGCGCTGGCGTCGCGATCGAAGAAGGCGATCCGCATGCGCGCCGAGCCCTGGCCCTCCAGCAGCCGGAAGCGCAGCGGGCGCGCCGGCTCCGCCCAGGCGGAGATGATCGTGGTGGTGTCCTGCGCGCCTTCGTCGCTGGTGCCATCGAATAGCGGTGCGACCAGGATGCGCCGGCCGAGCCGCGCCGTCTCGGTGGCCAGCGCCGTATGCCGCATGGGCAGCAGCGTGCCGGCCGGCAGCACTTCCTCCCGCCCGGCAGGTTCCTGGAACGCCACGCGGCCGGCGCCATCGGGGCCGAGCGTCGCCTCGCCGCTGACCCGCTGGCTGACCGCGCCCTGGCTCATCTGGGTCAGGGAGAAGCGGAAGCGCGCCGCGTCCTTGGCCTCGAAGGTGGCATAGTCGCTAACGGTCTCGACGTCATCGCCGTCGCGGTCGGTGATGGTCATGGTCAGGCGCTGGCGCGTCGCCCAGCCTTCGCAGGCGTCCGCCACCTCGAACAGCATGGCGCCCTGCACCGCGGAAATGCCGCTGTCGCGCGCCTGGTGCAGGTCCAGCCGATAGGCGGCGCGGTGCGGCGCCATGCGGTCGATGCTGGCCGTCAGCTGCTCGGCCGAGACGCCGGGCGGCGGGCCCGGTTGGGCCAGCGCCGGAACCGCGAGGAGAAGGCAGGCGAGCAGCAGGGGGGGGTGGGGGCGCATCCGCGGAGGTTACGAGGTCTTCTTCGCGGGCGGGAGGTCCAATCGGATCGACAATTCCTTGAGCCGCGCCGCATCCACCGTGGCCGGCGCGCCCATCATCAGGTCTTCGGCCTGCTGGTTCATCGGGAACAGGATCACCTCGCGGATGGCGGGCTCGTCGGCCAGCAGCATCACGATGCGGTCAATGCCGGGCGCCGAGCCGCCATGCGGCGGCGCGCCGTAGCGGAAGGCGTTCAGCATGCCGCCGAAGCGGGCCTCCACCACCTCGGCGCTGTAGCCGGCAATCTCGAAGGCGCGGATCATGATGTCGGGCCGGTGGTTGCGGATGGCGCCCGAGCTCAGCTCGATGCCGTTGCAGACGATGTCGTACTGGAAGGCCTTGATGGTCAGCGGGTCCATGGTGTTCAGCGCCTCCAGCTCGCCCTGCGGCATGCTGAAAGGGTTGTGGCTGAAATCGACCTGGCCGGTTTCCTCGTTCAGCTCATACATCGGGAAGTCGGTGACCCAGCAGAAACGGTAGGCGTCCTTCTCGATCAACCCGAGCTCCTGGCCGAGGCGGGTGCGCGCCTGGCCGGCCAGCTTGGCGGCCGCATCGGCCTTGCCGGCGGCGAAGAACACCGCGTCGTTGGGGCCGAGGCCGCAGGCGGCGTGGATCGCGGCCACGCGCGCGGGTTCCAGGTTCTTGGCGATCGGCCCGCCGGCCTCGCCGCCCTGGAAGGTGATGTAGCCAAGCCCGCCGGCGCCCTGCTCGCGCGCCCATTCATTCAGCTTGTCGAAGAAGCTGCGCGGGTTGCCGCCCGCCCCCGGCGCCGGGATGGCGCGCACCACGCCCCCCCCGGCCGCGATCTTCGCGAACAGGCCGAAGCCGCCGCCGGCGAAGGCGTCGGTCACGTCGCGGATGCGGATCGGGTTGCGCAGGTCGGGCTTGTCGCTGCCGAATTCCAGCATCGCTGTGTCATAGGGGATGCGCGGGAAGGGCGCCGCCGTGACCGTGCGGCGGGTGCCGGAGAAGTCGCAAAACTCCTCGAAGACACCCTGCAGGACAGGCTCGATCGTCCCGAACACGTCTTCCTGGGTGACGAAGCTCATCTCGAAGTCGAGCTGATAGAATTCGCCGGGCGAGCGGTCGGCGCGGCTGGCTTCGTCGCGGAAGCAGGGGGCGATCTGGAAATACCGGTCGAAGCCCGCCACCATCGCCAGCTGCTTGAATTGCTGCGGCGCCTGCGGCAGCGCGTAGAACTTGCCCGGATGCAGGCGGGACGGCACCAGGAAGTCCCGCGCGCCTTCGGGCGAGGAGGCGGTCAGGATCGGCGTCTGGAATTCGCGGAAGCCCTGCGCGATCATGCGGCGGCGGATGGAGGCGATCACCTCGCTGCGCAGCACCAGGTTGCGCTGCAGCCGCTCGCGCCGGAGATCCAGGAAGCGGTAGCGCAGGCGCAGCTCCTCGGGGAATTCCTGCTCGCCCGCCACCTGGATGGGCAGCAATTCGGCGGCCGACTGCACCGAAACCTCGCGGACGCGCAGCTCGATCTCGCCGGTGGGCAGGCGGGCATTCGCCGTGCCGCCCTCGCGGGCCACCACCTCGCCGGTCAGCGTCACCACGCTTTCCACGCGCAGGCCGTCCAGCGTGTCGAAGGCCGGGCTGCCCGGCGTGACCACGCATTGGGTCAGGCCATGATGGTCCCGCAGATCGATGAACAGCAGGCCGCCATGGTCGCGCTTGCGGTGGATCCAGCCGGACAGGCGGGCCGGGCGGCCGGCATCGGCGGCGCGGAGCGCGCCACAATGGTGCGTGCGATAGGCGTGCATGGGGCAAGGACCGTGGCTGATGGACGCGGCGCAATCGCCCAGACCGCAACGGGACTGTCAAGACGCGCCGCGCGGGTCTACACCCCCCACCATGAGTCGCCGCACCCCGGGCGCCGAAGCGGCGCCTGCCCTGATCGAAGACACCGCAAGCCTGGCCGCGCTGTGTGCGCGCCTCGGCCGCGAGCGGTTTGTCACCGTTGACACCGAATTCATGCGCGAACGGACCTATTGGCCCGAATTATGCGTGGTCCAGCTGGCCGGCGAGGAGGAGGTGGCGGTGGTGGACGCGCTGGCGCCGGGGCTCGACCTGGCCCCGCTCGGCGTGCTGCTGGCGGATCCCGCGGTGGTGAAGGTGTTCCACGCCGCCCGGCAGGATGTGGAAATCTTTCTGCTGCGCTTCGGCGCGGTGCCGCTGCCGATCTATGACACGCAGGTGGCCGCGACCGTCGCGGGTTTTGGCGACCAGGTCAGCTACGACCAGCTGGCCCGGTCGCTGGCCAATGCGCAGATCGACAAGGCGCACCGCTTCAGCGACTGGACGGCGCGGCCCCTGTCGCCCGCGCAGATCGCCTATGCCGCCGCCGACGTCACCCATTTGCGCCGAATCTACACCGGCCTGACCACGCGGCTGGACCGTGAGGGCCGCACCAGCTGGGTAGCCGAGGAAATGGCGGCGCTGGCCGAGCCCGCCACCTATCGCCAGGATCCCGAAACCGCCTGGGTGAAGCTGCGCGCGCGCAGCAACAGCCGGCGCTTCCTCGGCATGCTGCAGGCGCTGGCCGCCTGGCGGGAACGCGAGGCGCAGCGCGTGAACATCCCCCGCCAGCGGCTGGTCAAGGACGAAACGCTGCTGGAACTGGCCGCCACCGTGCCCGAGACCGCGGCCGATCTGGCCCGCGCGCGAGGCATCAGCGAGGGGTTCGCCCGCGGCAAGTCCGGCACCTCGCTGCTGGCCGCGCTGGCCGCCGCCCGCGCCCTGCCCGACGATGCCATGCCTGAGCCGCAGCGCGACCGCCCCGGCCCCGGCCCGAGCCCCGCCTTGGTCGCCCTGCTGAAGGTGCTGCTGGCCGCCAAGAGCGAGGAGCACAATGTGGCCCCCCGCCTGCTGGCCAGCACCGACGATCTGGAATCGCTCGCCGCCGGCTTCGAGGATTTGCCTGCCCTGCAAGGCTGGCGCCGCGACGTGTTTGGCGATGCGGCATTGGCCCTGAAGGCCGGGCGCGTGGCCCTTGGGGTCGAGGGCAAGCGCGTGAAGCTGATCGCCGCCGAGGCACCGGCCTGATCCGCGGCGTCGGCGAGAGAATTTTGCTGCGCTGCCGCATGGCCAAATTTTCAGTTATTTCCTCTTTTCAACTGCCGATATCGGGGCGCATGCTGGCCTTCCACCATTCGATGACGGCCAAATTCCCGGCAGGCCGCCATCGATGAGGCGGGCGTGCTGGCGTTTCGTCGACATGCCGGCCCATTCGGCCCGCTGCCCCCGGCAGCGGGCCTTTTTCTTGGGCGCGGGCCGGCGTAGGAGTCCTCCATCGAACCGGAGAAGACGCCATGCGCTGGCTGCTGTTCCCGCCGCTTTTGCTGCTGCTGTCGCTGTTTGCCCTGTCGAACACCGAGGAAGTGAACTTCCGCCTCTGGCCCTTCGCCGAAGTGTGGTCGGCGCCGCTCGGCATCGCGGTGCTGGTGCTCGCGGCCCTGGCCTTCGTGACCGGCACGCTGGTCACCTGGGCGGCTGGCCTCAGCGCGCGTCGCCGCGCCGCCGATGTGATGCAGGCCGCCCGCCTGCTGGAGGCCGAACTGGCCGATCTGCGCGGCAAGCAGGAAGCCGCCCGCAAGGCGGCCGACCTTGGCCGCCTGCAGCAGCCGGCGCTGGTTCCTTGACGCGGCACCGCGCATGACCCTGCCAACAGGGCTCTGCGTC
>Ga0247843_1004321_pt1 | contig 21472 bp, 14 predicted proteins | sample LaCruzMarch2017__FD_192420 | JGI IMG/M metagenome (GOLD analysis project Ga0247843, IMG submission 192420) | Freshwater microbial communities from meromictic Lake La Cruz, Castile-La Mancha, Spain - LaCruzMarch2017_8m | ecosystem: Environmental > Aquatic > Freshwater > Lake | place: Spain...
CCACCCCCTCGCGCACAGCGCGAAAGCCCCATCCTCCCCAGAGCCTCCTCAGCGCGCGCAGGCTCGGTCCCGCGAAGCCACCACCCGCGACCCACCCCAAGCGCCAGCCCCACGACCAACCCACCCCCGAGGCGGCAGCGGGACCGGGCCGGAGCAAGCCTTGGAGGCGAACCAGCCACCCCCTCGCGCACAGCGCGAAAGCCCCATCCTCCCCAGAGCCTCCTCAGCGCGCGCAGGCTCGGTCCCGCGAAGCCCAAACCAAGCCACCCACCCTCCAAACCCCATCACCAAAAGAAACGCACCGATTGTTTGAAAAAAGAACCTCCCGAGCAACGAACCCTTGGACAGCCATTGTCTCATCCAACCCCTCAAGCTCATCGCATGAACAGTCCGCACAATGCCCTCAACAAAACGAACGCCACCATGACCGCCTGGCTGCCATTGGAGATCCCATCGATCCCCGTCCGTCGAACACCACGGCGCTCCCGAAACGTTCGACCCTGTGGTCGCGAACGGGCCGCCTGGTGGTTCGACCAAATGCGACGGATCGTCGAGACCGGAGCCGACTTCTGCGCCTGAACCGACACCTCCCAAGCCCACACCCCAACCGCGTCTCCCAGCTCCGCAACCCCACCAACCCTCAGAACCCAGCTCCCGCAAAACATCAGAACCCCACACCGCGAAAACCCGTTCTTGCAACGTCGCCGCCAAATCGGCAGCGTCATCCCCGCTTGGGAACGGGGTCGTAGCTCAGTTGGTAGAGCGTCTCGTTCGCAATGAGAAGGTCAGGGGTTCGAATCCCCTCGGCTCCACCACCTCCCAAGTCTCTCGTCGGTCATTCTCGACCCACTTCATGCTCCAGCGGATCTCCTGCTCGGAATCGCTGCCGAATCTCAAACAGGTACTCCCAACGGGCACTTTCCCGATTCCACAACACCCGGCAGCCCGGTACCCCCGGAGAAGGTTGCCCGCCCCCAGCTTCTGATGTTCTCCCATCGCGCTGCATCCAGGTCACCGACGGAGTTCAGCCAACACTGCCGCCTGACATCTAAAAAAAGGCCCCGATACTCCTTATCCGAGACAAGGAATACCGGGGTCGAGCGCAGTCTGGATCCGCCGTCCAGACATAAGACCTTTAGGCCTCTTTCTTGGCGGCCTTCACCTCGATGTGCAAGTCCCGCAGCTGCCGCGAAGTCACCGCACTGGGACTGCTGGTCATCATGCAAGTGCCCTTGGCCGTCTTGGGGAACGCGATCACGTCCCGGATGCTCGTCGTGCCGCACAAAATCGCGCACAAGCGATCAAAGCCCAAGGCAATGCCGCCGTGCGGCGGAGCCCCATACTTGAAAGCCTCCAGCATGTAGCCGAAGCGCAATTGCGTCTCCTCTGCCGGGATTTGCAGCAACTCCTCGAAGATGGTCTTCTGCACATCAGCCTGATGGATCCGGATGGATCCCCCGCCCAACTCCACACCATTCACCACGATGTCATAGTGCTGGCCGCGGACCTTCTTCGGGTCGGTCTTGAGGAACGGGATATCCTCGGCCACCGGCGCCGTGAAGGGATGGTGACTGGAATACCACCGGTTCATCTCGCGATCGAAGCCCAGCAGCGGGAACTCGACAACCCAGAGGAAGTCGAAGCGCGTCGGATCGATCACCAACTTGCCCTGAGCCTTGAGCACCTCGGCGCAGTAGAGGCGGATCTTGCCCAAGATCTCGCACGCATTGAGCCACTGGTCCGCGGCAAAGAGAATCAGATCGCCCTGCTCAATCCCCAACTTCTCGGTCAAGGCCGCCTTCTCGGCCTCGTTGAAGAACTTCACGATGGGAGACTTCCACTCGCCATTCTCCACCTTGATGAACGCCAGGCCCTTGGCACCGAAGCTCTTGGCATACTCCGTCATGGTTTCGATCTGACCCTGAGTCGCACCGGCCAAGCCCTTGGCGTTCATCGCCTTCACCACCCCGCCGCCGGCCACACAGTTGCCGAACACGCCAAACTTGGACCCGCGGAAATCTTCCGTGAAATCCACCAACTCCATGCCGAAGCGCGTGTCGGGCTTGTCAATGCCCCAGCGGTTCAGCGCCTCCTCGAAGGAGATGCGCTTGAAGGGCGTGGGGATGTCCATGTTCAGCGCCGTCTTCCAGACCCGCTTCAGAAGCCCTTCGATGAGCGCGTAAATATCTTCGCGCTCGATGAACGACATCTCGATGTCCACCTGGGTGAACTCCGGCTGGCGGTCCGCGCGCAGGTCTTCGTCGCGGTAGCAGCGGGCCAACTGAAAATAGCGCTCCACGCCGCTGACCATGAGGATTTGCTTGAACTGCTGCGGCGACTGCGGCAACGCGTAGAAAGTCCCTGGCTCGCGGCGGTTGGGCACCAGGAACTCCCGCGCGCCCTCTGGCGTGGACTTGAAGAGCGTCGGAGTTTCGATTTCCAAGAAACCCTGATCGTCCATGTAGCTGCGTGTCGCGATGGCCACCTTGGAGCGCAATCGCAAATTGCGCATCATCTCGGGGCGACGCAGGTCGAGGTACCGGTACTGGAGGCGCAGTTCCTCGTTCACCTTGTTGGCCACCTCGGGATCGTCCACTTGGAAGGGCAGGATCGCCGAAGAGTTCAACACCGTCATCGACTGGACTTGAACCTCCACCTCACCGGTCAGGATCTTGGCGTTGCGAGTGCCCTCGGGCCGGACCCGGACCTTGCCCTCGATCTCGATCACCGACTCGGCGTGGAGTTTGGAAGCCACATCGAAGATGGCCGTCGGCAAATCCGACGGATCGAACACGGTTTGGGTGCGGCCTTCACGATCCCGGAGGTCGATAAAGAGGACCCCACCGAGGTCGCGTCGGGAGTGGACCCAGCCGGTCAGGATGACCGCGCGGCCAGCATCCGAGGCGCGGAGTTCATTGCAATGGTGCGTGCGCTTCATGCGAAAATCAGCCTCCACAGTGTCGATCCGGCAGGCATTTTCAAAGGGTGAAGTTGGCGCACGGCGCCCAGAGACCCCTCGGAGGCACATCCAAAACTCAAGAAAGCCGGCGATCCTGCCGATGCTCCCCTATCATGGAACTAGGGCTCTCAGGACTGGCCTCCGGCTTCGACTGGCGGACGCTCGTCAACCAGTTGGCAGATGTCGAGCGGACGCCGCAAAAGCGTCTTCGTACCGAGCAAAGCGCGTTGTTCAATCGAAACAACGCCTATGGCAGTATCAAGACCCAGCTGGCTGTCCTGAAGAACCGAACGGACAACCTGAGCTCCAATGACGTACTCCAGGCCCGCAAGGCGACGGTGAGCGATTCCACAATCCTGAGCGCCACCGCCTCGGCCGGTGCCTCCTCAGGCACTTACGCCTTCAACGTCACCCAGTTGGCCACCGCCTCCAAGACCGTGGGCACGTCGGGAATCGGTGACAACTTGTATCCGACCAACAACGTCACCTCCGGCACGTTGGCGAGCAAGGGCTTCAACCCTCCCATCAGCGCGGGCACCATCACGGTGGATGGCAAGCAAATCACCATCGACCCCACGGTCGACACGCTGGATGACATCTTCGAACGAATTGATGATGCGACCGACGACAATATCAATGGTTCCTACAGCGCTTCGACCGACAAAATCACCCTCAAACGACTCGGCGAGGGCGAGGGCGAGGATCCGTTGGTCGTGGGCAGCGCTACCGACACCTCCAATTTTCTATCGGTGGCCCGTCTGTCCAACAACGGCACCAACGAACTGGTCAGCGCCTCCAGCCTCGGCAGCATCACACCGGCTAGTGTGCTCAGTTCGGCCAATTTCCAGACTGCGGTCTCGGATGGCGGTGCCGGAGCGGGTGAATTCAAGATCAACGGCGTTTCCATCGCCTTCAACGCCTCAAGCGACTCGGTTCAGAACTTGATGGACCGCATCAACGTCTCGGCGGCCGGCGTCAACATCAGCTACGACCGGGTCAACGACCAGTTCAGCTTGACCAACAAGGTCACCGGGAATCTCGGTGTGGCCCTCGAAGACGTCACCGGAAACTTTCTCGCAGCGGCAGGCCTCGCAAGCGGATCCACCTTCACAGCCGGCAACGACGCCCTGTACACCATCAATGGCGGATCGGTCCTCAGCAGCCATTCGAACACGTTGAACGAGGAAACCACCGGCATCGAAGGCCTTTCCATCGCCCTTCTCAAGACCGGGACCTCAACCATTTCGCTCGCCTCCGACTCCAGCGCCATCAAGGGCGCCATCAAGAGCTTCATCGAGGATTACAACCGCGCCCAATCCACCATCGACTCCCTGACCTCCAGTTCCACCGACTCGGTCGGCAAGGTCACCCGCTCCACACTGGCCGGCGACAGCGACGCCAACGAAATCGCCTCCAAACTGCGAGCCATCGCTTTCAACCAGGCTACAGGGCTGACCGGCACCCTCAATTCTCTGGCCAAGATCGGCATCGACACCACCGGCACCACCGATCAACTGACGCTGGAAAACGAAGCCGCGCTGGATGACGCCATCGCCAATAATCTCAGCGGACTCAAGACCCTCTTCAACGACCCGGACAAGGGCATCGCAACGAAGCTCAAGGCCTATCTCGAGAAGACGATCGGCGAGGACGGCTCGCTCATCGCTCGGCAAGACGCCCTGACCAAGCAATCCAGCGAGATTGACCTCCAAGTCACCGACCTCGAAAAGCGGGTTCAAGCCAACCGCCTGCGCCTCATTGACGGCTTCGTCCGAATGGAGACCGCCCAGCAGTCCATCAACCAGCAGCTCAAGTTTCTCCAGCAGCGGTTTGGCGGGACGCAGTGAGCGATTGGCAACCAGCCATCCACCGAAGTCTAAAATTCGCTCAATAAGGAGCAGGCTTAACGGTAAACAATCACCTGTCTCATCGTGAGTCAGGACTTACAGTTTTCCGCTTGCTGCCACCAATCCTCCAGGGGCGGCCATGCCACCGTCAGCGCTCCGACCGATTGTCCCGCAGTGCTGATCCAATAGTGATCAACACGGTGATTGGATTCAATCTGGGTATCCGGGCAATGAAGATAGCCTCAGTGCCAACCGCTCGTAGCTTAGGCATTTTTTTCCGGAAATCCGGCATGCCTCATTGGGACGGCTCGAAAAACGCTCAATCCCGGCACTTTCTGCCTGAATAGGCAGAATCAGCATCTGGCACACGGATAGCTTTCCTATCGGAGAAAATGCACTCCGAACTCTCCAACGCTGGCCGGATGACCATGGTCACGCATCGGTTGCAAACCACTCTCGCAAAACAAAAGCGGGCCTACAAAAGCACGATGCTGGGTGATCTCAGTCACACTTCTTTCAACGAAGAGCTTGGATGAACCTGAGATCCAGCGATCCAAAAAATACTAGCACTCGCAAAAATGAAGAAAATCCTCATCACGGGCGGCACGGGATCCTTCGGCAAGCAATTCGTTGCATCTCTGTTTGAGAGACATCCGGAAATCGAGCGGGTCGTCGTCTTTTCACGAGACGAGTTGAAGCAATTCCAGATGAGCCAGAGCTACCCCGACAAGAAGTTCCCTGCGATTCGGTTCTTCATCGGAGACATCCGGGATCCCGACCGGATCCGTAGAGCTCTGGAGGGAATCGATACAGTGATCCACGCGGCAGCGCTCAAGCATGTACCGATCGCGGAATACAACCCTTTCGAGTGCATCAAGACCAACGTCCTCGGAGCTCAGAATCTCATCGAGGCTTGCTTAGACACCGGAGTGCGCCAAGTCATCGCGCTGTCCACCGACAAGGCGGCGGCCCCCGTCAACCTCTACGGAGCCACCAAGCTCTGCTCAGACAAGCTCTTCATCGCCGCCAACAATATCGTTGGCACGCGAGATCTGCGATTCTCGGTGGTCCGATATGGCAATGTTATGGGAAGCCGAGGCTCGGTTATTCCATTCTTTCTGGATAAAAAGCGTGATGGCGTACTCCCGATCACCGATCCTAGAATGACCCGATTCAACATACGCCTTTCCGAGGCGGCCGATATGGTCTTCTGGGCCTTGCATAACGGGAGAGGCGGCGAGGTTTTGGTTCCAAAGATCCCCTCCTATCGGATCCTGGATCTCGCTGAAGCGGTTTGCCCAACGTGCACCAAGCCTGTTGTCGGCATGAGGGCCGGAGAGAAACTCCACGAAGAAATGATCACCTCCAGCGACAGCCAAAACACAGTCGATTTGGGGAACTACTACGCAATCCTTCCGGCAGATGACATGCGAATCCGAGAGGAATATTGTAAAGCAACCAAGGCAGTCCCCGTCCCTGAAGGATTCAGCTACAGCAGCGGAAACAATCCCCACTTCCTGTCAGTCCAAGAACTCCGCCAACTGATCGCAAGCGAGCCCTGCCTCCGGGCGGCATGAACCACTGGCAACTGTAATGATCCCATACGGAAGACAGGACATCTCTCCCGATGACATAGATGCCGTGGTCTCGGTTTTGCGTTCGGACTGGCTCACCCAGGGGCCGCTTGTCCCGCGGTTCGAACAGGCGGTGTCTGCATACGTTGGGGCCGCTTATGGCGTGGCATCCAACAGTGCCACCAGCTCCCTGCAGGCCGCCTGCAAGGCTCTCGGGGTCGGACCCGGCGATCGGGTCTGGACATCCCCCAACACCTTCGTCGCAACCGCCAACGCGGCCGTTCATTGCGGCGCCACCATCGATTTTATCGACATCGATCCCGAGACATACAACCTCAGCCCGGACCGGTTAGCCGAAAAACTGGAATGGGCGAGAGCGTCGAACCTGTTGCCTAAGGTCGTCATCCCTGTTCACTTCGCCGGTCAACCATGCGACATGCCTCGCATTCACTCCCTCGGTCAAGAGTACGGGTTCAAGATCATCGAGGATGCGTCCCATGCGATCGGAGCCTCCTATGCTACGCCCCCGCAGACCATGGATGGAATCGGGGCAAACAACCTACCCGGTGCAGCCGTCCACAAGGTGGGATCTTGCGCTCACAGTGACATCACCGTCTTCAGCTTCCATCCGGTAAAGATTATCACCACCGGAGAAGGTGGCATGGCTGTGACAAAAAATTCCGAACTAGCAGAGCGAATGATACTTCATCGCTCTCACGGTATCACCAGCAAGGCCGAGCGCATGGTCTATCGTCCATCGGACGAAATATGGAATTATCAGCAAATCGATATCGGCTTCAACCACCGAATGACTGATATTCAGGCAGCGCTTGGGATAAGCCAATTACAGCGAATCGATAGCATTGTTGAAAAAAGAAGGTCTTTAGCACACCGCTACGACAAAGCGTTCAAAAGCACACCGATACGAACCCCAGTACAGCATGAAAATAAATATTCAAGCTACCACTTGTACCCGATTCGTATCCGAAGCAATCTTTGCAACACCAACCAGCGCGCAATTTATAGAGAACTGACGAATTTAGGCGTAGGAGTAAACCTGCATTATATCCCAGCCTATCGGCACCCATTCTACGAAGCAATGGGTTTTAAAAAAGGCTACTGTCAGGAAGCTGAGAACTACCACACCGAAACCATCAGCATACCAATATATCCAACACTCTCTAAAGAGAACCAAGAGCACATCATTGATTCAATAATAAAATTATTTTAGCGCAACGCTGGTTTCACTGATCAAATTTTTAGTTTATTGACCACTAATATAAAGACTCTTTCCAAATCAACTGATGCTGCATTATTTAATTATTTGATCTATTAAATAAAACCACAGAAACACCTAGAACCATTGCGATGTCATCATTGGCCATCATTCCAGCCAGGGGAGGAAGCAAGCGGATCCCACGGAAAAACATCCGCAGCTTCCACGGCAGGCCGATGCTTTCGTGGCCATTGGCTGTGGCTCGAGCCAGTGGGCTTTTTGACACGATAGTGGTCTCTACCGATGACGATGAGATTGCCACACTCGCGACAGCACATGGCGCTGAAGTGCCTTTCCGCCGTCCAGCGGCGCTGGCTGATGACCACGCTGGCACTGAGGCCGTCATGCAGCACGCGCTCGGGTGGTGGGAAGCCAATCGCGGCCCCGTTACCTTGCTTTGCTGCCTCTACCCGACCGCACCATTCCTTCGAGCCGAAGATCTACGAGCCGGCCGCGACTTACTACTAGCCGACCCGACACTCGAATACGCCATCAGCGTCACCACTTTCCCTTTCCCCATTTTCAGGGCTCTACGACGCGATCCGACTGGTCGGCTCGGCCTCTTTTGGCCAGAAAATGAGAACGCGCGCTCGCAGGATTTACCCGAGGCGTGGCACGACGCCGCACAATTCTACTGGGGCAGGCCTGCCGCTTGGCGCGCCGGCACGAGTCTCTTCTCGTCGCGCGCGCTGGGATTGCCGCTGCCAAGACATCGAGTGCAGGACATTGACACTCACGAAGACTGGGACCGCGCGGAGGCCTTGGCGCCAGTACTTCTTGGCCCCATAAGAAAGGCGACCGCATGAGAGCCGTTTTGTTTCGCGCAGACGCCTCCGCAACGCTTGGCGCAGGCCATTGGACGCGCTGCGGAGCTCTCGCGGCCGCGCTGCGGGACCGTGGGGTCAGGACGCTACTCGCAGCACGTTCGCCGACCGACGGGTTCGCGTTGACCCCTCCAGCCAAACTTGAACTCATCCCACTGGATTCAACGGTTCAAAGCCAAGTCGCCGATGCGAACGAATGCGCGGCGCTCCTCGATGCGACCGGCGCAGAGTGCATTGTCGTCGACCACTACGGGCTCGACTGCGAATGGGAGAGCGCAATGCGCCACGCCTGCCCGGACAAACAGCTCGTCGCACTCGAGGATTTGCCGTTCCGTCGCCATAACGCGTCAATGGTAATCGCCCCAAGCGGCACCGCAGCCGGCGAAGAATTTCGCACCTTCTTGTCATCAGGCACCCGATACCTCGGAGGACCGACCTTCGCACTTTTGCGGCCCGAATTTTCATTAGTTCGGCCATTGGCGATCGCTCGGCGGACATTTGCTCCCGAACGCTGCGCAGCATTGAGCGTATTGATCTCAATGGGTGCAACCGACCCCGAAGGACTGTCACTGGACGCACTTGCCGGTGCCCGCTCTTCTGGTGTTACCGGATCAATCACCCTCGTGCTCGCCTCCGCCTCGCCCATACTCGACCGCGTGCGCGATGCCATAGCCGATTATCCGGCCGCGCGGCTGCTTGTCGACGTCGCCGACATGGCCACGCTGATGGCCGAATCAGATATTGGCATCGGCGCCGCTGGCGGCACGAGCTGGGAACGCTGCGCTGTCGGCCTTCCATCCCTCGCCGTCTGCATCGCTGCCAACCAGGCCGAGGTCGCCGCTCGACTCAACGAGGCTGCTGCCGCGATCGTGATCCACGGCCTCCGTCCATCTTTTGACGAATATGCCGAAGGTCTGTGCGCATTGGCTGACCCAACCACCCGCGCCGCAATCTCGCGCAATGCTGCTAAATTGTGCGACGGCGCAGGTGCCAGAAACGTCGCTAACCAGATGATTTCCGCGTTTTCCACCTCCAGATGAAACTTCATGATCGTACACTGGGGCCCGGTCACCCTGCGTTCCTGATCGCCGAAATCGGGATCAACCACAACGGTGACCTTGAACTTGCCCGCACTGCGATCGACGCCGCAGTCAAGGCAGGCGCCGACGCCGTGAAATTCCAGAATTACGAGACGGATGACTTCGTCAGCGACCGCTCACTAACGTTCACCTACCGCAGCCAGGGGCGCGAGGTCACCGAGAGTCAGTACGAGATGTTCAAGCGCTTTGAACTTAGTGAGTCGATGCTCATGGCGCTTGCCGCACACTGCGCAGACCTTGGCACCGTGTTCCTTAGCACACCTACCGGGGAGCGTGGCGTCGCGGCACTGGTTCGTGCCGGCAGCCCGGCCCTGAAGAACGGCTCCGACTTCCTCGGCCACCTACCGCTCATTGCCGCGATGGCGCGAACTGGCCTGCCCACGCTACTCTCGACAGGCATGGCAACTGCCGAAGAGATCGCGGAGGCTGTGGTCGCGTTTCGGACCGCCGGCGGCCGAAACCTTGTGCTGCTGCATTGTATTTCTTCCTACCCGGCCCCCGCAGAGGCGGCCAACCTCCGAAAGTTAATCACGTTGCGCAATCACTTCGATTGCCTCGTGGGGTTCAGTGACCACACCGAGGGCTACGAGGCCGCGGCGCTCGCGGTCGCGTGTGGAGCCTGTGTCGTAGAAAAGCATTTCACGCTCGACCATGAGCTCCCCGGCCCCGACCACTGGTTCTCCAGCACGCCCAAGGAGTTCTCAGCACTCGTGCAAGCAGTGCGCCGCACCGAGCTGATGCTCGGTTCAGAAGCGCTTATACCCGCAGGAGCCGAGGAGACGAGCCGTCTCGAATTTCGTCTTTCGTGTGTGGCAGCCGTCGATCTCGCACCGGGCATGCTTATCTCACCCGCCACGCTGATGTTTCAACGACCTGGCCACGGCTTGCCGCCACGCGACGCAGAGCAACTGTACGGCCGCCGCCTACTCAGATCTGTGCGCCGCGGTGAAGTCATCCTTCAGGAGCATCTCGCATGATCGAAAATACGCTGCTGCGACTGCGCCGCGCCGACAGGGTCGACGAGGCCCGCTTCCTAGCATGGCGGAATGACCCTTGGATAGTCGCCCTAGGCTCTCTGAACCGCACCATCACAGCCGAAGAACATCGAGCATGGTTTACCCAGCGCATTGCCGACATACGACACCCGATCTGGGTCATCGAAATCGCAGGCGAACCATCCGGCATGGTGCGGCTGGATCCCTCGGTGAACCACACCGAGGCGGAAATTTCAATCTACCTGATGCGGGTTCACTGTGGGAAGGGGAACGGTGCTCGAGTGCTCGAGTGCGTAGCTAACAACGCCGCCAACCTCGGCTATCGTATACTTCACGCCACGGTGCGGCGCGACAACGTTCCATCGCAGAAAGCGTTTCTGCGCGCCGGCTACCAAATAGAACCGGGAAGCGAGTACCAGATGAACTTACGTCTCACCCTCAATGCTGTAACCACGACAACGCTCGCGTTCACAACCTAACTTCACCGCTCCGCCCATGACAATGTGCACCCCATCTTGTGTGCCTCACAACCGTCTCACCCACTCGATCGAGGAGGAGCAAGCCGTTGTACGAGTCGTCCGTTCAGGCCGATGGTCGGCTGGCAGGGAGGTCGCAGCACTCGAGAGCGAAACAGCTGAGACCGCTGGCGTAGCAAACGCTATCGGCGTGGGCTCCGGCATTGGCGCATTGCGCCTGGCCTTGCTCGCACTCGACACAGTGCCAGGCAGCCGAATTGCCGTGCCGGCTTACGCATGCGTCGCACTCGCCAATGCCGTTCTCGCGCTCGGTGCCACACCCGTACCACTCGACGTCGAGCCCGAAACCTGGGTTCTGTCCCGAGCAGCCGTCGCCGCAGAACTGGCCACCGGCCGAACCCTGCACGCTGCGATCGTCGTGCACACCTTCGGCTGTCCAGGTCCTGTCGCCGAGATCGAATCGCTTGGCGTACCCGTGATCGAAGATTGTTCGCACGCGTTCGGTATCAAGCCGCTGGGGCACCTCGGCCACATAGCAATGATGTCTCTGCATGCCACCAAACTGCTGGGCGCCGGAGAAGGTGGGCTAGTGCTCACCGACGACGACGCGCTTGCCGAGCGCATTAGATGCTCCCGCGACTACGTTGACCAGGCTCCCGCAGCTTGGCGCCTCAACGATCGCATGACTGATTTTACCGCGGCTATCGCACGCTGCCAATTGGCGCGTCTGCCGCGGACTGTTGCTCGCCGGGCAGAACTCGCTGCACGCTACCATATTCAGCTTGCCGGTTTGGTCTGCAGGCTGCCGGCCTCAGTCGAAGGTCGCGTCTGGTATCGCTATGCCGTCTCAACAGCTGACGCCCAGTCGCTTGTCGCGCACCTGGCAAGCTATGGGATCGCCGCAGCGCAACCGGTGGAAGACTGGTGCGGTGCCGGCATCACTAACGCGCCGATGACAACGCCAGTGGCCACAAAAGCATTTCGCTCTCTGATCTCGTTGCCCCTCTATCCGACACTCACCGATGCTGAGCAGGATCTGGTGGGTTCCACCCTTGTTCAATTGCTCGCTAGAGACTCCGCCGCATGAACGCCAACCTGCCCTTCCCAGCGATCGCCAACTTCTACGACCGCCGCGTAGCCCAATACGGCCACCATCCGCGCGCTTGTGATTACGGCCATTCCGAGTCACAGCAACGCAAGTTCCACACCCTGTCTTCCGCCCTCGACTACACTGGCCGCAGCGTTCTCGATGTTGGCTGCGGTTTCGCCGACTACGCAGACCATCTCGCCAAACGCTACAGTGGCATCACTTACAGTGGTATAGACCTGTCGCCCGCGATGATCGCTCGCGCCCGCAACATCCACCCCGACCTCGATCTTCGAGTGGGCAACATACTCGATGATGGGGACACTTCCGGCCCACACCACGACATTGTGTCGGCTAACGGTATATTCTACCTCCTGGGCAACGACGCCCCCGCTCTGATGCGTCGTCTGGTTGCCGCCATGTTCGCACGTTGCCGCGAATCCGTAATCTTCAATTCCCTCAGCATCTGGGCAAGCATGCGCGAGCCTGATGAGTTCTACGCAGACCCCCTCACTACCTTGGCATGGTGTCGGGAACTGACTCCGTGGGTAACCTTGCATCATGACTATCTACCGCACGATTTCACCATTGTGCTACGACGCAAAAGGAAGGATCCATGATCGTCTCCATCAACCAGCCCGCATACTTACCGTGGCTTGGCTATTTCGACCGCATTGCCGCATCTGACCTACATATCGTATTAGATCACGTTCAGTTTGAGAAAAACAGTTACGTAAATCGCAATAAGGTTCGCACCCGAGAAGGCTGGACTTGGCTTACGGTGCCCCTGGTCACTAAGGGCCGTTTCGGTGACCTTTCGATAAATAAAATCACCATTGCTCCGGGTGACCCATGGTCCCGAAAGCATTGGGCCACCCTCCGCATGAGCTATGGACGAGCCCCCTATTTCGCCGGCCACGCGTCCGCCTACGAAACCCTGTATAAGCAGCCTTGGACCGATTTCCTGCCAATGGCACGCGCCTTCCTTACACAGCACATAGCCGACCTTGGGATTGACACTCCCATTCAGTTTAGCTCGGCGATGCGCGTCACCGGCTCAAAGAGCGATCTCGTGCTCAACCTCTGCTTGGCAGTAGGCGCAGACACATACCTGTCCGGCCCGCTTGGCCGAAACTACCTTGACGAGGCAGCTTTCGCAGCCGTCGGAATTCGAATCGTATATCAGAATTTCCAGCACCCGTTCTACGCCCAAAGCCAGCCCGGCCCCTTCGAGCCAGCCATGGGAGTGCTCGACCTGCTCTTTAACCATGGCCCCGCGAGCCGAGCATTTCTTGCCGCCGGAACCACGTCAACCGACGGTGACTTGACCATGGCACCTGCAGCCCCGCACCTGATCCAATGAACCGCAACATCTTAGTGGTCGCCGCGCATCCGGACGATGAGACACTCGGCCTTGGCGGCACCATGGCTCGCCATGCGGCCACCGGCGATCAAGTCTCAGTTGTTTTCCTGACCGATGGCGTAGACTCCCGAGCCCGAGACGCCACCACGGCCCTCGCATCCTCCGCCGAGCGGCGCCGGGCAGCAGCACTCGCCGCCCTAGCGGAGCTTGGCGCAATACCCCATGCTTTCGGCACGTTTCCCGACAACGCCCTCGACACAGTGCCACTGCTGGAGATCGTACGCTTTGTCGAAGCCGCCAAAGACGCTCTCCGACCCAAAGTTATCTACACACATCACGCCGGCGACCTGAACATTGACCACCGCCTCACGGCCCAGGCGGTGTGGACAGCCTTCCGACCACAGCCAAACGAATCTTGGGAGAGCATCTACGCCTTCGAGGTCGCCAGCAGCACAGAATGGGGTGGCAACGGCATCAGCGGTCCTTTCGTTCCGGACACATTCATCGACATCGCACCTTGGTGGCCTAGAAAAGCTGCGGCTCTGCGATGTTACGAAGAGGAAATGCGCCATGCGCCGCATGCTCGTAGCCATGGAAGCGTCGAAGCACTCGCCCGTTGGCGAGGCGCAAACGCAGGCTTTGCGTACGCCGAGGCCCTGCTCACCCACCGGCGACGTCTACAGGCACACTGAGACTTCCCAAAAACGCCGCACCCTATCTATAAAAATTGCCCATGACCCCTGCATTAGCAACCGACCAAGAAAACTTCTGGCAAGGTACATTTGGCGACGCCTACAGCGACCGCAATCGAGGTGCCGATCTCGTTGCCGCCAATGCCGCGTTCTTCGCCCGCATCATTGCGCGCGCCCCGGGTATACAAAGTATCCTCGAACTCGGCGCCAACATCGGTCTCAACCTCCAGGCTCTTCGCCAAATCCTTCCCGCAGTGCAGCTCTCAGCCGTCGAACTCAATGCGCGCGCCGCCACCGAACTGTCACGTGCGTTGCCAGATGTCGCACTGACCGTCGGGTCGTTCCTCCACCATACGTCCGCATGCCCCGCAGACCTTGTTTTCACTAAGGGTGTGCTCATCCATGTCAACCCTGAGCGTCTTCTTAATGTCTACGATCTCATGCACCGCATCTCCCGGCGCTACATACTCGTGGCTGAGTACTACAACCCCACCCCAGTGGAAGTCTCCTACCGTGGTCATACAGCGCGTTTGTTCAAACGCGACTTCGCTGGCGAAATGCTGACACGCTTCCCTGATCTCTGCATCGTCGACTACGGTTTTGTATACCATCGCGACCCCGTATTCCCGCAAGATGACCTCACATGGTTTCTACTTGAGAAAAATCATGACACCAGACAGTAAATAGCGTTAATTAACAAATTTAACACTAAAAACAGCCAAAATATCTTCCAGCTGTAAAATTTAATGTAAAGCTGTCGGTTTGCGCGGCGCCTAAATGACGGTAAAAACATTTTTCCATTCCAACTCTCCAATGTTTTATTTTTCTATTTGGGTACCATGCGACATTCCGACTGCCAAGAAAGCGGCCGCTGATTCATGTTAATGGTCCGTTATGAATCGTTCGGCACCATCGATTTTGCAGGGCAATATTTTCCGGTTTGATTTCATTTCTTCCCGATCCCTGCTGGAATCGCCAGGTGTTAGGCTGGAATCCTAAGGCGCTAGGCAAAAATTGACGTCCACTACCCGTTTATTTGTGGCATAATTTTTGCTTTCTTGGAGGAAGAATTGCAACTAAGATTTGATTGGAATTCAGCGGGGTAGCCTATCACCGGCTCGCTGGTGCATCCTCATTTTGCAAGTTGCATTGATAGATGCTCCACTCATGACCAGTCATAGCCCATTGAAGATCATTAGCTTTTCGCCATTCGCCTTCTGGCGTCTTCATGCTTTGTACGAAGTGGCAATATTGAATAATTTGAAATGGAGAGGACATCGGGTCTCATATGTTACTTGCAATGGATTGTTCAGCGACTGTGACATGTTTTGGGAGTCAACGTGCGGTCCAAGGCCCGAGTCTGCCTGCAAAATCTGCCAAGCGAATGTTCAAAACACCCTGAATGAATTTGGAGTCCAATCAACTCCACTCGGCTCCTATAGTTTAAACGATGCCACATCGCTCGCTAAGGAATTTGTCACGGACCTTGTGGATGAAGACCTTTTGGATGCTGTCTTTCAGGACCTCCCGATTTCGAAATATGTCCTCTCATCAGTGCATTCACACTTGAGGATAAATTCGATTGACCTGAAGAACCCAAAGCATGTTGGCACGGTCAGAAGCTATTTATTCAGCGGAATCATCGCACTCATTCTGATTCGCAGGATGTTGGAAGTTGAGAAGCCTGCGATCCTTCTTCTGTTCAACGGTCGATTGGGGGTGACTAGAATCGCTTTAGAACTCTGCAAGCGATCCGGGATCCGCGTCGTCTGTCACGAGCGTGGACTGGTCTCCGAGTCTCTGTTGCTATGGGAAAATGAGTCTTGCCTGTCGCTGCGCCCTTTCCAATTACTGTCCCAGCGATGGCGTGACATTCCATTATCCACTGGCGAATTTACGAAAGCGGCCCGTTGGATCGAGGATCGCAGAAATGGAAAGAATCTTTCATGGAAGGCCTTTTCAGTGGATGGCACGCTCGGATCGGCCGGAGAATTCATCCAACGTTGTTCTGGAAAACATTTTTTAGGTTTGTTCACTAGTAGCACCGATGAGGTGGCTGCTGACGATGAGTTCAAATCTTCTTTCGGTTCACAACAAGAGTGGATCCGTCAAACAGTGGATCTGGCCAAAAGCAACCCTCAGATTGCTTTGATCATCCGCGTACACCCGAATTCTGGTAGCAAGTCATCCACCGGCACCAACCATGATGAAATCGACTTCTTCCATCAGTTGGCGGAGAATCTCCCGGTCAACGTATACCTCATCAGGCCTGACGACCCGGTCAGCAGCTATTCGCTGTTGAAGCATTTGACGGTCGGTCTTGCCTATTGCAGCACCATAGCACTCGAGATGGCTTGTTTGGGTATTCCGGTAGCCTGCGCTGCCACGAGTCCGTGGACTTTTTGTGATTCGATAGAATTGATTGAGAATCCGTCGGACTACCGGAATCTTCTCAACAACCTGATTTCGCTTCATGGTTCCAGCGAGACCAGGCTTTCCAGAATCCGTTCAGCCATGCGGTTTGTTTACGCGTACATCTACCGCTGGAACATATCTTTCCCATTGGTCCGCATGCCTGATGTTCACAATGGCATCTTAGACTGCAAATCGTCTGATGACCTGAAACCTGGAAAACATCCTTGCCTTGATTTTTGTGTGGATGTTCTTCTAGGAATCCGGGATTCAGTGCCCTCCCCAATCTTTCCGGTGAAACATGACGCAGAGGAGCAGGAAACCAACGCGTTGATAAAGTACGTTGAAAATCTTGCCACCCCCACAGGCGGCTCCGGTTCGCCTTTGGTCAGCGTCATCATTCCATGCTATAATTACGCGGCATACGTCAGAGAATGCATCCTCAGTGTGGTGAATCAGACTTTTTCTGATCTTGAGATCATAGTAGTCAATGACGGCAGCACTGACAATTCAAAGGCGGTGATCGAGTCCTGCATAAAGGACTTTGAAAAAACCCGAATCACTCTCGTTGATCAACCCAATTCCGGTCAACCGGCAATATCAAGAAACAACGGGATCAAGGTTGCTAAAGGCAGATTTATATTACCGCTCGATGCCGATGATGTTTTAGGTTCAAAGATGGTTGCTGAATGCTTGGATACGTTTAATCGGAATCCTGAGTCTTCAGTTGTATACACAGACTTTGTCAATCAGTCACCCGACAAATCCCAGTACACACAGACCACCGGCGAGTTTCGATCAGAGCTCTTGCGAGCGAACAATCAACTCGCCTACTGTTCTATGTATCGAAGAGAAGTCTGGGAGACACTGGGAGGATATCGGACCAATATCCGAGGGTATGAGGATTGGGATTTCTGGCTGGGGGCATCCTTAGCCGGATTCATCGGTAAACGGATTCCCAAGGCCCATTTGATTTATCGAGCCAAAGACTCTGGCGTATTCTCCCAGGCTGTCGTGAAAGATAGGTTCCTCAAGGCACAACTGCGGTTGAACAATCCTCAGGCCTACTCTTCCCAAGAGATCTCCGAGGCGATTCGTTTCTTGGATTTAGCAGGTGAAGCAGCGGAAAAACCGACACCAATCCCGAACATCAACTCTGCGATCCATGTGATCCATCAGGAACCGGCATTCACACCTCCCCCGCAGCTATCCCGATTACCTACTGCACAAGACCCCCTGGCCAAGGCCGAGTCCATGGCCCGTCAGGCACTGGCACTCGATCCCCGGGGGCCCGATGCACTGGCCCTGCTGGCACACATCCTATTCAGACAGCAACGCTGGCTGGAGTGCGCACAGACCTGCCAGGAATTGCTGACCGTCCAACCAAAGAACACCGATGGGATGGTGATCCTGGCCGAGTGCTTGGTGAATCTGAAGGACATCCAAACCGCTCTCGAGGTGTATCGCACCGCCTGCGGCGTGACCCCCAACGACTCAGCCCTTCAGGCGCGGATTCAGGAATTAGAGGCCCACACAGGAGAACCAACGGCTCTCACACCAGAGCAAGATGCAGCCGTCCAACTCGGGCTCCAGGCGTTGGAAAATGAGCAGACGGCCACCGCCTTGGAACATTACCAACGCGCCCAATCGCTCGGCCCCGCACACCCGGATCTGGACCTGATTGTCCAAGAGTTGGAGATCCGCCTCGCCTCGTTGCCCGCTGCCACAACGCCCCCGGGCAACCCAACCCCCGAATCGATGTCAGCGGTTAGTCCTGCCCAGCAGGTCGGGATTCGGCAGCGCGAACCCGGCTGGTCTTTCCTCATCATCACCAACGGCAAGAGGCCCCGAAAATTGGCCCGTGAGATCGAATCCATCCGCGCGCTCAAGATTCCTCAGTTCGAAATCCTGGTCGGCGGCGAACCGCCCACCGAGCTACCGGAGGGTGTCGGAACGGTCTTAGCCGTCGACGCCGCTCGCAACGGGCGGTTGGGAGAAATGCGCAATGCGCTGACCGCCGCCGCCCGGTATGACCATTTTGTGGTGGTGGATGACGACTTCATTTTCCACGACGATTTCTACACCGGTCTCCAGCGCTATGTAGACGATTGGGAGGCGCTGTCTGTGCGCATCCTGAATCCAGACGGATCCCGATTCTGGGATTGGGCCACTCATGGAGGCCCGCGTGGGCACGTGTTGCTGGACTACACCGACGATGATGATCATGTGTACATCACCGGAGGTCTGATTTTGCTGAAAGCCGAGGTGGCCGACCGAGTGAAATGGGATGATGGCCGGGGATTCTACCAAGGCGAAGACCTGGATTTTTCCAGCAGATTAAGGAAGGCCGGAATTCGTCCGTCCTTCAATCGCCACAGTACGACCACCCACGATGATGGTCGGTACACGCTTGTTAAGGGCCAGTCAGGCCGACACATCGAACGCCGCCGGGTCGAACTCGGGCTACCACTACGCTGGGCTGCACCCATTTTCAATCCGAGCGGTTACGCCAGTGAGGCGATCAACTTCGTGCTGCCGTTGGAAAATCGCTGCACTCTGGGAATCCACCATAAGACCACCGTTTATTCCGAGAGCTTCACCCGCGGTTTGGCTGCTGGTGATCGGGAAGCTCTGTTCCGGATGAGCGACCGGTTCCAGACACTTCAAGGTGGAATTGTCGTCTCGCACAATCCGGCCGGCGGCTTCATCCGCCTTCCCGACGCCGACTACAGCATTGGCCGCTCGATGTTCGAGACCGATCGCATCGCACCCGATTGGGTTGCCGCCTGCAATCGGATGGATGAGGTCTGGGTTCCATCGCAGTTCAATGTCGAGACCTTCGCTGCCAGTGGCGTGGAGCGCTCGAAATTGGTGGTAATTCCCGGTGCGGTGGATTCGGAGTTCTTCGATCCGGCCCGGCACACGGTCTACCCGTTGCCCAACAAAGCCCGGTTCAACTTCCTGTCCATTTTCGAGTGGTCCTCCCGCAAGGGGTGGGATGTGTTGTTGGCCGCTTATTTGCGCGAGTTCTCGGCCGACGACGACGTCTGCCTGTGGCTGCGCACCTACTTGTTCTCCAAGCCCGACGGGGATCCGACTGAGGCGATCTGGCAACGGATCCGGTCGTTCACAGCATCACTAGGATTGGAGGGGAAGAATCTGCCCCGCATCGAACTCATCGCCGACCAGGTGCCCAGCGACCAATTGCCAGGCCTGTACCTCGCCTGCGACTGCTACGTGGCTCCGAGCCGAGGCGAGGGCTGGGGACGCCCTCAGCACGAGGCCATGCTCATGGAGCGGCCGGTCATCGCAACAAATTGGAGTGCCAATACCGAGTTCATGTCGGACGAGACAAGCTACCTGCTCGACTACGAACTGGTCGAAGCCCGCGGTCTCGAACCCGAGCTCTGGCACTACAAGGGACACCGCTGGGCCAATCCGTCGGAATCCCACTTGCGCACCTTGATGCGCCGCGTGTTCACCCATCCGGAAGAAGCCCGCGCCAAGGGCCAGGCGGCCCGCCAACACATGGCCCGCCATTACAGCCGGGAGGCCGTGGCCGATGCGGTGATCCATCGGTTGCAAGCCATCGAACGCTCGTTGACCTCAGCGCAATTGCCACCGGCACGGGTGATCGATCTCCATGGGCCGGATGCAACGAGCGCGCCCGTATCGGCAGTGCCCAAGGCAGGACCCAACACCACACTCACCCTGTCGCTGGAGGGATCCTTCCTCGACTTGGGCTCCCTGTCGCATGTGAACCGCTCCCTGATCCACGGGCTCAACCAAGAGCCCCGGTTCCGGGCCGTCGCCGTCTCGATGGACGCAGCGTCCGCCAAGTTTGTCTCCCCCGATCTGAAGGGCTGGGCCCAGCGAGTTCAACGGCGCTCCCCCTCGGACACCGCGATCACCCTGCGTCACGCCTGGCCACCGGACTGGCGTCGCCCGGAACACGGCGCCTGGGTGCTCATCCAGCCTTGGGAATTCGGATCCATCCCCGCCGAGTGGGCAGAGAAGGCGCAGGCTGTGGATGAGATTTGGTGCCCCAGCCGCTACGTCCGGAGTTTGTACCTGCAGGCGGGCATCCCGAGAGAAAAACTCCGGGTGCTGCCCAACGGCTACAATCCCGCGGTTCATCATCCCGGGGCCGCCCCCACCCCCATCGCCACGAGCAAGCGCTTCAAGTTCCTCTTTGTCGGCGGAACCATCGCTCGCAAGGGGTCGGACCTGTTGTTGGAGACTTATCTGAAAACCTTCCGTCGCTCCGACGACGTGTGCTTGGTGATCAAGGACTTCGGCGGCAAATCGGCCTACCAGGGTCAGACCCTGTCCGGGCAGATCCAAGCGGCTCAGGCCGACCCTACAGCGCCGGAGATCGTGTATCTCGATGAGGAGTTGCCCGAGCGCGAACTGGCAGGGCTCTACACCGCCTGCGACTGCCTGGTGCACCCGTACCGCGGCGAGGGCTTCGGGCTCCCGGTGCTCGAAGCGATGGCCTGCGCGCTGCCCGTGATTTGCACCGGCGGTGGGTCGACTGACGACTTCGCCACTGATGAGTTCGTCCATCGCATCCCGGCCACTCGAGAATTTGTCGGCAACGAAGTGAGCGGCCTAAAACTGGACCATCGCGGCTGGTGGTTGAGCCCCGATCCAGAGGCCCTGTGCCTGGCCCTCCGCAAAGCCGTGGAGCAAGCGCCGCAGTGGCGGCAACGGGCCCAGCAGGGCGCAGAGCATGTGGCTGCCCATTGGACCTGGAAAGACGCCGCGCAAACCGCCGCCCGTTTTGCCCGGGAATTGGTGACCCGCCGCGCTGCCCGGATGGAAGAAAAGGCACGCCTCGCCCGATCGGAGCGTCCGTTGACCTTGC
>Ga0247843_1004322_pt1 | contig 21470 bp, 21 predicted proteins | sample LaCruzMarch2017__FD_192420 | JGI IMG/M metagenome (GOLD analysis project Ga0247843, IMG submission 192420) | Freshwater microbial communities from meromictic Lake La Cruz, Castile-La Mancha, Spain - LaCruzMarch2017_8m | ecosystem: Environmental > Aquatic > Freshwater > Lake | place: Spain...
ATATTATCCCGCTCATTCGCCAAAAATCTTTTCTTGAAGAAAACAAAGAAAGGGGGAATGAGCCCGTGACGTCACCAACAGAGGGGGGGTCCGGGGGGGGCATCCCCCCCGGCATTCACACGTACCACCATCACCTCCAAAAGCCGAAGCTGTTTTCATCGACACCAAAGCAGTGGCCTCCCGCCATATCTCATCCCGCGCAGACAGACTCTATCATGGTTATGGAAGGACCCACTGTCGTCTCGACTAGTTGGAGCTAACAACGAACAATACACACTAATAAAATGGCGTCGGCAGCAGAAGGGGTAGAAGACTTGGATTGGGAGGAATGGGATGCGGCATCATCCCCATTATCATTCTTGGATCATTGTTTGGCCGGGAGCTTTGCGGGTGTGATGGAACATACGCTGCTGTATCCGTTGGATACTGTCAAGACTTGTTGGCAGAGTCAGGTGTTAAACAAGGCGTGCAGAGGGTCGGGAGGGTCCTCTGGTGGCGGCGTGGCGGGGTGTAGCCTCGTCGATGGTGGTGGCAATATTGGTGGAATTGGTAGCGGGGTGAGGGGACTGACAAACGCGCCTTCTTCTCTTGCAGCAACTGCGACGACATCAGTGAACAACGGAATGGTGGGAATTGTTGGCACACAACATCAGCAGATGCAATCTCAATCAATTAATATTCAATCTCAGGGGATTTGGTCCACGATGAAGCATCTCATGAATCAAGGAGCTGGAGGAGGAGCTCAACCTCAACAGTATCATCCCATGCAGCTTGCCAAGGCTCAAATGGTCACAATGGCACAGCATGCGCCCAATGTAGTTGATCTTACCGAATCATCAACAGCAATATCAAATTCGTCGGCTACACTTCAACAATCTGCACGTGTAAGTGGTCATCGACCATGGAGTCAACAGAATAGAGCAATACGTGGTGCAACAATATCTGATATAACATCGAGCGGTGCGATCCGGTCATCGAGTGCATTACCACTATCATCATCCACGGCCACAGGAGAAACTAAAATGACAATGTTGAGTGGAGCAGGGAGCAATGGGAGTGGAGCGGGGGGATTCAAACGATTATGGCGTGGCGTGCAGGCCATGTTCTTGGGATGCATCCCCGCACACGCCTTATACTTTTCGAGTTATGAAATTATCAAGAGCATGTGTACTGATCAGCAGGGTGGAGGAATCATGATGACGTCGAATGATGATCATCATCATCATCAGGGAGGAGGAGGAGGACCAGATGAAAATAAACATGTAGGACATGACACACTCTCACCGACCCAGGCCATGTTTGCCGGTACAGTCGCTACACTATTACATGACTTTGTTATGACACCCATGGATACTATGAAACAACGATTGCAATTGGGACATTATGATGGATTGCGTCATTCCTTCATTTCCATTGTCAAAGGAGATGTGGCCGCGGGTGTCCCGGGGGAGGGATGGGGTGGATTGTATCGTAGCTTCCCTGTCACGGTCATGACCAATGTACCATATGGTATGATTATGATGACAACGAATGAATGGCTCCGGGGTGTATTAGAGGATGGATTGTATGGTAGTCGTCGTAATAATGAAATAATTGATGGAGGAGGAGGATTTCACTTTGCCACAATCTTACTATCGGGGATGGGTGCTGGGACTGTCGCGTCGGCATTGACGGCACCACTTGATCGAGTTAAGACACGATTGCAAACTCAACGGATGGGCATTGTCGATCCATCAGGTAGTAGTCGAGGGGCTGGTAGCGGGGAGACTGTGGCAATATTGGAAGAACGTGCATTGGCAGCAGCACAGGGTAAACCAATGGTCTGTCCTAAAACTGCCATGGCAAATGCACGGTCCATCCTTACAGGTGGTGATGGTGTTGCTATGACGTCACCTTCTTCTTCCATGTTAAGACCAACACTACAGTCGTCGTCAACGTCAACGCCGTTCAGGACATATTACTCTACCCCACTCGAGGCATTTAATTCAATATTGGTCGAGGAGGGACCACGTGGATTATTCCGGGGTACAGTCCCTCGTGTAGCATTACATGCACCCAGTGTGGCTATATCATGGACTGCATATGAAATGGCAAAGGACTGGTTACTTTGGGCAAAATGATTCCTTCTTTTAATGTAATTTTTGTGTATCTTTACCTCAGGCAAGTAGATATGACATTGTATTATCACAAAGCTTTTGATATGATGGTGTCGTCGAAAATAAATAACAACTTCAACCTACCCCCCCCCTACCATCACACAAGACACGCACGTACACGCAGACCCCTTTTCCCCACAAACGATCTCCTTTCATAGTTTATTGGTAGTGTGTCATACAATCAATATCTCTTCCCAAATTCCCCACACGCACACACACTTGTTCCTCTTTCAGTCCAACGACCTCATCTACATCTTCCTTTCATTATTCTGTTCTCATAGAATAGGCATGGGCGGTTTGGTAATATGACTAGTCTTGGTTTGTATCATTTCATCGATAATGCCATAATCCACGGCCTCCTCGGCGGTCATGAAGAAGTCCCGATCGCAATCGGCCTCGATTTTATCCTTGGGCTGACCGCAGTACTCGGCAATGTACGTATTTAGCACCTCGCGTATGAATAATATTTCCTTGGCCTGTATTTCGATGTCGGCCGCCTGGCCCTGCGCACCGCCGAGCGGCTGGTGGATCATTATTCGGGCATTGGGCAACGCCCTGCGCTTGCCCGGCGCGCCGGCCCCGAGGAGGAAGGCGCCCATGCTCGCGGCCATGCCGAAGCACACGGTCGAGACGTCGCACGGGACGTATTGCATCGTGTCGTAAATCGCCATGCCGGCGCTGACGCTCCCGCCCGGACTGTTAATGTACATGGTAATATCCTTGGTCGGGTCCTCGTTGGCCAGGTATAATAATTGGGCCACCAGGACGTTGGCGATTTCGTCATCCACGCCTTGACCTAAAACGATGATCCGATCTTGGAGTAAGCGGGACATGACGTCCTTTTGACCCTTTCCATCATCGACTACCGGCATACGTACTGGACCACGTGCTGGTTGATCGTCGGGGTTTTTACGCCGTGGATCAACCTGGATACATCATTCGTCGTTTGTTCGTCGTGTTTGCATGAACGAGTTGGAAGGTGGTGATTGGATTGATGGAGCGAGTGTGGTGAAGCACACCGTAGGAAATGTATATAGTAGTGTACAGTCTAAGCTCTTACCTCCGGTTCCGGTTCGCCAGGCGGGGCCAGCCTTGGGCGGCTGTATCCACTCCCACTTAGAACCCCTCCCCGAATGGACTGTACATTCTTATACTGCTGCGCTAATGGCGATCGACCGCCGCCGCTCATCATGCTCAGTCTGGAAGAAGAAATTGAAGGAGAGGAGAAAGAGAAGGCGGCTACACCGTCCAAGAAGGATGATGACGAGAGCATGACAGCAACAATAACGAAGAGAGATGTTAGGACCGTCATGGAGGAGATTTAGTCTCGGATGTTTTGACGATTGAGCGGGAAAAGGTTTGGTGCCACCAACAACAACAACAATGGACCATCGTCTCGATGCGACGGTCTACCGCTGTGCCGAATGCGGCATTGATGGGGGCATTGGTCTGAAGTCATGCAAGGCGTGTATGGACGTCAAATACTGCAACGCCGAATGCCAGCACAAGCATTGTCCGACGCACAAAAAACAATGCAAACAACGTGCTGCTGAGCTAAGCGATGAGGCATTGTTCAAGGACCCGCCGGCCAAGGAGGATTGTCCCATTTGCTTCCTACCAATGCCCATAAAATTGTTATCTTGTATCTCGCTTTCAAACGCTACTGTAACTTCCGTACCAATTTACGACTTTTCGATTGCAAATAAGGAGTTGAAAGATAAGGCTATGGATGAATATTATCCATGTTGCGGAAAGAGTATCTGTAGAGGGTGTGCGTACTCCTTCGCTGAGTCTGAAAACGATGAGAGGTGTCCCTTTTGTAATTCCGACCGAGGCAAAAAAACAGCTGAAGAGAATATTGAAGATATAACAAAGCGGGTGGAGGTAAATGATGCCGGTGCGATTTATATGCTGGCTGATTCTTATTACCAGGGATTAAACGGTATTCAGCAGGATCAGACAAAGGCAATGGAACTATACGCTAGGGCAGCAGAGCTTGGACACAGTAAGGCACACTCTAACCTGGGCAACATTTATTATATGGGGGGAGATTTGAAGAAGGCCAAGTTTCACCTTGAGGCCGCGGCTATGGCAGGACACGAAGTGGCAAGAAACTCTCTTGGATTAATTGAGTATAATTCTGGAAACAAGGAACGAGCTATGAAATATTGGACAATTGCTGCATCTGCTGGGGATTTAAAAGCTATGCCTGAATTGAGATTATCCTTTGAGCAAGGTTATGTCAATAGAGAATCTATAAACTCAACTTTGGTAGCTTACAATAATTCTTGTGCCGAGATGAGAAGTGAAGCAAGAGACGCTGTCATCAATATGATGTGCAATGATCAGATAGGAGGAAGTTGAAGAGAATGCAATTGATTCATAAACTGGAGTGCAACCGAGTTTGGTTTCAGTATGGTGCATTACCATGAGGATCCTACGACAAGACAGTTAAATGAAAGTGATAGATGATCAAGCATCAAAGTTTTGGTAAAAGGGATAAATATTTGAAACACTCATGTTATCTTTCCTTGCATATAGTTAGCACGTCTCTTTAGCGTGGCACAAGATGTGGTTTTAACAAAAATAAAGAACCTGCCAACCCACACACCAACACAAAGAATATCGCACGTACTCATCAGCTCATTGAGACAATTCTGTTTCCAACAATTTGCCCTATCATCATCATCATCATCATCTCTAATTTCTTTCAACCAATATCAAATTTAATACACCTCAACATGCCACTGCTTCTTCTCCTTAAGTCCCTTAATCCACTCTTCATACTCCAACCCCTTACTCTTGCACACACCCGCTAACATATCCTGAATACCTGGCATCATGCCCTTCAATCCACAAAAGTACATGTGTGCCCCATTCTCCAACTTGGTAAAGATTTCATCGGCATACTCCTCGACCTTGTCTTGGATGTACATTTTCCCACCAGCCTTATTCTCCTGTTCCCGACTTAATGCATAATCCAAACGAAAGTTTTTGGGGTAACGACTTTTGGCATCTTGGAATTCATCATCATACAACAGGGCGTCGGAATTGGCCACGCCAAGGAAGAGCCAAGCCTCACCCTTGTACACATCCGCGGCGGGGGTGGCCTCGAAGAATAGACGTCGGACAAACCCACGAAAGGGGGCAATCCCTGTACCAGTTGCGACCATGATATAATCAGTGTTGGGATTCTGTTCTGGCATAAGCATAACTTTACCGGCGGGGCCGGTCATATCAATAGATGTGCCGGGTGTCGAGTCACAAAGAAAGTTGGAACACACGCCTTTCTTGGTTGGGTCATCAGCCTTTAATTCAGGACACCAGTAGGTCGCACGACGGACACAGAGTGAGCCAGTCTTGCCGGTCATATCATCACCGTATCGTGAGGAGGCAATACTGTACAGACGTACGGCGTGAGGCTTGCCATCCTTCTCACGAGTGCCGGGGGGCAAAACGCCCCATGATTGGCCTTCAATGTAAGGAAAATCACCATTGTGATCGATGATAATGTGACAAGTCTCACCGGTGGCCTTGGGACCGACGATGCGTTTCGTGGACACGACCTTACCGGTGAAGGGTGCCTTATTCTTAAAGGTATTAACCTTGACTTCGCTGTGATCGTAGTAGGGAGTGTACTCGAGGAAATCCTGCTTTAGGTTCAGCGATGTCCTGCGCGTGTTGTGTTGGGGATTGAGAGGAAATAAATGGATTTGTTTAGATGACAATTTTGCAATGAGACAAATTCCTCACAATCAAACGGGGACAAATCAATAATAAAGTCTCGTCTCCACGCATGTATAAATATAACGCGTATGACAACGGTAATCATGCCTCACGTTCGTTCCGCGACACCAATCATTGTGCAAGACAGACAAAGAATTATTCGCTTTTCGTCACGTGCACATCTCCGTATCTATGAAAGAGATATCCACCTTGATTGCGCAACGGACCACCTCGATTTTCATCCATCTCCTCGCGTCCATTTCCCCCGCCGTGCACCGTTTCGGATACCAAAAAAATATATGAGAACGTACCCCACAGACTTGGGCGCTTGAGATACAAACGCCGATGCTCCGGCGAATGAGGCAAAGAGAATTGCGATCTTCATGGTGATTGATATGAAGTAGTTCCCAATCAACAAGATGACAACAACGATGACGCAAACCTTGAACTGCGGTTCCGCGGTTTTGAGAGCGGGAACACAACACGTACTTTCTTTATGGCGAGTAAATTCATCGCCAATACTTCCCGCCTCTAGAAACAACTGCCTTTCTTCAACTCTCGACCTAACGGCACCATGTTTCTCGCTCAATTGAATTTGACTTTGACTCCACCGTCGTTGAGTGGCTTGGCCAATATTGGGGTAACATTGAAGGCCACGGAGTGGTTGGGGGTGTGTGAGCAGGTGACACCGCTCTGCGGTTGCATGCGTTAAAGGGTACATTTCAATCCCAGTCATTCAGAGAAGATTGTTGTGTGCACTTACTTTGCTGCTGAACCACTCCTATCCCCCCATAAAAAGTCTCCTCGACCTCATCGATACACAAAGCAGGGCAACAGATAGGAACATCGCATCTTCACATTCTCTCAAGTCAACATCAGATTCAAGTACGATGAAATTCGTCAATGTGGCGCTCGTCGCTCTTCTCTCCTCCATCGCCACACCATTCACCACGGCGGGGAGTATGACAAACAACGTCGAATGGAATGGCGATGGACACTCCTCCTCCTCGGCAATCATCGCACCTGGCAATGGCTATTCCACCAGCTCATGTCTCCAAGAACTCTACAGCACCGACGAAACACTCACATGTGCGGGGCCCAAGTTTTGGGAATCTATTAGTATGGAAGCCCCACCGACATGTGTTATGGGATCGAGTATGGTCATTGAAAGGCTAAGCTTTGTTAGTACCTTTACTGAAACAGCATATGACTTCTCGGTACGTTAGTTTACACAATGGCTTCCCTTTTTCGTCTTCATTAATTGCTTTCATATTTGCTTTGTGAAATGTATGTGACACTTATTTTGACTCGCGGTCATCCTCCATTGTTCTTTCATTCCGATAAAGGTCTTTGTCTACACCGGTACCAACTACGACATGTCATCAACACTAGCCGCCATCAATGGTGAATCATGTTCCATCCAAAGTCTAACATCTAGTAATGCAGGCAGTGGATCAGGCAATGCCAAGATTCTCAATGCTGATGATGATACATGCTATGATGTTGTCATGACAGGAAGTAATGGTGATTGTAAGATTACTACAACTGTAGCATTTACTGAAACACTAAGTATTCCATGTACAGACTATGGCGCAGATGATGGTGTTGTCAAATTACAACTCTGTTCGTCGGGACGGACCAAAGCTGAAGATGTAAGTTGTGACATCAGTGGACCATCTCCGAGTGAACCGAGTATGTGCTACTGTGAGACTATTGCCATTCCTGGTGTTGAAATCATTATTACTACACCCACCGGCACTGAGTCCGAAACACCTACCATGGCTCCCATTCTTATTGATAATGGGAAGGAAGCGAACACTCCCAGTCCTACCGAGGTGGTCTACACTCCCGAGCCAACTACACTTACCACCACCTCAGTCAACACCTTTCTTGCCGCTAGGGATGCACCAATTACTGACTTACCGACTCTTGCCCCAATCACTCTTGAGCCTACCGATATCCCAACGAAGGCTCCTGTCACTCCAGCACCAGCGACACCTTTTCCTACGGATGCACTTGAAGTTGTAACGGTAAGCTATCATTCGTTTGAGGATATATTTTAGTCTATCAATTGTTTCACACATCTGAATATATCGTTTCCTTGTATTAACGTGCTCTCAGCCTGGCCCAACCCCGTGCTTGGATGTTGTGGGAAATGATGACACAGTATCTACTTCCGTAGATACATCCGTTACTATCTCAGTCCTTATCAATGACATTTCATCTGTTCCAGGGATGGAGCTTACTGTAACAAAACTGCTATATAATGGAGCTAATGGCAAATGCAGCATTTCAGAAACGAGCACAGAAGTAGTGTACCTACCCGACAGTGGCTACTTTGGTGATGATACTTGTGTCTATGAGACATGTGATGTCGAAGATCGGTGTGATACTGCTACTATATCAATTGTTGTGATCGCATCAGACATCGTGCCTATTGCGTACGATGACTATGTTACTACCGACAAGGATACGCCCGTAACCATCACACCACTTGTGAATGATACTGCAGTGCCGGGATATCCCTTAGTTGTCAAGACTATTACGATGGATGGTACTAATGGAACATGTGTTATTGACAGTGGAAGTGTGGTCATTTACATTCCTGATAGTGAATTTGTGGGTGTTGATACTTGTGTGTACGAGGCATGTGATGAGCGGCCCATGTGCGATACTGCCATGATTACTATCACAGTCACGGGTGAGCCCGAACCATGCGACGACGGTGAAGGCAAGGAGGGAGTGCCCACACCGGAACCTACTGCCCTTCTTGACGTCGATATCCGTACGCTTGGTACCCAAACGGTGAGAAAGGCTTTGAAACACATCTTCAACTTGTCTATTTGCAATGCACAAATTATTTATGCTCACCAATTATCTCTCAACATTACAGCCCACACCCAAGCCCACGCCTGCTCCTGTATCAACACCTGAACCAACAGTAATTGGTACAAACGAAAACGTTGAGATTATTCCTGAGGTAAGTGTCTATATCTTAAGGTATATACAAATAGCGGAATAAACACATATACTCACTTCTGTCTACTGTTGGAAATATGTCATCAGCCAACTTTGAATCCTTCGAAGAAGCCAACGAAGAAGCTCACGTCTACTCCTGTAATGGACAATTGGGGGTCTTCAGCACCTACTTCATATGTGACACCAAAACCAACACTAATCGAAGAGGCAAAATTTCCTGAGCCCACGCCTGCTCCTGTGACAGATGAGCCCACCGACAGCCCAACACAAGCTCCTGTGACGAGCGAGCCTACAGAGTACCCCACACCCTCACCAGTAGAGCTCATTGTGCCTGAGGTAAGTGTATGTATCATTATCATTATATATCGAACGCCAAACAAGCAAACATACTTATTTCTTTCTGCGCAAACATGTACCAGCCAACTCCTTATCCTTCAAAGAAGCCTACGAAGAAGCCAACGAAGAAGCCCACGCCTGCTCCTGTGATGGACAACTGGGGGTCGTCAGCACCCACGCCATGCGGATATCGTTCATACTACATTATTACCATCGATGGCGTCACCAAGTGCTCTAACGGATATGACACTGATTCTGATTCTCAGGAATTGTTCGCCACTCTAGGCGACTGCTGTGCTAAGCTTGTTGATGGTGCCATTGAAACTTGCAAGTATATTGACGTATGTAACCCAACACCAGCTCCAGTCGAGCTTATTACACCTGAGCCTACATATTTCCCAGTCTCGGATGAGCCCACCGACAGTCCAACAGACGCTCCTGTGACGAGCGAGCCTACCGAGTACCCTACACCTCCACCAGAAGAGCTCATCGTACCGGAGCCCACGCTCTCGCCTGTCACACCGGAGCCCACATTTTCACCCGTTACTCCTGCTCCAACGCCTTGCGAGTATCGCAAATGGTACTTCACTTATACTGAGCTTTCCGGAGGTGCAATGGGGGCCAAGTTGTGCACTAACGGAGAATACTCGAGCAGTATTATTGGTAGTATGATATACTATGATAGCGTTGACGACTGCTGTGCTCAGAATTTCATGTCAGATGAGGATGGTGAAGAATGCATGACGATTGATGTGTGTAATCCACCTACCGAGTACCCAACACCCGCTCCAGTCGAGCTTATCACACCTGAGCCCACGCTCTCGCCCACGCTCTCGCCCACGCTCTCGCCGACGCTCTTCCCAGTAGTCACAGATGAGCCCACCGACAGCCCAACACAAGCTCCTGTGACGAACAAGCCTACAGAGTACCCCACACCCTCACCAGTTGAGCTTATTACGCCTGAGCCTACGTACTCTCCAGTTACGGACGAGCCCACGCTCTCGCCTGTTACTCCTGCCCCTACGCCCTGCGAGTATCGCAAATGGTACTTGATGTACAATGAGATTGGAGAGAAGAAATGTACGAATGGGTACTCTAACCCAAACGAGGAGGGTTTTAGCAGCATGACATTCTATGACTCTGTTGGAGAGTGCTGTGCTGCAAATATGTCTGGTGGAAATTGCATGACACATGATGTATGCAATCCAACCCCACCTCCCTCCGATTTCCCAACTCTTGCAGTGAGTGTGTACCATAATGAACAATGTACTCCATGATTGACTTAACACACTGTCTCACATTATTTGTCATACTTGTTTCAGCCCATTACTATGTTGCCAACATTCTCGCCTACTACAATCGAGATCATCACGTATGCCCCAATTACGGACGAGCCCACGCTCTCGCCTGTCACTCCTGCCCCTACGCCTTGTGAGTATCGCAAGTGGTACCTGATGTACGCACAACTTTCAGGTGGTGCAATTGGAGCAAAGAAATGTACGAATGGGTACTCTAATCCAAACGAGGAGGGTTTTAGCAGCATGACATTCTATGACTCTGTTGGAGAATGCTGTGCTGCAAACATGGCTGGTGGAAAATGCATGATTCATGATGTATGCAATCCAACCCCTCCTCCGTCCGAGTACCCAACATCCGCTCCAGTCACACCCGCACCAGTCGAGCTTATTTCACCTGATCCTACGCCTGTTCCTGTCACGGACGAGCCCACGCTCTCTCCGGTGACTCCTGCTCCGACACCTTGCGAGTATCGCAAATGGTTCTTGATCTTTAACGAACTGTCAGGTGGTGCAATTGGAGCAAAAACTTGTACGAATGGTTACTATAATCCAAACGAGGAGGACTTTAGCAGCATGATATTCTATGACTCTGTTGGTGAATGCTGTGCTGCAAACATGGCCGGTGGAAAATGCATGCAAATGGACATTTGCAATCCAACTCCACCCCCAACACCTACCCCACCTGTTGAAATCACTGAAACTCCCACGGACATTGAAAGAGGTTCTCCAACACTTCTACCCACCATGGGTCCCACTTTTGCGGGAACACCAACAGTGGGTAAGGAAAGTGAATCAGTCAAGCTGATCCCACGTGGATATAGGAAGCGGATGCTCCGTTACATGAAATTATAGATATGGTGCCCTCCATTAGTTATATATGTCACTATTTGATAGAAATGTATCTTATGATGGAAGATAGACATAATAAGATTTGTAAATCAAAAAATTGCTTAGAAAGCTTTACTCAGAGTATTATATACTTCAACATCTACTCGTCTTGAAACCCGTGGCCCAAACTTACACACAATTGATATATCATCTCCAGTATGCCTAGCATAAATTTAATGATGCACCAAGATTATTCCTCGCAATTTGTCATGATTCCAACTATTAAGTTCATCCTCGTCTTCAGAATTAATTGATTGTCCAGACGGAATCGCAGAAGTGACATCGGGCGTTTGATTGCAGCTTTGGGTTGGTGTTCAGTTGGTACTACTTTTTGAGCGATGTCGGTGGATTGCTTTACAGCATGTGTGGTCAACATAAGCATAAGAGACATAGTTCTCTTGTCATACAGGTTGTGAGTCAATGCTTGCACGATTGTGATCAATATTAATATAAGGCCAAGGAAAAGCAAAAGGCAAAATGGAATGTGTCTCTATGTTAGTGAAAGTTCAAGTCTTCGTTCGCAGGCAACCTAATCCTCCGTCCTCTCTCTAGTAGCTCTAAAAAATGTCATTGTCTTTCCGATGTGTACGATATCATCTGCTTCTTACACTGCCCATTTCACAACGGACTCTGAGGAAGTGATCCATCCCTCCCTCCACGAGGGCTCTCTAGCACGACCGAATCCATCAAATGTTTCGATCTTGGACGTCCTACGCCCACACTCGCAATGGTATTGTTCCGGTTGATACTCCTACCGGATGTCGGGCTGGGTAGCTCCATCTGATCGGTTAGGTTGGCGCGTATGTCCGAATCCTCAATATGCAAGCGTGCCTCATCTGTCGAAACGGCCGAGATGCCCGTCAACGTATTGCCAGAAATGTTGCAATTGCGGAGCGTCGCGAGGCCATTCTCAACATATACACCCGAGTGACCACGAGCGACGCCTCGCCGACGTTCGTTGCTGTGAATTGTTCGTGTATTGCCCGTGCCATTTTCGACGACATCGGTTTGTGTCATATTTGCCAAACTCCCAGCCCCGCCGACATAGATTCCCGTGGCAGCACAAGTGTGCACGTTGCAATTATGGATGGACGATATAGCACCGTCAATGACGACCACGCCTCGACCGCTGAGTGACATGATGTCACAGTCTGACAGGTTGGCCGTGGGAATTATCGATGGAGGTACGACAATCATTGGTCGGCCATTCCGTCCGAAGGCTCTCTGGACCTGAACTGCCGCGTTGCCATTCCAGATATCGGTGCCCTCGCAGTAGTGCACAATCTTCAATCCACGTACGTTTACCGTGCCCTGCCGAACACGTATTACCGGCTCATTCTCGCGACCAGACTCAAGACAAAGTAACGCCCGTGGCCGGCCATGGAAGCATGAATGGAGGAAGAAGGCACGATGTTCGGCCTGATCATCATCATCTTCGTCGTCATTTTCTGATGAGAACGTCGAGGAGTGTGATCGATCATCCATATTCACAGCAGCCGACAAAGACGATCGACGTCCACATCCAAATAATTGTCGCAATGACGCGGAAGACGGTCTCCGTACTTCATCGCCGTTTGCTACAGCATGCGAATCTCGAGGACTGAGCATTCCCATATTCACACGTTTGATCGATGATCCGTGATAGTTCTTCTGCCATGTCATACCATATTCCGGATCCTGCATACGATCCGCGATCGACTCGATTGTGATGGTTGCACTCCCAATGACATTGACAACGATCGGCCGTCGGAGGAAGTAGGGTCCAGGATGGACGAGGATACGCGCACTTTTATGCTGTTCACGGAAACGCTGGGCCACACGATTATCCGATGACGTGCATTCTGGTCCAGTAGAGATCGATTCAAATGCCGCGTCTACGGAATCATAGTCGATTGGTACAATTGGGTTCAGTTTGTAGTGTTGAGCCCAGGATGTCGGGAGTGCATCTAAATCGGACCACTGCAGTTATCGAATCACATTTTTGAGGAGGAGGAGGAGGGGTGACATGAATGATTGGGTGAGTTCACGGCGAGAAGTGTATAGAGTGTAATGCGATGATATCAAACACGCGTACCTTGTGTGTATCCTCGCACAGTGTCCGCCAAACGTACTCATCCTTCATAATCGCATTCCACTTCTTATTCACCCTCGATAATGCATGCATTTTCCGAGATCCACAGAATGAGAGGATCTTGGGCAATAGCTCAGAGGGTGCATCGTCATCTAACCATTCCAATACATTCTTTTTGCCAAGTGCGATCGTTCGTGGTGATGCCGACAGTAGTAATGTGTTTGCTTTCTGATGATGCAACTTGCTGCCGCTCGTTGACGAAGGAGCAGTCATCGTGAGTAGTCGGGTAGGCGTTGCATAGTTGTTGTTATGTCCCGTCTTCATCACCACCCCACCACCATTTCCTCCTCCACTTAGGAGTGGCGTATGAGGACTCTCCCCATTGTTGTAAATCTCGCCCACGCTCCAGCTTCTCATGCCAATGCGATTGTTGTTACTATTGGGGGAGGACGAACCAGTGATAATGGGCGATGTTGCAATTCGTAGCATGGCCGTCTTGGCATTGCGTATTGAGGCCGCGAGGAATTTATTCTCCGGTTTGCGCTTCGTGCCAAGTACAACCGAGGCGATGGTCTCTGGATCGATGGGACGGCTTTGATCTGCTGCCACGTTTGCTACTACCGCCACTCCTCCGGCACCATGCTCCTGCTCGATGCCGACGGCGCCGTCCCTTCCAGGACTGTTACCGGAGACGACTGATCGCGAACGTAGAATTGCCATTGGAAGTCTCTCTCTTTCTTATCGTTCCGCTTACGCTCTGTCGGGTGCAAAATGAGTCGCGATGTAGTTGTGATTCAATGACGTCCGTTTCGTTCTCCAACGGCGATTTCGTTTTGCGCAATCAATGGAATGCTCTGTGGAAGTGGCAAAGTGAGAGAAGAGCGATGAATCGAATACGAATGGTTAGAAGACTGTCGAGGACGAGAAAAGCAATGACGGGTTCACTTCAAAATGCGTCACTTCAAAGTCTCCGAGATTTGACAACTCCGTCCCTACCAACCCATCGACGACCGCTATACAGGAGGAATGATGACGGGAACTCACACGGCTAGAGGCGTTTGGGTATCTCTCGCAAAAACCACCGAGAATAAGACGACGAGAGTATTCTCTTATCGCAGCATTGTGAGGTCGTCGTTGGCAAAATCGTTCTCTTTCCGCCCCCCACCTCCTCCAACAATCAAAAAACTGTCCAACGATGCCGAGTTTCCAACGAGCGAGGGCCAACGACGGACACGCGCGCATAATAAAACTCACGGTTTTTTTAACTCGAATCAATAATGTATTAAAATCCACCGCCGTAGGGCGTTCGTGTGACGACTGATGGGTGGAAGACGTCGTGTGCTCACCCAAACACGAAATAAAAAATCGGCTCGATTTTGAGTATTGTTCTTTTTTCTCTTGGGTTCGGGGACGCTTTCGGTGGCGCTCCCAAGATTGGTAAAGTCTACGTCGGAACTCGTAGAATGCAACGGCTCCTTTTTTCATGTGTGAACTCGGAGGTATGACGTCATTAAAATAATAGAAGCACAAAGGGACTGTTTTTGATGCCGCCAAAAATTAATTGCCCAAGAAAAAGAAGGTCAACACGAGTCCGAACAACATCAACACAACAAACAACAACATTAACAACAGCAACGAAAAGTAATTGTCGAAATCATGTCCGAATCGGTCGCGTCGGAGGTAGTCTCGGCAATGGTGGGCGGCATCTTTTCCGCATCGGCATTATATCCGCTGGAGGTGTTGAAAACGCGCATGCAGGCCGAAACGAAGGTCGTGCCGCCGAAATCGTCGCAACGGCCAGGAGAAAAAGACGACGCCAACAATAATGGCGAGGAGGAGGAGGAATCGAGTTCGGAAGAGGACGTACATGGCCACGGTCAGGAGGAGTATGTCCACAATGGCGGCAGCGACGACGACAACAAGCGAGAACGATATGCCCTCGCGGCCTCCGGGGGGATGACGTCCTACGCGACATTAATGTACACGAACGAGGGCGGCATCGCGCCCTTTTACGCGGGCGTGACCACCAGCGCCATACAGAGCGCGACGGAGAAGGCGTTGTACTTCTTCGCTTATACGTTTTATAAAAATGGGTGCGTGCGTTTCATTATATATTGTTGTGTGTGTGTCTGTGTGTGTGTGTGGAGTGAGCGAGCAGTGTGGGGGAGTTTTCAATTACTTTTACAGAGGACACTAAAAGTGAAGGAGAGAGAGAGATGGGGGAGAAATGGGGCTATTACGCCAAAGCCTTGCTCGAGTGGGAAAGGATCTTATATATATTAGAGGAGCTAAAAATAAGTTGATTGTGACCGTGAGGAAAAACAGAGAGAATCCGTAAAGAGCTTGGGGGGGGGACAAAGAGTCCGAGGGCGTAGGACTTTTTCAACAACACCAGAAATTTACTCGATTCTCTCACGAAAATTCTTTTTACTAATATATGTATGGCAGATATGTGGGTATAACAGGTAATTCCGATTTTGGTACATTCGTCAACCTAGTCCTTGGATGTATGGCCGAATGGTCACATTTACCAGTCACACTTCCCATTGACTGTCTCACTACTGCAATACAAACGGATGATAAAAATCGTGGTGCATTCGTATTACTTGGCTCGATGCTTAGTGAACGTGGAGTAGGTGGGTTCTATAAGGGGATCGAGGCATATACTGTATTGTGTTTGAAGCCGGCGATACAATATACGGTATATGAACAGGTGAAGAAATTTGTATTGGCAGCACGACGTGTTAAGAATCTTGCGGCACATCGACAACGTGGTGCTGGTGGTGGTGATGCAGATGGTAATAATAGCGAGTCGTCATCGACGTCTCTGGGTGCAGCAGAGGCATTCTTTCTGGGGATGTTCGCACGTGTTATTGCCACAATGCTAACCTACCCCTACCTCCGTGCCAAGGTTATGTTACAGAGTACATATGGCAATGCCAAGATCAAACCAACTATCCCACAAATGATCCTCGAACAATTATCGAACGGGGGCGTGGCGGGATTATATCAAGGCATTGGACCAGAGTTAACACGGGGGGTGTTTAGCGCCGCACTTATGATGATGGTGAAGGAACGGATTGGTGTATTGGTGAAGGCGTTTATTGATGGCAAATAAAGAGTCCCAAAAGGAGGAGGATGTAAAATGTCGTGACACAAAGTGGGAGTGCGAGATGTTGTATGAATCAAATAATGATGGGATTTCGGTTTAGAATGGAGAGGAGGTGTTTTGTCATATATAAATGTAATATAATCGACAGTTTCATTTTTATCAGTGTTTCTCTTTTCTATCTATTCTAAACATACATTCTAACATCCTGCAACAAGCATAACATGAAGTGATTACACACAGATCATCAACCAAATAATGTTCTACTTCTCATTTCTCTTGTTTCTTCTTATTTGTATTTAGCCTTGACTACTTCAAAGACTCATACTGTGTCCCTTGTGTCCCTTGCTCCCTTTTCCTGCCTTATCAAACAACTTGTACTCTCCCTTCCCGTGAAGACTCATACTGTGCCCCTTGCTTCCTTTTCCTGCTTTGCCTTCGAAAATTCTAACAGCATCGGCCCTCAATTCTCTTGTTGGAAAGAAGTCAATATCCTCCACTTCGTTTTCAGAGTTGCGGATTGCTGCAACGGCTTGTAAGACCGATTGAAGGTACATCCATGAGACTGCTACCAATTGAACCTTCATCCTGAATGATGTGTTTGATGAGCGTAGATACTATGGGAATGTGATCTGTTGCAAATGAAATAACAATGCGTAATTTCGTCGAGTAGCTCATTTTTTTGTTGGATTTGATTTTATACGGAAGAGCCCAAAGAAGGTTCAGATTCACTTTCTGAATCCCCCGACAATATTGGCCTCCTCTAGTACGATCGAAGATCTGGCGACGAGGATTAAGCGGTCAACCTTTAAGTCTATCTAGTCAAACACATGATTCATTGTTAATGTTTGTAAAAAATGAGTTGTGTATCTGCTGCATTTTACCTAACTGCCTGGCTGGTAATGAAATTTAGCAATCTGCCAGGCACCCCAGCACTCTTGGTATATTCGAGGCGAGTGATATCATCCAGATCATACCACTAAGATTTGATTTTAAGGTGTCTTAAAGCAATGAGTGTACTAAAGTCAGTAATGAATACAACATTGACTCGTATTCAACTCCGTTTTGCGAAAGATATTGACGGGTTAGCAATTAAGAATCAGAAAATACGGTGGTCAAGTTAGGCGGCGAGGAAAGTAAGATAAAGACAATTGAGAAGATCCATCATATAATTTAATGTCAAAGTTGCTCGCGTTGATGACCGGAATTTATAATCTTGTAATTGCTGGTGCACTTCGTGATAATGTTAGCGAACTCATCTTTGACAATTCAAGCGATGGTGTATTACAACTAAACTAATTTGTGCAAATTGACACTTTATGATAGACTTGGCAAGAAGGATGAGGGACTACAAGGTTGGACTATTGTGGTCATTGTTTTCAACCTCCTTTTAATATCTTTTTGTCTTGTTGCAAAGTGCTGCTGCAAGTATTGCCGCTTCGTTGATGATCCCAGAAAGGAAGTGAACAATATACGCTTGGAAGATAGCTGAGGTCAAAATACTCGCCGTAGCGGAAGAACAATTGAGGACGCACCACCGCCAGACGATAAAACTGGTGTGCTTGCAATTGCTACTGATGAAAACGAAAACAGTACGATGGAGTCTTGTAGCTTGCATGTCATCGAAAATGAAATGGATGGGGAAAATGATTTGATTGTCAATGTTGATGGAAGGGAAGATGAGTGCATCCAGTCACGTCACACCACAAACATGAAATGCTGCAAGAGCAGCTAACAACATGTACACATCACCAGATAAATGTTCAAGGAATAAGTCGAACAAAACCTGACCCTGTCATGTGCATATCGTCAGGAGTAGAGGATTCATCTAATCCTGTACCGAGGATGCATCTGATCCTATATTGATGACAACGCGAGGACACGACCATGACATGAATATTTTGAATGTATCAGATATGCCACAGATAGAATCTGTCATTACGAGGCATGTCATTGTTTCCAGATGAATTAACATTGACCGGACGGATACTAAACCTTGAGACCTAATTCGCATGTACATAATCATTACTATTTATGAGTAAATTACTTACTCTTTCCTTATGAAACTTTACATATGTCAAGCCTTACTCAACCATTATTGCCTTATTTACTCTTTCCTTATGAAACTTTGCATATGTAAAGCCTTAACTCGACCATTGGACGATATCTGAAATTCATGCCCTCGCCATAACTTGACCATCCTCTTCATCATAGTCGTCATCATCGCAATCATTCTGTTGTTCAGTCTCCGCCATCGGTGCCAAATAGTGACACCCTCCCGAAATACGATTGCGTAGTGCGGCATCGGCAACGGCAAGTCCGGATCGTGACGCATCCCGTAACGCCGCAGCCTCGCGTCCACCCTCACCAGTATCCCAAAGTCGTTCGGCTTCATTACACATGGCTGTTAATTCGGAAACTGCACGATCAAGTCCAACGGGGGTGCGTACAACTCCAACATCATTCCACATAACCGACTTGAGACGTGTAAGTATTGCTGCTGCTTCGCGTGCGATGTCAGCATTAGTAGTAGCACTCCTACTATCTGAGGAGGAGGATGTTGAATAGTATGGACCAACAGATGTTACCAATCTTCGTTCGATTGCCCGTCGTGCACGATCTGTCATAAATGCACTATCATGATCAGCAGTAGCAACAACGTCACCAATACTCGAACCAAATACCAACCCCTCAAGTAAGCTCGTCGAGGCTAATCGATTACCACCATGCAAACCAGTCCGTGCTGCCTCTCCGGCAGCATACAAATTACGATATTGACGTCTACTACTATTACTAGCACTAGTAATGACACGTCCATCAAGGTCAGTCGTTACACCACCACAAGTATAATGTGCCGCGGGTGTTACTGGGATCATATCTTTCGTGAAGTCTAATGGTATAGATCGTGACATTAAATAGGCATGTACACCCGGGAAACGGTTTCTTAACCACTCGGCATCACGATGGGTTATGTCAAGGTAGGCATTATGCACATCTACTTGTGCTGCAGTAGCCAACGTAGACCAGTTATTATTCGATCGTCCAACAAAGTCAGAATGATGAACAGTTTCCCAATTTGATTCCCACCTTTGCCCAGTGATGATGGTAGATTTACGACTCATTTCGGCATAGACGGCACGTGCAACCACATCTCGTGGTGCTAATTCGCCATTAGCATGATAATCCTTGGCAAATGCACGACCATTGGCATCACGCAATATCGCACCTTCGCCACGTAATGCCTCGGTCAATAAAAATCGAGATTCATTGGGGATGCATAATGCCGTTGGATGGAATTGTACATATTCCAAGTCTGATACTATGCCCGCTCCTCCTCCAGTGATTCCACCACCACCACCACCACCACGAATATCATCCTCGAGTCGTAATGCCAATGCAACACTTGACCCTAATGCATTAAAACCATTTGGATTCGTGGTATGTTCATATATACCACATAATCCACCGCTCGCAAGTACTACACCATGTACCGCATATTGATCAGTAATAGTGTTTGTTTTAGTATCTAGTACACGTGCACCAATGACTAATCCCATTCCATCAGTATCATTGTTGTTGTCGATAGTGTCGTCGTAGAGTAGATCAACAACAATACTATCGGACATAAAGCTAATTAATGGATGATGTGCAGCAGTGGATGTGATACCCTCGGTTATAGCCCTACCAGTCCGATCGGCCTGATGTATAATCCGTGGTGCACTATGACTTGCCTCTAGGCATAAACTTAGACCACCATCCCCATCATTATTATTATTATTATCATAGCTGCCACTATTGCTGCTGCTAGTACTACGATCAAAGTCGATAATACACCTCGTTCCTCCTACATTTGTTGTTGCGGTAGTAGTATTAGTATTGGCAGTAGTAGTAGTGGAAGTGGTAGCAGCAACGAGTGCAGCAGGAGCAGTCGTAGTCGTATAATCGAAATCAACATGTCCTAGCAATAATTGTCGTACGCGTGTCGGTCCTTCTAATGCTAGCTTCCACGCAGCATCCTCGTTCCATGTCACGCCCGATACGTCACACTTTCGTCCTAACTCACTCACTCCACTCACACCACCACCACCAGCAGGAGGAGGAGGGATAGTAGTATTGACATGCATATTCTTGGTATATAAACATTCGTCGATAGCATCATCGTCCTTCCGTACCAAGTGAGATGCATATCCAGATGCCAATCGTATATCATTGACCAAGCTTGCTGGTGTATCTACCAACATCGCGCCTCCTCCTCCTCCTCCTTCTTCTTCTTCCGTATTGTTGTTCCATTTGGCACGACCATTTTCCCAAACGATGGAGTCTACCAATTCCTCCTCACTCGTTGCGGCCGTCGTAGACGTCGACGCTGTCGTCGTAGACGCCGACTCGGCGGCCGCGGTGGCAGACGCGCGCAACGGCCGAGGCACCACGGCGGTCGGCGTCGTCCTCAAATCGTAATTGCGATATATGATCCCCCCCTGCGCCCAATAGGAATTGCAATCGACCGCCGTCGAGCCGGCGTGGAGCACGGCGACGGCCACGCCCGCCCTCGCGGCCGTCAGCGCCGTCGAGCAGCCGGCCACGCCCGACCCCACGATCAGCAGTCGCTCTTCTCGCTTGGACGACGAGTTGTTACGGCAACCGCCGCCGAACGACGCGCCCTTCGCCGTCGTCGCCGCGGCATCGTCGTCGCTATTGCCGGACGAACGAAACGAGGAGAAGGGCGACGACGAGGTGCCGCGATGATGACGTGATCGAAAATAACGACGACTGATGGCGATGGCAGCACGTGGTTGATTATTATTCATCCTTGCACCAAAGTGGTTGGTAAATAGGCCGACGAGATATGTACACTACTGCTGCGCTGCCTCACATGATGCGTCAGGAGGTTGTTCTTCCTCTCATTG
>Ga0247843_1004324_pt1 | contig 21461 bp, 21 predicted proteins | sample LaCruzMarch2017__FD_192420 | JGI IMG/M metagenome (GOLD analysis project Ga0247843, IMG submission 192420) | Freshwater microbial communities from meromictic Lake La Cruz, Castile-La Mancha, Spain - LaCruzMarch2017_8m | ecosystem: Environmental > Aquatic > Freshwater > Lake | place: Spain...
GCGGCAACCTCCCAAAATTTAGGACCGGGGACCGCGTTCAAAAATTGCAGGAATAAGGCCACATCAGGGCGGACCAACGGTGTGGTTTCAGTCATTTGTATCTCCATGTTCAAAGCCTAATAGGTCGGCTGGCGAAGCAGGTCCAGCATATTGGGTCGTGAGGCGATTTGGCGCGCATGAAGATACGAAAGAGGCAGACATTACCGGCTGGTTTAAACCCGCGAGCGCCGTTGCACGTTCACCGCCAGTTTGTGTGCACAAAATCTGCATAGCGATAACGCCGTATTGCCATTTTGGCCCTAATCCGTCAGCAGTTGCTATATGGATAATCTCACACATAGCCTCGTTGGCGCGCTCATTGGGCAGATGGGTTTGAAGCGTAAAACCGGGCTTGCGATGCCGACGCTGATTGTCGCGGCGAACATCCCAGATATTGACGCTGTGGCTGCATTGCTTGGCGGGCAACAGCATCTCGCGCTGCGGCGTGGGCTGACGCATGGGCCAATTGCGATGCTGGTCTTGCCATTGTTGCTGTGGGGAATCATGCTCTGGTTTGACCAGTGGCAGGCAAAACGCGGCAAGCGACCCGAAAAACGATTGCCGGTGCATAAGGGCTGGTTGCTGGCGCTTGCCTATACTGGATGCTTGAGTCACCCGCTGTTCGACTGGTTCAACAGCTATGGCATTCGTTTGCTTGAGCCATTTTCAAGCCAGTGGTTCTATGGCGACACTTTATTCATTATTGATATCTGGCTTTGGGCTGCGCTGATCGCTGGTGTCTGGATTTCGCAACGTCGTGAACGTCATGGTACAAGCTGGCGTATGCCGGCGTTGGTGAGCTTCACGGCCATCTGCGCATATATTCTGGCCAATGGCCTGATAACCGGCCGTGCGGAGCAATTGATGGCGGAGGCGGTGCGGCAAAAGCATGATCTTGTTCCCGCTTTGGTGGTCGCAAACCCAGTGCCAGTGTTATTCTGGAAACGTGAAATGCTGTGGCGCGACGACAGATATTATGGGCAGGGCAGCTACAGCGCGTTCGATAATGTGCGCGTCGATGATAGTGCGCGCGCGCATTATATGGGCGTGCAGGATAAAAAGGCGTTTGCAGCAAATGTCGTTGCGCAGTCACCTCTATTGTTCTGGTCACGCATGCCCGTCGCAGTGATTGTCAGCAAGGGCGATAAGAAGACGCTGAAAGTGTCCGACCAACGCTTTGTCGATCCCATGGTTAGTGACCGATTTTCTGTGTCCTTTCCAATTGTAGATGAGGGCAAATGACCGCACCCGTGATCCTCTGGTTCCGTCGCGATCTGCGCCTTGCGGACCAGCCAGCATTGGCGGCTGCGGTTGCTAGTGGCGCGCCGGTTATTCCGCTCTATATCCTCGACGACGACACGCCAAAACATCGCAAGATGGGCGCTGCTTCGCGCTGGTGGCTGCACCATAGCCTGACAGCGCTTGATAGCGACCTGCGCGCGCTTGGTTCACGGCTAACATTGCGGACGGGACAATCCGACGAGATTTTGTGCGCCTTGGCCGCAGAGACAAATGCTTCGGCCATTCATTGCATTCGCCATTATGAACCCTGGTGGCGCAATGCCGAGAAGGCTGTTGCCAATGGCTTGGGCGAAGGTTGTTCTCTCATCTGCCATAATGGCAATTATCTGCTTCCCGCAGGCAGCGTGACCACAGGCAGCGGCGGGCAGTATAAAATTTACACGCCGTTCATGCGCGCTTTGTGGCAGCATATGCCCCCACCAGCGCCATTGGCAGCGCCCACGCAACTGGCTGTGCCGCAGAACTGGCCAGCGAGCGAGGATATCGCTGCATGGGGCTTGCTACCGACAAAGCCCGATTGGTCGAGCGACATATTGAGCATGTGGACCCCCGGTGCGGCGGGGGCCAAAAAGCGTCTGGCGGATTTTGTCGACAAGGCAAAATTCTATGACGAAAAACGCAACCTGCCGTCCGTAGAAGGCTCCTCCTTTCTGTCTGCGCATTTGCACTTTGGCGAGATTTCGCCTGCTGCATGCTGGCATGCAACCATGCAGGCGGGCGGCTCGGTGGATGTGTTCTTAAAAGAACTGGTATGGCGGGATTATGCGCAGAATGTCATTGTCCAGATGCCGGAATATGGCGCAAAGACCGCGCGCGATGCATTCGACAAGCTGCCGTGGCGCGATCTATCCGATCCATCTGTAAAGGCCGATTTTGTGGCATGGACGAAGGGCAAAACGGGCTATCCCATTGTCGATGCCGGAATGCGGCAATTATGGGCGACAGGATGGATGCACAACCGCGTACGCATGATTACAGCATCATTCTTGGTTAAACATCTGCTGATTGACTGGCGCGAAGGCGAGAAGTGGTTTTGGGATACTTTGGTCGATGCCGATTATGGCAGCAACAGCGTCAATTGGCAGTGGACCGCTGGCACGGGTGTTGACAGCAACATGTTCGTGCGGATCATGGCGCCATTATCGCAATCGGAGAAATTCGATGCTGCTCGGTATATTCGTGAATGGGTGCCCGAACTTGCGGCGTTGCAGGAGCCCTATATCCACGATCCCGATGAATATGGCGCGCGCCCGAAAAGCTATCCGCGAAAGATTATTGGTCATAAAGCCGGGCGCGAACGGGCTTTGGCGGCATTTGTTGCAACAAAAAGTTAATCGACCAACAAAGCTTATCATTCCCGCGTAAGCGGGAATCCATGACCGAAGCTGTGCGCGAAAACGGCACACTTAGTGTAAACTGGATCGTCAACTTATGGATTCCCGCTTTTGCGGGAATGACAAATTTTGATTTGGTGCGGCTATCCCTCAACCACCAACCTGTGCCCGGTCTCAAACTCGCTTGCTAGCAACGCGCAAATCGCATTGGCCACAACCGATGGCTCTTTAACCGTTGACGGGTCTTCGCCGGGATAGGCCGAAGCGCGCATTTTGGTACGCGTGCGGCCGGGATCGACGATTGCGGTGCGGACGGGTGACAGGTTTTTAATCTCATCGCCATAGCACTCGACCAAATTTTCCAATGCTGCCTTTGACGCGCCATATGCGCCCCAAAACGCACGCGGGTGTGCGCCAACGGAGGATGTGAGCGCCAATAATCGGCCTGCGTCACTTTTGCGTAACAAGGCATCAAATGATGCGATCATTACTTGCTGTGCCGTTACGTTCAATGTGAATAATCGCGCAAATTCTGCGCCATCAATCGCGGGCACTGGGCTTAATGTGCCAAGCATCGCAGCGTTCAAGACAAGGATATCGAGCTTGCCCCAACGCTCCGTCACGGCGACAGCGAGGCGCGCTATACTGTCGCCATCGGTTAAATCGAGCGGGGCGATGGTCGCGCTACCGCCGGCGTCAAAAATCGCGTCTTCGACAGCCTCAAGGTCTTTTGCCGTCCGCGCGGTCAAAATCACATGTGCGCCTTGTGCCGCCAGTGCCGTCGCGGTTGCCGCGCCAATCCCGCGACTTGCACCAGTTACCAGCGCAATTTTGCCTTCAAATGCGTTCGTCATGCTTATACCCGTTTTTGGCCGCCAAGCATCATGAGGTCACTTGCCTCATGCTCTTCATGGTCGGTCAGGGTGGTGGGATAATCGCCCGTGAAGCACGCGTCGCAATATTGCGGTCTGTCCGCATGGCGCGAATCTTCGCCAAGCGCGCGATAGAGGCCGTCGATCGACAGGAAGGCAAGGCTGTCCGCCTGAATAAACTGTCGCATTTCTTCGACATCCATGCGGCTGGCGAGCAGCTTGGAGCGTTCGGGCGTATCCACGCCGTAAAAGCAGCTGTTCATTGTTGGCGGGCTTGCAATGCGCATATGCACTTCAGCAGCGCCTGCTTCGCGCATCATCTGCACGATTTTGAGCGAAGTTGTGCCACGGACGATGGAATCGTCGATCAGGACGATGCGTTTGCCGGCAACCAAGTTTCTATTTGCATTATGCTTTAACTTCACCCCCAAATGGCGGACGCCGTCGCCAGGTTGAATGAAGGTGCGGCCGACATAATGCGAACGGATGATGCCCAGTTCAAACGGGATTTTTGCAGCTTCGGCATAACCGATGGCCGCTGGCGTGCCGCTATCGGGCACTGGAATGACATAATCGACATCAACGCCATTTTCACGCGCCAGTTCAGCGCCAATCGCCTTGCGCACTGAATATACGCTGATGCCTTCGACGATAGAGTCGGGTCGTGAGAAATAGACATGCTCAAAAATGCAGGGCCGTTGCGAAATTGGAATGAACGGCTTGTGCGACTGGATTTCCGTTCCACGCACCACAACCAATTCGCCGGGCTCGACTGACCGGATATATTCTGCGCCCACAATATCAAGCGCGACGGTTTCCGATGCAAAGATGATGGTGTCACCAAGCTTGCCCATGACCAATGGCCGAATGCCCAACGGGTCGCGGCAGGCAATCATGCCCTCTGTCGTCAGGCACAGGAGCGAATAGGCGCCCTCAACGCGCTTCAACGCGTCAATCAAACGATCAAGCAACGTCCGGTAGCCGGAGGTCGCGACCAGATGGATGATTACTTCGGTGTCCGATGTGGACTGGAAAATCGACCCACGACGCACAAGGTCACGGCGCACGGTCATCGCGTTCGAGATATTGCCATTATGCGCAATAGCAAAGCCACCTGTGGCAAGATCGGCATATAAAGGCTGCACATTGCGCAATGATGTTTCGCCAGTGGTGGAATAGCGCACATGGCCAATGGCGCATCGTCCAACCAAGCCGCCAATGATTTCTTCACGGTCAAAATTGCCCGCGACATGGCCCATTGCGCGGTGCGTGTGGAAATCATGATCATCAAAGCTGGTGATGCCTGCTGCCTCTTGCCCGCGATGTTGCAGGGCATGGAGGCCAAGCGCCACCATAGCAGAAGCGCCTTCTGTATCGTAGACACCGAAAATCCCGCACTCCTCGCGAAGTTTGTCGTCATCAAAAGGGTCCGTGGTCAGCATATATCAAATCCCGCTACGCTTCGCTGCGTCGCCTATAGGCATGGCCGTTACAATTGTCTCCCCCTTGTCGTGTGATTATCACAAAGAAAATGTTGGCGGGGCGAAGATGGTTGGGTTACGCAGCCAGCATGACCGACGAACGAGAAAGCGGATGGACGCTTGACCCCAAATATGACGCCAATGGATTGGTGACTGCCGTAATCACGGATGAAGCCGACGGCACAGTGTTGATGGTGGGGCATATGAACGCAGAGGCGCTTGCGCAAAGTATCGAAAGCCGCCGTGCCACATTTTTCTCGCGCAGCCGCCAGCGGCTTTGGCAAAAGGGCGAAAGCAGCGGCAATGTCTTGCATATCGTTGAAATGCGCATCGACTGCGATCAAGACGCCATATGGATCATAGCCCGGCCGCAAGGTCCGACCTGCCATACCGGCGCAAGAAGCTGTTTTTATCGCAAGGTGACTGATGGGGGCTTAGAACCCGTTTGAAAGCGTCGGCGATGATGTAGAGGGAATGCCAAGCAATATCTGCCTAACCCTAAATAACCTTGCCGCCCTTTAACATCTGCCGAACGCGGCCCTGAACGGGCAAGCGGTCAAAGGGTGTGTTGCCTGCCAACGCGGCCATGCGGTCACCATCGACTTGCCACGGCGCATCAGGGTCGATCAAGATCAAGTCGGCCTCTTGCCCTTCTACAATTTGGCCTGCGTTTAATCCTAATATCTTTGCTGGGTTTGACGCGAGCAGTTCAAACATGCGGCCAGTTGATATCACATTATCGCGCACGAGGTTCAGCGCTAGCGCTAGCAATGTTTCTGCCCCCGCCATGCCGGGTTCGCTCTCGGAAAAAGGCAGGCGCTTGTCTTCTGGCCCGCGCGGGTCATGGCCTGATGCGATGACGTCAATCGTGCCATCGGCAAGTGCCGCGATGCATGCCAGCCGGTCGCTTTCGGACCGCAATGGCGGTGAAAGCCGCGCAAAGGTGCGGAAATCCGAAATGGCGTTGTCTGAAAGGAAAATATGCGCTGGCGTGATTCCGCACGTAACGCGCAGGCCCTTTGTCTTTGCCGCACGGATCAGGTCAAGGCCGCGTGCGGTGGTGACTTGCCGGAAATGCGCATGCGCGCCGCTTTCTTCCGCCAACATCAGGTCGCGGGCGATAGCGAGTGTTTCGGCAATGATTGGCGCGCTTGAAAGGCCAAGCAAAGTGGCGGTTTCGCCGGCCGTTGCTACGGCATGGCCGGTTACCCCTGAATCTTCATTATGCAGGATGACGGGAAGGTCTAAAGCTGCGCAATAATGCATAATGCGGAGCATGACGCCGCTGTCGGATATCCATTTGCGGCCAGTCGCCACACCCAGTGCTCCGGCCTCTTTCATCAGCGCAATTTCCGCCATACGAAGCCCATCAAGGCCTTGAGTTGCGGCGGCAAGGGGGTGAACCCACAAATCGGGCTTACCCTTCAACGCGGCAAAGCGGACGGTTGCTGGATCGTCATGCACAGGCGACTGATCGGGCATCAATGCCGCACGGGTTATGCCGCCAAATCTGAACGCAGGTTTGTCGGTTTTGAAAACACCCAAATCAATTATGCCCGGCGCAACGATAAACCCGCTCGCGTCGATATGTTCGGCAATCGTGGCTGCCTTGCCAACCGAGGCAATTTTGCCGTCCTCGATATGCAGATGCAATGGTTCTGCCTTATCCGCGCCGGGCAGGATGATATGGCCGTGAATGATGTTCACACTGGTCATGCCCACCCCTCCTGACCACGGGCCTTGCGAGTCAATATGTCGAGGCAAGCCATCCGCACCGCAACGCCCATTTCTACCTGCTCAGTAATGGCCGAGCGATCAACATGATCAGCGATGCTGCTGGCAATTTCCACGCCTCGGTTCATGGGGCCGGGGTGCATGACAAGCGCGTCGGGCTTGGCCAACGCCAACCGTCGTTCGTCGAGGCCATATAAATGGAAATATTCACGCGGCGATGGGATGAAATCGCCCTGCATCCGTTCGCTTTGCAGACGAAGCATCATAATCACATCGGCCCCGTTCAATGCGGCATCGAAATTGCTAAAGGGAACGGCGCCAAAGCCTTCAATCCCGCTTGGCATAAGGGCAGGGGGGGCAACCACGCGCACCTCTGCGCCCAGCGATTTAAGGCAAAACAGATTGGATCTTGCCACCCGGCTGTGCAGAACGTCGCCGCAAATGACCACGGTTTGACCTTCAACCTTGCCCTTGCGGCGCATGATGGTCAGCGCATCAAGCAAGGCTTGAGTCGGGTGCTCGTGGCTACCGTCACCTGCATTCATCACGGGACAGTCGACTTTGCCGGATATGAGCTGCACCGCGCCAGAACTGCCGTGGCGAATCACAATGGCGTCCGCGCGCATGGCGTTGAGCGTCATTGCCGTGTCGATAAGGGTTTCGCCCTTTTTCACGCTCGACTGCGCCGCGTGCATATTGACAACGTCCGCGCCGAGCCGCTTTCCAGCTATTTCGAACGATAACAAAGTGCGCGTTGAATTTTCAAAAAAGGCGTTGATGATTGTTAGGCCGGAAAGCGTATCAACGTGTTTCGCAGCGCCAGAGCGGTTTAGCGCAACCCATTGCTCCGCCTCTTTAAGGATGTAGAGAATTTCCCAGGTCTGAAGTCCGGCGATGCCAAGCAAATGCTTTTGCGGAAAGGCATCCGACCCGCTTGGAAAGCTGTCGGCTGCGAAGGGTTTTGTCCATGTCATTAAAGCGAGGTCCTTAATAGGGATTTGGGTGAGACTCAAATGATTTGTCAGGTTGGGGGCTTGGGCGCGCCGTGCAGCGCGGTTCTACAAAAATTATCCGTCACCCTGAACTTGTTTCAGGGTCCATTTAGCTTTTCTAGCTCTGGGCTTGCTGCGCGATAAACCCTGAACCAAGTTCAGGGTGACGGGGTGATTTAAGGGAAGTGGGAGAAATTATGGCGCGTAACAGTGCCTTTTATAACAACATCACCCACTTGTCAGCGCATCAATCGCGCCTTGCAGGATGAACGCTGCAGCGCCGCTGTCGATTTTTTCGGCGCGTTTGGCGCGGCTCATGTCGGCGGCGATCATGTCGCGTTCGACGGCTTGAGTCGACCAACGTTCGTCACGCAGCAAAATCGGAAGGCCCAGATCTTCGATATTTTTTGCAAAGGCGCGGCTGGACTGGCTCCGCGGGCTTTCGCTGCCATCCATGTTTAACGGCAAGCCAATCACAATGCCGCGCGTTGGCCGCGTCGCGATTGCGGCCTGCAATTCGAATTTATCCTTGGTAAACTTGGCGCGTTTGATGAGGTCAGCTGGCGAGGCGAAGGTCCAGCCAGCATCACAAAACGCCGTGCCAATGGTTTTGCTGCCGACATCTAACCCAATTAAAACCCCGCCGTCAGGCAGTTGATCGCGGAATCTGGCAACCGATTCAAAAATCATTTCTGCAGATATTTCTGCAAACGCCGTGTCGCATCCGCCCGAACATTGGCCCAAAATAAGGGGAAATCATACACATGGTAATTGTTGCCGGGCAGGACATAAGAGCCAATCTCTGGCGGATCGCCAATCAGCAGGAACCCCTTGCCATCGCATCGGGCCGGCACCGCACCAACAATCAATTCGCCAGTTTTCAATTCATCATCGGGCTTTAACGTGCCCAGATTCGCCTCCATCAACGCAGCAGGCTCCGCTCCGCCATTTAGCGGGTTGGTGCATAAAATCGGCGTGTCCTTGCGCGGCCTGCCGTCTAATCCGGTTGTGGCGTTATAGGCTTTGACGATCCGGTCATATTCGGCCGGCTCGGCAAAGCTTTGCCACGCCATGATGCAGCCGGTGTCATCGGGCCCCGTGCAAGCAGGGAAGCCCAGTTTTGGTAAATCAGCGGTTATCGATATCGGCCAACCAGCGGCATAGACGGCGACAATGCGTTTGGCGAATGGCTTGCCCACCACGCGGTCCTTCAGCAAATTTGTGAGGTGCAGCGCGCCTTGGCTATGCCCGGCCAATATGATCGGGCGGTCTTTTTGGACCGTTGCCGCAAATTCATCAAAGGCCAAGAGCACATCTTGATACGCGGCATTCAGCGCTTGCTGGCCCTCTGGCTTATTGGTCAGAAACGCGCCAATTGCTGCTTGCCGGTAACGTGGTGCCCACATCTCGCCTGCGCTGGCGAGCGGTGACGCAAGGCCGCGCAGGAACATCCGCGCGCGGTCTTGCGATTCTGCATCATGCAGGGGCGCGTTCCAATAATCCCGGCCGATATAGGAAGTGGGATGCACAAAAAATATCGCAGCAGAACCGCGTATTTCCGGCTTCGCTGCACCCATCGGCAACCAGTCCGCAGGATTGCCTGCCTTGCCGGGACGCGCAAACCACATATCGTTGCCCGCATATTTGCTGGGTTCAAAGGCCGGTTGCGGTTCAAACTTGGCCGTCGGAACAAAAGCAAGCTCAGTCAGCTCGCTTTCGTAAATACGAATGACAATGCCACCTGCAATGACAAGGATGATAAGCGCTGCGAAGATATAGAGAAATTTACGTGCCAATTTTATGTCCTGAGATTTTGTTGCAATTTACCCAATTGGATAAAAATAGCATGGGAAAATTGAATGGGGGCTGAAAGATTAGGATCAGGAACAATGTAATCCGCCATTTTGCCTATACCGTCTTTGGCAAGCTTCAATGGAAAAGCGCGCGCGGGATATTCGGCGGCATTGCGGCACGTGCCAAAACCGACAGCCGGTCTTGCAATTCGATAAGGTCGCGGCCATATGCGGCGTGGGAGTCGGATGGACGTGGCACTCGCCAATCTGGTCAGGTCCTGACGGAAGCAGCCACAACGAATTCGCTGCGGGTCATTCGGCTCCTACTTTTCCCCGTGTTTAGGTGGAGAAGACTTCGACAAAGGTCGGTGATGCTTCTAATATGATGATAATGCCCGACTCCGACAGCCCAGATTTCGCAATGCGCGACCCGGATATGCCCGATGACGCATTGGGGCTGGGGTTGGATTTGCCACTAGCCGCTCTGTCGCCAGTGGCCCCACCGCCCCCTGCGCCTGTCCCAACCGGCGGCGCGGCCTACCGCGTTCTGGCACGCAAATACCGGCCACAGACTTTTTCCGAGCTTATCGGGCAGGATGCCATGGTGCAGACGCTTGGCAACGCCATTAAGCGTGACCGGCTGGCGCACGCGTTCCTGATGACTGGCGTGCGCGGGGTGGGCAAGACATCGACGGCGCGGCTGATTGCCAAGGCGCTGAACTGCATTGGCACTGACGGGCAGGGCGGGCCAACCATTTACCCGTGCGGCCATTGCGAGCCTTGCGTTGCTATTGCCGAAGGTCGCCATATCGACGTCATCGAAATGGATGCCGCAAGCCACACCGGCGTTGACGATGTGCGTGAGATTATTGAGGCAGTGCGCTATTCTGGGGTATCCGCGCGCTATAAAATTTACATTATCGACGAAGTGCACATGCTGTCGAAAAACGCGTTCAATGCGCTGTTGAAGACGCTTGAAGAACCGCCGGGCCATGTGAAGTTCCTGTTCGCGACTACTGAAGTAAACAAGGTTCCAATCACCGTATTGTCGCGGTGCCAGCGTTTTGATTTGAAGCGGATTTCGACCGAGAAGCTTTCGGCGCACTTTGCCGAAATAGCCGCCAAAGAATCCGTTGCGGCTGAGGTGGAGGCACTGACCCTCATTGCGCAAGCGGCCGAAGGGTCAGTGCGCGATGGCCTCTCGATCCTCGACCAAGCCATTGCCCATGCCGATATGGAGGGCGACGGAAAGGTAACCGCCGCGCAGGTGCGCGACATGTTGGGGCTTTCCGACCGGGGCGCAATTCGCCGTCTGTTCGGGCTGATACTTACCGGCGATGCGCAGGCGATGTTGGCGGAGGCGAAGAACCAGTATAATTTGGGCGTTGAACCGCTGGCGATGTTTGCCGGGCTTTTGTCCGAGGTCCATCGGCTCACGCTCGCAAAGGTTGGCGCGCCGCGTGATGGGGCTTTGGATGCCGAGGCTGCTTCTGTAGTCGAGGATCATGCCGATCGTCTATCCTTCCCTGTTTTGCACCGCCTTTGGCAGTTGTTGCTAAAGGGGCAGGAAGAGGTCACCCGCGCAGCAATCCCGCTTGATGCGGCGGACATGGCACTGCTGCGTGTGGTCCACGCCGCAACGCTGCCTGATCCCGGGGAGTTGGCCAAGATGATTGGCGAAGGGGCGTTCACGGCGCCTCCGCCAGCTTCGGCGCTCACTGCGCGCGATGTTCCACCACCGGCCAATGTGCAGTCATTGATGCCAGCGGATTTCAATGCCCTGCTGGAACGATTATCGCGCGATGGTTTTGTCAGCCTTGAAATGACCATGCGCGATGTAATTCGCCTTGTGGATTATGCGCCGCCTTTCCTGGCGTACCAGTTGTCCGGGCCCGTTGCGCCGACCTTTATGGCCGAATTGCGGGATGCCCTGGCCAAGGTCACTGGCATCCGATGGAACCTAGAAGAACGCGCAGGCGAAGCGCAGCCAAGCCTGTTGGAGCAAGAGCAAGCCGCAGCCGAAGTTGATAAACATATAATATTGGAGTCACCTTTGGTCAAAGCTGCTTTTGCAGCGTTTCCAGAGGCGGAGCTACTCGACAGCGACGAAAATGACATGAAATGGAGCAAGAGCGGATGAAAAGCATGGAAGAGATGATCAAGGCCGCGCAGGAAGCCGCCCAAAACATCCAACAGCAGATGGAACAAGCGCAGGCGACGCTCGACGTTATTCAAGTTGAAGGCGTCTCTGGAGGCGGTCTCGTTAAAGTCCGCGCGACCGCAAAGGGCCGCATTTTGAACGTTGCGCTGGATGACAGCCTGATCGTGCCAGCGGACAAGGGCATGTTGGAAGACCTGATCACAGCAGCCCTAAACGATGCCCGCGAAAAAGCGGATGCCGCCAGCAACGCAGAAATGAGCAAGATGTCCAGCGGCATGGCATTGCCGCCCGGGTTCAAACTGCCGTTTTAATAAACAGAACGGCTTTGATGCCGCATTCCGATATGGCTTTTCCCCAATTAAATGCGCTCTACCGAAGCACATGCATTGAAAGCGCGTGCAAAGCGCTCATATTGAGGGAGAACCGGCGGGGCACCATTTTGGGTGATCGCCAATTGGAGTATCTATGGACCTGAACCTTCCATTATTGCCGTTACGCGATATCGTTGTTTTTCCTGGCATGATTGTGCCTTTGTTTGTCGGTCGCGACAAATCGGTGGTTGCACTCGAAAAGGCGATGGCCGCCAACAAAGAAATTTTTCTGGTGGCCCAGCTTGACCCTGCCGAGGATGATCCTGACAAGGATGATCTGTATAATATCGGGGTAACTGCCACTATCATGCAATTGTTGAAACTGCCCGATGGCACCGTGCGCGTGCTGGTTGAGGGCAAGCAGCGCGCCGAATTGCGCGACTTGCTGGAGCGCGGTAACGATCATGTCGAAGCCAGTATCAGCCTAATCACCGAACAGAATGTCGAAGGTCCGGAGGCCACTGCGTTAATGCGGTCGGTTACTGAGCAATTTGAGAATTATTCGAAGCTGAATAAGAAAATGCCCACCGAAACGGCGGTGCAGCTGACTGAGATTAAAACACCCTCTGCGCTTGCAGATGCGGTGGCGGCGAACATGCAATTGAAAGTGGCCGAGAAGCAGTCCTTGTTGGTCGAATCCAATCCACTGCGCCGCCTTGAGATGGCCTTTGCCTTCATGGAGGGCGAGCTTGGCGTTTTGCAGGTGGAGAAGAAAATTCGTGGCCGCGTGAAGCGCCAGATGGAGAAGACTCAGCGCGAATATTATCTGAATGAGCAGATGAAGGCCATTCAGCGCGAGCTTGGCAATGATGATGGCGAAGGCGGCGACGAGATTGCCGAGCTTCAATCCAAGATCGATACGATGAAGCTGTCCAAGGAAGCAAAGGCGAAGGCCAATGCGGAATTGAAAAAGCTGCGTGGTATGGCGCCTATGTCAGCAGAAGCGACCGTGATTCGTAATTATCTCGACACGTTACTTGGTATTCCATGGGGCAAGAAGTCAAAGCTGAAGCGGGATATCGCAAAGGCGCAGGACGTGCTCGATGCCGACCATTTTGCGCTGGAAAAGGTGAAGGACCGGATCATCGAATATCTTGCGGTACAAGCCCGGACGAACAAGCTGAAAGGGCCAATATTGTGCCTCGTTGGTCCTCCCGGCGTCGGCAAGACATCGCTAGGTAAATCGATTGCCAAGGCAACGGGCCGTGAATTCATCCGCCAATCCTTGGGCGGTGTGCGCGACGAAGCGGAAATTCGCGGTCATCGTCGCACCTATATCGGTTCGATGCCCGGCAAGGTTGCGGCAAACTTGAAAAAGGCAGGCACGATGAACCCGTTGTTCCTGCTCGACGAAATCGACAAGCTTGGACAGGATTTCCGCGGCGACCCCGCGTCGGCCTTGCTGGAAGTGCTTGACCCGGAACAGAACAATAAGTTCAACGACCATTATCTGGAAATCGACCTTGATCTTTCGGACGTCATGTTTGTGACGACTGCAAACAGCCTCAACTTACCGCGCGCCTTGTTGGACCGGATGGAAATCATCCGTCTTGAAGGCTATACCGAAGACGAGAAGCTTGAGATCGCCAAGCGGCATTTGATCGAAAAGCAAATCGCAGCCCATGGCTTGAAGCCTGATGAGTTTTGCATCAGCGACGACGCCATGCGGGACGTCGTCCGTTACTACACACGCGAAGCGGGCGTGCGGACTTTGGAGCGCGAAATTGCAAAGCTTGCGCGCAAGGCGCTGCGCCGCATTTTGGAAGGCAAAGACAAAAGCATTGCCATCACGCCGGAAAATCTGTCGGATTTTGCGGGTGTCCGCAAATATCGCCATGACATGGGCGAGCAAGAAAACCAGATTGGCGCCGTTACGGGCCTTGCCTGGACAGAAGTTGGCGGCGAATTGCTTACGATCGAAGCGGTTACGGTGCCCGGTAAGGGGCAGATCAAAACCACGGGTAAGTTGGGCGAGGTGATGAGCGAATCCATTCAGGCCGCCTTGAGCTATGTAAAGGCGCGTGCGCCGAGCTATGGCATCAAGCCCAGCCTGTTTGCCCGCAAGGATGTGCACATTCACCTTCCCGAAGGCGCAGTGCCAAAGGATGGCCCCTCCGCCGGTATCGGCATGGTCACGTGCATCGTGTCGACGCTCACGGGTATTGCGGTGCACCGAGATGTGGCGATGACTGGCGAAGTGACCTTGCGCGGCCGGGTGCTCCCCATTGGCGGCTTGAAGGAAAAATTGTTGGCGGCCCTGCGCGGCGGGATCAAAACAGTTCTCATCCCACAAGAGAATGAGAAGGGCCTCGCAGATATTCCGGCAAATATTAAAAATGGTCTGGAAATCATTCCAGTCAGCCATGTCGACCAAGTTCTGGCGCGTGCGCTTGTGGCGCCATTGGTCGCCGTTGAGTGGACCGAGGCCGATGATCTGGCTGCGGCTTTGCCAGCGGGTAACGGCGGGGACAATGGGGTGGCGGTGACACACTGATCTTGCGGGTTCTGCATTTAGTTATGCTTATGAATATATCCTAATTTATATTTGTTATGTAAAAGGCGAAGTTTTTTACAAAAAATGACGGTTTTAGGTCGTTATTCCTTTGACAGTGTTGGTAATCTCCTCATTATCCGCGCACCGGCCTAGGTCGCGACTCAACTTAGCAATATTTGAGTTTAACATAGTTAAAGAGGGGGTTCCTTTATGAACAAGCAAGATCTCGTCAGTGCAGTTGCCGACGCTAGCGGTTTGACTAAGGCCGATGCCGGCAAAGCCGTTGAAGCAACATTTGAAGCGATTACTGGCGCGCTGAAAAGCGGCGGCGAAGTGCGTCTCGTTGGTTTCGGTACTTTTGGCGTTGCAAAGCGCAAGGCATCAACCGGCCGTAACCCACGCACCGGTGAGCCAATGACGATTAAGGCATCGACTCAGCCAAAGTTCAAAGCTGGCAAGGCGCTCAAGGACGCTGTCAACTAAGACACACGCCAAGAAATTGTTAAAAAGGGCGGGGCGAAAGCACCCGCCCTTTTTTGTATTACGGAGCGAAGGCGACACATTCTGTCACCAAAGGGCGCATATTATGCGCAAATTCGTTATAGGTGAAGCACAATCATGCCTGACTCTAGGTCGATTTTGATAGCGATGTGGATTGAAGGGGGACGATGCCCACCAATGGTTGTTAAGCCGCCAAGCGGTTGCCGCTTTGCGGGCGGGACGTAGCTGGAAAAGCGATGATCTCAGCAGGTGCCAAGCGCCGCATATCGCCCAGAATGATCCGGCGCTCCCGCTGCATTGCTGGCGCAAATTCCATATCGATAACTTCATGAATGCGCGGCAAGGCGTTGCGAATTGTCAGCATGATTACGCCAATGGATGCACCCAGCGCAGTGAGGAAAAGAAGGGAAGCAATGATAGTCATGGCAATAATCCTTTTTGATTCTCGCCCTGAATTGGGCGGCGTGCTGATTCGGTTTAACACCGTATTTCTGCCATTGTTCTTTATTTGTTCTAACTTGTCAAGCGGCATTACGCAACCGGAACAACGCTGGATAAAATGGTGGATGAATAGTGGATAACTCTGGCAAAGGGCAAAGCTGCCAATAGCCAAAGTTTAATGTGTGATGCCGGTTCCCTGGCGTTCCGCTTGCCATTTTTGAAGTGCTTGTTGCAGGCATCCGGTGAAACCATTGGAACCATTCACCGATCAGCTATTTGGTAAAATGGCGCGCGCATAGGCATCAAGGCTTTCGACCGCTGCGGTCCAGCTTCCGCCCGCCACGTCCGGCTTGCCTTCTGCGCGTAGTGGTTTTGGAATACGGTAGCGGTCACCTTCGGGTTGCGCTGCGCAGACAATGATTTCGTCGCCTTCCGCCTTTGGGCATGGCTCAGTACCAAAGGTTATGAGAAAGGACACGCGTTCGGGTGGTGCTGACTGTTGCGCGTCGCCCAACGAAGGTTCATATGCAAAGGCCGACATGGGCGTTACCCCCAGCACAAGAGCAGCGATGACGGTTTATTGCATTTTCATGTTGCTTTCTCGTCCATCCCATCGCCCTATGCACATCGACCTGAACCGCTTTTTAATGCCGTCACCGCGGGTTTTGCATTTTGGTAAAAAGCATTGGTGCTTGACGAATCTAGCCATCAACGGTAACCGCCCTCTCATTCCACATGGGAAACGCACATACCGGTGCTGATCTATGCCTTTCAGGCAATAGTGAAGTTCTAGTTTCCCAGAGGCTCAACCGGAAGGAGAAGTACCATGGCGGCACCTGTCGTTACCATGCAGCAATTGCTTGAAGCTGGGGCCCATTTCGGCCACCAAACACACCGTTGGAATCCGCGTATGAAGCCGTATATCTTCGGCGCGCGCAACGGCATCCACATTCTCGATTTGTCGCAGTCCGTGCCCTTGTTCGCACGTGCGCTAGATTTCGTTGCCCAGAGCGTTTCGTCTGGCGGCAAGGTATTGTTCGTTGGCACGAAGCGTCAGGCGCAAGGCCCCATTGCCGATGCAGCCCGCGCATCGGGTCAGCATTTCGTCAACCATCGCTGGTTGGGCGGCATGCTCACCAACTGGAAGACCATTTCAAACTCGATCAAGAAGCTCAAGACGCTTGAAGAGCAGCTTTCGGGCGATACGCACGGTTTCACGAAGAAGGAAATCCTTCAAATGACCCGCGAGCGCGACAAGCTTGACATGAGCCTTGGCGGTATTCGCGACATGGGCGGTATTCCTGAGGTCATGTTCGTTATTGACGCCAACAAGGAAGAGCTCGCTATCAAGGAAGCCAATGTTTTGGGTATTCCAGTGATCGCGATACTCGATTCAAACGTATCGCCTGACGGCATTGCATTCCCCGTTCCTGCAAATGATGACGCTGCACGCGCCATTCGTTTGTATTGCGACGCCATTGCCACTGCGGCAACGAAGGGCAATGTAAACGCTAAGGTTGCCAAGGGCATTGACCTTGGTGCGGAAGTTGAGCCAGCGGCTGAACCAGCCTTGGTTGAAGAAGCTGCGCTAGTAGCCGAAGAGGCTGCGCCAGTAGTTGAAGAAGCAGGGCCTGCCGCAGAAGCTGCACCAGTAGCCGAAGAAGCAGCGCCTGTTGCTGAAGTTGCTCCAGCCGAAGCCCCTGCCGCAGAAGCGTAACATTTCTTTGTCATTCCCGCATAAGCGGGAATCCATGGTCTGACTTGTCGGTGTAAACTGATTGGGCGGACCATGGACACCCGATCAAGTCGGGGGTGACACTGTTTAGAGCGGTGAGGGGTTCCTGCCTCTCGCTAACCACATTTCGAAAGGACAAATATATGTCTGCAATTACCGCTTCAGCCGTTAAGGAACTGCGTGAGCTTTCCGGCGCGGGCATGATGGACGCCAAAAAGGCGCTTGAAGAAACCAATGGCGATATCGAAGCCGCCGTTGACTTGCTGCGCGCCAAGGGCCTTGCAACCGCTGCCAAGAAATCCAGCCGTACCGCAGCCGAAGGTCTTGTCGGCGTTGCTGTAGAAGGCACCAAGGGTACGGCAATCGAAGTTAACAGCCAGACCGACTTTGTTGCGAAAAACGAACAGTTCCAGGAATTTGTTGCTGCCGTTAGCCAAGTTGCTCTTGGCCTATCTGCCAACGAAGCCGAAGCCGTTTTGGCCGCGCCTTATAGCGATAGCGAAACCGTTCAGGAACGTTTGACCAACAACATTGCAACCATCGGTGAAAACCAGGTCATCCGCCGCGTCAAATCGCTATCGGTCACCAATGGCCGCGTTGTTTCTTATGTCCATAACGCTGCGGCGCCTGGCATGGGCGGCATCGGCGTTCTTGTGGCGCTTGAGAGCGAAGCGGACGCGGCGACGCTAGATGGCCTTGGCAAGCAACTGGCGATGCACATCGCCGCTGCATTCCCGCTGTCGCTGGACGAAACGGGTCTTGACGCTGAAACGCTTGAGCGTGAGCGCGGCATTGCCCGTGAAAAGGCATCGGAAAGCGGCAAGCCTGCTGATATCGTCGAAAAGATGGTTGAAGGCGCAGTGAAGAAGTTTGCGAAAGAAAATGCCTTGTTGAGCCAGCCATTTGTGATGGACGGCAAGACCCCGATTTCCGATGTTGTTGCCGCCGCTGCTAAAGAAGCTGGCAAACCCATCGTGCTGAAGGATTATACCCGCTTCCAGCTTGGTGAAGGCATCGAAAAGGAAGTGTCCGACTTTGCGGCTGAAGTGGCTGCTGCGGTCGGAGGCTAAACCGAGCAATGACATACTAGGTCACCCCCGAATAAGCCGGGGGTGACAAAAGTTTGTTATCTCGCTAGGTTTCTAGCTACGTTATTGACACTTGGCGATGTGGCGCGCGGCTCCTATAGCTGGGCGCCATTATCGTATCAGAATGAGGGACATTATGGGCGCGCACGGCTATCGTCGCATTCTGCTGAAATTATCAGGGGAAGTGCTTATGGGCGACCAAGCCTATGGCATTGACCCTGCCACGGTCGCGCGCGTGGCCGAAGAGGTAAAGGCGGCGCAGGATACTGGCCTCCAATTGTGCCTGGTCATCGGCGGAGGAAATATTTTCCGTGGGATGTCCGGCGCGGCCAAGGGCATGGATCGCGCGCAGGCCGACTATGTGGGAATGCTCGCCACCGTCATGAACGCCCTCGCGATGCAAAACGCGCTGGAACAGCTTGGCGTGCCGACCCGGGTCCAATCTGCGATTGAGATGGACAAGGTCTGCGAGCCGGTCATTCGCCGCCGTGCCGAACGGCATTTGGAAAAAGGGCGCATTGTCATTTTCGCCGCAGGCGTTGGCGCGCCGTTCTTTACAACCGATAGCGGGGCTGCGCTGCGCGCGGCCGAAATGCGGTGCGATGCCTTGTTTAAAGGGACCTCGGTTGATGGTGTTTATGATGCTGATCCCAAAAAGGTCTCAACAGCAAAACGTTACGAAACATTAAGCTATGATCGTGTCTTAGCAGATAATCTAAAGGTTATGGATGCCAGCGCGGTATCTTTGTGCCGTGACAACAATATTCCAATCGTGGTCTTCTCCATCCGGGAGCAGGGCAATATATTGAAAGTGCTTGACGGAAGCGGCACTTCAACTGTGGTAACAAGCGAAGGAAATTGATCCATGCCGCAATATGACAAAACCGATGTAGAGCGCCGTATGAAGGGCGCCGTGGATTCATTCAAAAGCGATCTTTCGGGCTTGCGTACGGGCCGCGCCAATGTGACCTTGCTTGATCCTGTGGTGGTTGAAGTTTACGGATCACACATGCCGTTGAGCCAAGTTGCAACCGTCAGCGCGCCAGAGCCGCGTTTGCTGTCGGTGCAGGTATGGGACCGGTCAAATGTGACGCCAGTGGAAAAGGCCATTCGTTCGGCAGGCTTGGGCCTAAACCCGATTACCGATGGCCAAACGCTGCGTCTGCCTATTCCCGACCTTACCGAAGAACGCCGCAAGGAGCTTGCAAAGCTGGCGGGCCAATATGCAGAAAAAGCAAAAATTGCGATTCGCAACGTGCGCCGCGATGCCAACGACGGGCTAAAGACCGATGAGAACAACAAGGAAATCAGTGAAGATGACCGCAAAAGGTTGGAAACTGAAGTCCAGAAAATGACCGATGAAATGATCAAGGCGGTCGATGACGCGGCAGCGCACAAGGAAAAGGAAATCCTGAGCCAGTGATTTTGGCCAGCCCTTTAACTTCATTGGGTTTAGGTAAGTGATGGCTGTCGCTGAAGCTCAAGAGCGCATTGCCGCAGGAACGGGCAAAATGCCGCGCCACGTCGCGATCATCATGGATGGCAATGGGCGCTGGGCGAAAAAGCGGATGTTACCGCGGGCAATGGGGCATAAGCGCGGTGTCGAGACAGTCCGGAACATTGTCCGTGCGGCGGGGGATCTCGGGCTTGAAACCTTGAGCCTATACGCCTTCTCCAGCGAGAATTGGAAACGGCCCGAGGATGAGATCAGTGATCTCATGGGCCTTATGCGCGATTTTATCAAATCTGACCTTGATGAATTCGCCGCTAATAACGTGCGGCTTAAAATTATTGGAAATTATAAAGCATTAGCGCCAGATATTGTGGACATGCTTGAGGAATCCATCGCGCGGACGTCGAAGAACAGCCGAACGACGTTGGCGGTCGCACTGAATTATGGCGCGCAAGATGAAATGGTCCGCGCGGCCCGTGCTGCTGCTGCGCAGGGCGAAATTAATGCGGCGAGCCTTGAGGCCAATCTCGATACAGCCGATTTGCCGCCGCTGGATTTGCTCATCCGCACATCAGGGGAGCAACGGCTGTCCAATTTCATGCTGTGGCAGGCGGCGTATGCCGAATTGTGGTTTACGGAAACCTTATGGCCGGATTTCAACAAAGACGAACTCGCTGCCGCCCTAAACGAATTTGCGCGGCGGGAACGGCGCTATGGTGGTCGATGAACGATAAGGTCGCGCCGCTGCTGAAACCCCGATCGGATTTGGGCATACGGACATTGTCCAGCGTTGCCATGATGTCGGTTGCGATAATTGCGATCTGGCTGGGCGGCTATGTCTTTATCGGCCTCGTTATTGCTGTAGGCCTTTGTGTTTTTTTTGAATTTACCAAATTGGTGCTCGGTTTCGCGCACAGTCCGCAGGCGCGGATATTTTGGCTATTGGGCGGCCTGACCTATGTCGGCTTGGCATGTTTCACTTTGATACTGTTCAGCGCGCCTTTCTTCGGCATGACACCTGCAATTCTGTTGATCGCAGGTGTCATTGGTACGGATATCGGCGCGTATTTTGCGGGACGAAGCATCGGCGGAGCCAAGATCTCGCCACGAATTAGCCCGTCCAAAACATGGTCTGGTCTTTTTGGCGGCATTATTGGCGCGGGCCTTATGATGGTTGTCATTCAAGCAGGCATCTACGCCTTTAGAGGTGGAAATGCTGGCGATGGTGATGCCTATCTTGCATATGGCTGGGCGGGCCTCATGCTGACGGGGGCCGCGCTTGCGTTGGTCGCGCAAATGGGGGATTTCTTCGAAAGCTGGATGAAGCGGCGGGCAGGGGTGAAAGACTCCGGCCGATTGATACCGGGCCATGGCGGGTTATTTGACCGGACAGACGGCCTTATTGCGGTCGCTTTTGCCGCCGGTGTCATCACGCTGTTTCAAAATGTGGCAGGTTGCTGATCCTGTGACCCGCAGCGTTTCCATCTTTGGCGCAACAGGTTCGGTCGGGCTGTCGACACTGGATCTCATTCGCCAACATCGCAGCCAATATCGCGTTGTCGCGCTAACCGCGAACGGCAATGCGGCTGCCATAGCGCAGTTGGCCCGGGATTTTGATGCCGAACTGGCGGTCGTTGCAGATGAAACGGCCTATGCCGATCTCAAGGACG
>Ga0247843_1004326_pt1 | contig 21454 bp, 13 predicted proteins | sample LaCruzMarch2017__FD_192420 | JGI IMG/M metagenome (GOLD analysis project Ga0247843, IMG submission 192420) | Freshwater microbial communities from meromictic Lake La Cruz, Castile-La Mancha, Spain - LaCruzMarch2017_8m | ecosystem: Environmental > Aquatic > Freshwater > Lake | place: Spain...
GCTGGAGATGGCGGCATTGACCATGGAATTACGCCCACTAGCGCTTGATCCGGATGGCCGTCATGCCTCTGCCGAGGATGTGGTGCGTCTTCCTCGTAACCGTCCACCACCAGCACGTGCGTTCCGTCCACCGGCCGCCGATCGATCATTAGAAACGGCAAGGCGCAAGAAGGTATTACTCCTCCTAGTGCTGTCGTTCATTGCTGCCTTACTTGGTTATGCGACGGTTACTGGGACGCATGATGCGATTGTTACCGAAGAACACCGTGCTGACATCAAAAGTGCTGATCCACATAATTCCTCCTCTTCTTCCTCACACTCGTCGTCGTCGTCGTCATCATCGTCTATCGTGGCGGCGAAGGAGGAGGACACATCGCTTCAGCAAAATCACGATGGATATCAACCAACATATAAAGTCAACACCACCAACTACATTTTATACGGGATCAACATGCACAATGTCCAACCACTCTCGGCCGTGGCTGGACGAGCATACACGCCCATAACGAATCACTTCCAGACCAAATTAGATCCATCGACTGCTGCATATGCTGCTAGTACAAAATGGGGAGCATTTAATTTCACGGATCCAGATCCAAAGTATCACGGTACTATACGTCCACGACCGATCAATTACAATGACGTTCCCAATCGGGATGTGAGCAATGCGGATTTTCCAAAAGGTGCATGGCAATGCGATTCTAAATACATGACGACATTCCTACGGCAGGCGAAACTATTAATCAATCGGACCATGGAGGCAATATATGCAGAGTATGGCGTGGGTATTATCCCCCCCAACGATGATGGTGATGCTACTACTACTACTACTGATGATGTTGATGGAGATCGGTCACTACTTTCGGAGGAAATGTTGGCAGGACGTGATGCATTTGCACCATTCATACTACGTGATACCATGGCCGTACCACTCCCACCTACCGGGTCATATAGTTACAGTACACGACAATCCTTTGATGGGATTGCCCGACGTGTAATACATCATATAATGACGGGTGATACTTTTAAATTAGTACTCGGGGGACATTCAGCGGCCGCCGGTCATGGTGCCGGTTTTAATCAATCATACATTATCGAGGCGGGACATGTCCTAGAACCAATCTTTGCGCATTTAGGTGTAGAATTCCGTGCATACAACTTAGCCCAGGGTGGCATGGGGACATTCCAACAAAGTATGGCAGGGATGGATCTACGTGGTAAGGAAACCGATTGGATAGTATGGGATTCAAGTATGACCGAAAAGAGTGGTGAACTTAGTAATTTCTTTTACAGGCAGGCAATACTTGCCGGTAATCGAGCGCCGATATTAATGGCAGATAGTGGCTATTTGTCCAAGGGTGAACCGTTAACAGGCTTTCATGACATTGCTGGCGCCAGCATTGTTGCCTACGCCGCCGGAGGATATATACCCGAAACTGAAAACGATGAACAGGTCAAAACAATGCCCTGGGCGGCACAATGGTTAAAATGTTCGCGTACAGCAACGACTGATTGTAAAGCGCATGAATATACGGCAGGATGTTGGGTGGAACGTGAGGATTATTCTCCAAAAACACCTCAAGATGAATTCGTAGGCGGTCAAGCATCATGGCATCCTGGTAATCGTATTCATAAACATCGTGGACGTATGCTTGCTCTTGTTGTACTGAGAAGTTTAAAGTATGCTATGGAAAAGTGGGAGAAGTTGGGTTCCGAATCGGGATATCCAATACCTGAGGAACAATGGCATGTTACAGACTACTACAATGGTATTAGAGAGAAGGTGACGAAGGTACCTGGATGTTTTGGAAACATATGGCCGATTGGCAAGAAACGTCATTTAGAAGAGTTGGGTAAGGAGGAGGAGGTTTTAGCAACAGACTTTTGGCCAAGTAGGATATGTGACATACCACTACAGGGACGATCTCTGTGGGGACCAAGATATAATCCCGTGGAATCAAGCCTGCTATCTATTATGAAACCAAATGTATTTGGTGATATTGATCCTACCCCAATGAATACATATATGATTGGGCCAATATACTTTCCACCCGATAAACCTGCTCCGTGGACAATCCCTCCCAACGATGAGGAACCATTTGCTCCATTGATTGGTGCCGCGAGGAGTCTTAAAGCCACAACTACTCATGCACAAGATACACGCAAAGTCATTACTACAAGAGCATTGGACGTCGTTGCTGATAATAGCACAATTACTCCAGGACTTGGACTTCAAGTAAGTTGGCTCACGCAAGGAATCTGCGATGGCACGAGTCACAGCTGGTGTGATAAGACTGTCGAATCGAAATGTCTCATGGGTGGATCACAAGATAGCCGTGGATCAGTTTGCTTCAATGGATTGTCGGGGTGGCTCGTCTTTGATCTTAAGAAGAATGTGAAACATGGCTTCATCGGTGCGAGGATGGAGGCGTGGAGGGGAGTTGGAGATGTACCCATCACGAACGGTTGGACAGAAGTAAATAATGGCGGTCGAGGTAACTATGACAAACGTGGACGTAGATTGCAAGAGACGTACCAGGAGGAACAAAGACAGGAAGTATATCATAGAATGCGACAAGAAATCGAGCGAGACATTGCCGCTGAAGACGATCCAAATCGTCATCGTCAACTGGGTGGTGGCCAATCATGCGGTGCAGGCGAGTATACATTCGAATTTGCAATCAATGGAGTGATAACAACATGGACGAAGGCACAATTTTGTGATCAGTATACCCGACTGGCTTACAATTTGGATGTGATCAAATTTATGGACGATGAAAGTCTATCTGGTGACAAAGTTGAGCTTGCAATGCGTCTGACACCTGATAGTTTGCGAAGCACCATGTGCATCTCACATCTATACTGGGCATGATTATTATTACTACAACCTTTCAAATAACATAACAAGGTATTATTGACGTAGCAAGTTCATTTCGGGGTTTTATTGTCCGTATATTCCTACTCCACATGGGATTGATATTTCTTTTGGAAGTACTCATTGCTTTGAACTCCTACCCTTGCCAGTGTTTTTTGCAGTAGAAGTGGGCGCTCGGATTGTAAATGACGAGATAACTGTAGTTTGAAGTTGATGAAATAGGTACTGCCGAAGACGACAACGAACTCTTATCTTTTTTCCATGATTGTCACCTTCATCTGGCGACGACGTAATTGGAGAGGAAGATCGGCGTGGTGGGTTTATTTGATTCTTGTCGTCTTGAGTGGATCGAGTAGAAGGACCAGCCGCAGACGAACTTGCTTTCTCTGATGTCACACAGAGAAGAGGTGGGGTTGCTGCGTTACCCCGACGCTGAGTTGTAAGACTGGCGTCCTCCTCTTGTTCTGCCTTTTCTTGCTCTGGATAGAATCGCCAATTTGCAGGCAGGCTTAAAGTTTCAGTTACAGGCAGGTTGTAGAGGGACCACGACCGGTTGGATGCATTGAAAGAAGAAGATGGTGACAGCGTCATTGGTGAAGCCTCACTTAATGCTGATAGAAGTGAAGTGGCCGACAACAACAGTTCTGCTTCTTCTGCTGCTTCTTCTGCATTGATGTCATGTTCCTGCTTTGCCGTGCTCGTGTTGTTGTTCACACACAATACTTCTTTCACGGCCCTCATCTTCCGGCGATTCATAAGTGATTTACCATTTGCTGAAGGTCTACGAATCTTGTTATGAGGGGTAGCAGACTGAGACTGGGGTATTACTTCAGCGATGGCAATGGTATCAATAACAAGCAAAAGTTGTTTTCGGATCTTTTATACAAAAAGTGAGCTCTCTTATCCACTTTTACTCTGACACGATTTTGGGATCCTCGACACACAAATCGGGAAGTTGATGCAGTAGGGAGAGCCAAGAAAAGAAAGATCCACGAGACTTTACCTAGGATCTGTACGTATACATACCTAAGCTAAAGTACTCCGCATTGTCATTCGTACCTACACACATTCTTGTAGGTGATAAAGAAATGTATGGCAACATGACAGTCACAATCCTGAAGTACGCAAACACTCCTCACTCAAAGCGCAGGAGAAAACACATGCTGCAGGTGGTAACGCAGCAACCCCACCTCTTCTCTGTGTGACATCAGAGAAAGCAAGTTCGTCTGCGGCTGGTCCTCCTACTCGATCCACTCAAGACGACAAGAATCAAATAAACCCACCACGCCGATCTTCCTCTCCAATTACGTTGTCGCCACTTGATGTAGACACATCATTGATGCGTGATGGTATATTGTTCCCCGAACTGCCATATGGTAAGAAAAAGTTATGACAAGATGTGTGTGGAAACGCCATAATGAAGAATGCAAATCTCGAATAACATCTACAGCAGCTATATCACAGAGCCGACATCGACCAACAGTGAAATTCGCCAAATATTAACTTATCACACTGACAAATTTGGTAGACATATTATATATTCATCATAAGTAATAAGAAAGAGTTCAACAAATCAAGACTTTAGCTAATAATTGACAATGTTGTGATCTATTTCAATCCTTGGGATGATGTCGTAACCTAAGCGTTCTTATCCTTGTTCCTCTCTCATCCTGGAATAGTGGTGATGAAAATGTTGAGGTTGAAGTACTTCACCGAAGCAATCGACCCGACGATGATCAATATCTTCACTTATGATGACCGGTACCTGATGATTCAAGTACAGTTTATCTCGTCTTCCACAATCCCAAGCCCAACCGCTGGTCCTGCAAGTACCGGCAAAGGAAGTGTGTTACGATGATTTACAACACCTCCAAAAAATGATGTACAAGAGCCTCTCTTACTTGATTTACTTTGTATAGTCCATTCCTCCTTCTCTATTTTGTATCAAGAAATTGTATCGAATAGCATGGATATGCAAAACCAATAGTTGTAATGTACCATTCCTTACCAACTCTCCCTTACTGCTGCTGCTACTATTACTACTAAAAACTGTATCATCATCATCATCATCCGACTTTTGATTCATTACCATATCCATCATTTGTAAGTAATATGCCAATAATTTACGTGTTGCCAATGCCTCGCCCTCTTTACTATTATTCCCCTTTATGCCATCATGTGCAGTAGCAAATCGTCCCACCGGCAATCCACGTATATAACATGCCTCGAAGACTTCTATATCCGTCATACCCACACAGTAATGATGATTGTCACCTCCTCTATCGACGTGATCATCGACATCATGATTATAACAATGATGATAACCTTCATCGATCATCGCTATATCATCCATTATTATATCCTCTGCCAATGTTGTCAGTTTACGTATTAGATACGTCGACGGCACGCAAGATCGTACGAATGGGGGTGCGATGGATGATGGTAGTAGTAACGACGATGATAGATTATTCGCCAATGCGAGATTGACCAAATGACTACGCGATAGCGCGTCGATCGACGAGTGACGATCGAGTATGCATTCGTACAGCGATGACATACTCGATTCGTCGTATATCGGTCCGGCAACATCCATCATCGCGAGTTGTTGCCGGTTTTTTTCCTTCATCCCATTTCGAATAACCTTGGGTCGTAATGACGATGATGATGGCGAGCTCGCGTTATAATTAGTAGTAGTATCATCATCATCATGTATCAACGAAACGAACCATGCGCGACGTGATCCATATTCCTCCATGGCAAATTCGCGTCGTTGTTCGGCGGTGTGGAATTGTCTACTGAGTAAATATCGTGGGAATGCCATGCCCAAGAATAATGCCACATTCCCCACGACGGGGAGCAGTACGAACGCCGCGACGGTGGGCAATGTGATGGATACATCGCGGCCGAATTGTCGTAAATGTTCTCGAGCGCGTCTGTCGGGATATGTCTTCTTATCCTTGGGCGGTAATCTTCCATTCCGTTGCATTAGCGATACGCGCGTCATCGTGGCGTCGTGTATACACCGCGCCAAGTGATAATCATCGATGAGTCTATTTAATCCATTTTTAAAATGCGTAATCGTGCCATGTAATCTATTGATCGGATCAATGATTGCGGTTAGTAACGATGGATTCGTTTCTATAATGGGTGGGATTCTATTGTCGTCTTTGATCGTGGGAGGAGGAGGAGTAGTATTGGCAGTGGTGGAAGAAGAAAAGAAGGATCGTCGCGGTTGGTGGGGATGTAAATAATCTTCCATCAACACCATCATCTGAGCAGTCGTGGCAGAAGGACGACGATGGATTATTTGACGCACGCGCAGCCGTACGAATGGAGATCGCTGTTGTATCATCTCCGCCGCGGTATCAACTTCGTTCCTAATTTTGATATACTGTTATTTTTGGATCCTAGAGAGGTGAATCTTCTCCGTCCTAGATCTTATATCGGGCTATCTTCACGGAGAACGAATGATTGACCAATATGTCGGAGGACGATTGAAACGGGATCAGCCTACCTGGTCGAGAAAGGCGACTGTTTATGGAGTTGGTGTTGGTTGCGACATAGCTGTAAATAAAAAGCATTGAAAAAATAAAAATGGTGGGGGGAACGAAAAGCGAAGTGAGTCCAAGCGTTCTCAAAAGCTACGTACACTTGCCAACGACGGAAATGACGGCGTCCTCCCTCCTTGCAGCGGCACTCTCATCCGCCGCCGCTGCCACACTGGCCTCGGCTGGCGACGATGGCGGCTTCTCCGTTGGAAGAGTGCCACAGCATTACGTGCCGTCCACGAAAAGGAACGTTCCTTACCCCCCGAATCATCCGTTGGGACGGCATCTCCTCCTCCACGACATCCACGAAAGGGAGGAGGAGGATGAGAGAAGGAACGACATTGTTGGCATTATTAAGAAGAATGAGAATTATCACTATTACCACGAAAGGAAGGAGAGACACAATATTATCGGGGGGGATGGTAGCAGTGGCAGTCGTCGCTCGTTCGATCGAAATAATAGAAGAAGACGACGACGGATATCGATGGAGGGAGCCGTCGAAAGGCAGGACGAGGCCGATCTCGCCGCTCTACTTAGGAATGTTGCCGATATTGAGTACGAGAATGAAAAAGCAGCAGGGGGGGTCGATGATGATGACGGGCAGGGATTATCATTAATTGCTGGAGGAGGAAGGGGGGAAAACGATGACAACAATTATGATGATGTGGTCGAGAAGACCAATGATGATACTACAGTTGATCCTCTAGTTTTGGACGAAGAAGAGTATCATAGTGACGACAACAACAACACGTCGTCATCGTCTTCTTCATCTTCACCGTATCAACCAATTCGTCTACGTGCAATACTTACCGACGATGAGTCTCAATATCTAACACAATCACAACGAACTATACTAATGGAGGATATTATTAACCCAGCACTTGGTGCTTGGAGTCAGGCGTTACATCTAGTACCCGTCCAATCGTCTTCTTCGGACGGGGGGAAACTCATGGTGGATCAGACACAGCTGTACGACGGCGTTTCATGTGGACCAGGACTTCAATCAGGAATGCCGAGTGTACGTGTACCACCGGAACATATGTCAGAAGGTCTAGTTGATACAGATGTTGTGATTTATATTAGTATATCCTTCACACCGACGAAAAATGACAGTCATGTGGATAATGCAACAACAGCAACACCTATTTATCATTTGCGGAATGGCGTGTCTGGCCCAGAATTTGTATTCCAAGATGGACGGGACAACAACAACAACGACACGGTATTGCAAGATGCGAGGAGTAGTGAACGGCCATCCTCTACTCCCCCGACATATTCTCTCACCTCCTTGACCCCATCTGAAATAGAACCCAATGTTGATAATCGATCAACGTGCACGGGGACCTATCTTGCATCGGCTACATACTGCTCCACGGACCAATATGATCGCCCGGTAGCAGGTATGGCATCACTATGTATCCCCTCCGATGATGTACATGACTTTTTCCATAATCCCGAACAGATTAGTAGGAATGCCGTAACAGTAATGCATGAAATTGGACATGTTCTGGGGTTTAATGCACAAAGTTTAGCGTATATACGTTATCCAGATACTGGATTGCCACGTACACCACGTGATAAGGAGGGAAATGTGCCAATCACGATGAATGTAGAGTGTACGGGTGTATCACCTCGTGTATACTCGGATATACCCCTCCCATCGTCGGATATACTGCAATTCCGATCCGTACGGGGAGGTTTACGCGTCGCTACAATTACAACACCCACGGTCGTTCGTATTGCAAGGAATCATTTTGGTTGTCGGACACTCGTTGGTGCAGAACTTGAGAGTGGGGAGGGAAGCCGGTTGCTATCGATGGATGATTATGCTATTGTTGATGAGCAGATAACGCAAGATGAGGCTATTGTAGAAAAAGAGGAGCGACCATTGTACTGGGATACAAAAAAGTGGGGTGGGTATCGTATGTTCCTGGATGGCAAGATTGAACGTGAGGATGATGATGTTGATAACGATGATGATGAATCGCATTCGCGTCATCGTCGTGCGTTGACTAGACTAACGTCTCCAGGTGAATGTATTGGCGACCATTGGTCAAGACGACTATTCCGCACAGACTTGATGAATCCTATCATTGATGATGTGCCCTACTCGATGTACATTTCTTCACTAACGTTGGCCTACTTTGCCGACACCGGATGGTACAAGATAAACGCAGACCGTATCGCTCCAGCGAGTATATGGGGACGGAATGCTGGGTGCAACTTTGTTGAGCAACAGTGCCTTTCCTCGAAAGGCCATGTTACTGCTGCGAACAATCCTTTCTTTTGTGACAACTTTCTTGAAGAAGAGCCTTCATTGTCACAGGATGATGATGATGACAAAGAAAATGAAGCAGTAGGGGCAGTAGGGGTCAGAGGTCCACAGGTGGACGACAATTACGAAGAAGAACACCTGGAAATTCACGGATGTAGTTTCGACTCGTCGCGGAAGGCTGTATGTTCCCTAGTTGAGTACGACACCGCTCTTCCAATAGAATTCAATTACTTTCTCGGAGACAAGGAGCTTAATCACTCTCAATACTTTGGTGGCAGTGATCCGACGCTTGATTTTTGCCCTGTTTTTGAGGGCTTCTCGAATGGACATTGCGGCGACAAGAATTCCGCAGAGATTATGACAGTAAGCAGTAATCTTGAGGTTTTCGGAGAGGACAACTCGCGCTGTGTTATTGGACATGTTAATAGAAAACGCACTGCGTTGTGTCTTCCGATAGCATGCGTCATACAGGAGCAAAGTCTAATGGTCAAGGTTGACGGGTATTGGAAGACATGCTCTTACGCAGGCCAAATCATATCGGTTTGGTGGAACCCAAACGACTACGTAACGTGTCCAGATCCATCTCGCATGTGTCCTACATTCTTCTGTCCCCAAGATTGCTTCCGAGAGGGTGGAATATGCAATTATGACAAGGGACAGTGCATGTGTGCAGTTGCGCAGTCGACAAATTCAACTACAAATTCTTCTTTCCATCTCCGCGTTCCATACCCGCGTTTCGAGCCATGCGGATTTCTGCACCTAGTTGGAGCAAATGGACCCTCACAGATTGTGGAGAGAATAAATTTCGAGCTTCCTGAATATTACGTCGAGAATATAACTTTGTTGACCGACGATAGACGAAATTTTGATGACAAAGTGTCTCACATGTTCGCCCAACTGAGTACTGGCGAGGTGGTCAGCCTCGTTTGCTCGTTCGTGTTGTGTGCTATATTTACATTTATCGTGTATTCGCAAGTCGTGAAGTGCTATAGACGACGTTACCAAGTGGCAAAGTCGTTATCGAAAGTGAAGTTTTCTGTTGGGTCATTATCAGGATTGCTCAGCAGCGCAAGTCGTGCATCACTCAACGACACTAGGCACGATGATAATGATGGTTCACTGCCACATCCGATAAGACCAACGAGTGGCAGTCATAATCCTCAGAAGGATAAAATGGTTGCGACACTCTTAGTTCAGATGCGAACATCAGAAGGCGCAAATGGTTCTTCATCTATTGTCGCTTCTCCGACGATTGTCGATTTATCAATACCTAGAGATGGAGAAGTACTGGTGAATCGTTCGGAACTCCCTCCTTTACCGGATGGAGGGAGAGTTCTTGCTGTAGTGGGCGCTCGGATTGTAGAAGACGAGATAACTGTACTTGATTCATCAGGTACCGTCACCATGAGCGAAGATGGACGGAGTTCATTGTCTGGTCGATCGCCACAGCGAAGTACTTCAACCTCAACATTTTCATCACCACTATTCCAGGATGAGAGAGGAGCAAGGATAAGAACGCTTAGGTTACGACATCATCCCAAGGATTGATATATAATATATCACATTGTCAATTATAAGCTAAAGTATTGGTTCCGTGGAACTCTTTCTTATTACTTATGATGAATACATAATATGTATACCAAATTTGTCAGTGCGATAAGTTAATATTTGGCGAATTTCATTGTTGATCGATGGCGGCTCTGTGATATAGTTGCAGTAGATATTATTCGAGATTTGCATTCTTCATTATGGCGTTTCCACACACATCTTGTCATAACCTTTTCTTACCATATGGCAGTTCGGGGAACAATATACCATCACGCATCAATGATGTGTCTACATCAAGTGGCGACGACGTAATTGGAGAGGAAGATCGGCGTGGTGGGTTTATTCGATTCTTGTCGTCTTGAGTGGATCAAAGTAGAAGGACCAACCGCAGACGAACTTGCTTTCTCTGTTGTCACACTGAGAAGAGGTGGGGTTGCTGCGTTACCGCGACGCTGAGTTATAAGACTAGCGTCCTCCTCTTGTTCTGCCTTTTCTTGCTCTGGATAGAATCGCCAATTTGCAGGCAGGCTTAATGTTTCAGTTACAGGCAGGTTGTAGAGGGACCACGACCTGTTGGATGCATTGAAAGAAGAAGATGGTGACAACGTCATTGGAGAAGCCTCACTCAATGCTGATAGAAGTGAAGTGGCCGATAACCACAGTTCTGCTTCTTCTGCTGCTTCTTCCTTTTTGATGTCATTTTCCTGCTTCATGCTCGTGTTGTTGTTCACACACAATCCTTTTTTCAGTCCATCATCTTCCAGACTAATGTAATAATAAGTAGGTTGCCGTGTTTGAAATCTGGGCACAGGTCATCAATTTCCCACAAACAAAAGTTGCTCACCTTGGAACGGGCTGTACTATTTACATACTACGAATTCTGTTCGGCCAACCAGACTTTTCTTTGTTTTTCCAGGAAATTTTGTGGAGTAGATAACATCTAGGCGAGGATCAGTTGGAATGTTTCTCATTGGGTTGGAAGGAAGGAGGGAGGTTCTCACAATATAAGGCGCTGTAGAGTAGACGACATGCAATATTGGCACTGATCACCTCTATTAGACAGAGAGAGGAGCAGGGATCAGAACATTTAGGTTACGACATGATATTATGCCAAGGATTGATAGATAACAATGTCAATAAGAAGTTAAGTCTTGGTTTAGTGACTCCCTATATCTGTTGTCAAAAAATCGGTACGTCTTTGCCCTTCTAGTTATTAGTAGAGTGTTATACACAAAGGCGATGAAGAGGTTCAAGCCTAGACAGACTCCTCAGCTACCTAGCTGCTGACAAGAATCCCAAAACTATTTTCACTCATAGCAAAGCAAGGATGGACTCGACACTCACACCATGAATATGTAAATCACCTAAATCATCTTCATCGACATTACAAATATCAACTTTTCCATTCCGTATAATCGCCACGAATCGTTTACATCGTATTGATCCCATTCGTGACTTTGTTTCATCATATCCCATCCCTATTGCTTTTGTTGCATCACCGTTGCCATCGGCAATGAGCTTAATGAACCCGCTATCCCAGCAACCAGGTGTGGCGTCACCCCACGCTTGCATTACATACATATCATTCACACTCATACAGTACACATCCTCGACACCTTTTTGCTCAACTAATTCGGATATATGATCGATATATCCTGGTAGATGCGCTTGACTGCATGTGGGTGTGAATGCTCCTGGCACGCCAATTAATATTGCCAACTTATGTGAACGGAGGAGGTCCCCAAAGTCGATCGGTGTAGAGATCTCCGCCACATCTCCGCCGCCACTGTCACGGAGGCACAGCTTGCGGAAGGGCTTGGTTAGAAGATCGACGGTGATACCAGTGGGCGGAATGATAAACACCATTTTGTGTCATGTCAGTTCTCCAGTTCTCAGCCAGTACCAATTTCGCCAAAATCTTTCCAAAACAAACATACGAGCTTGATTTTTACACTTAATCTCAGAGTTTGGTGTCGGATCGGCATCCGACTTTGGTGGACCTCAATGATTGGTGGCTGATGAATTTGATCGGACGCTTCCCAGAACAGTAGCATTAAATAAATTTGCCGGCGAAGAATATAAGTAGTTTTTTTTACGGAGGAGGTGCAGTATCTATCTACATTATCTAATAAGGATTACGAACGGGTTGATTTTCATCTGCTGTTGTTACCATGACTCCGGGAGGTACTGATAGAGGTTCGGCCAATGACGACGGTAATGACAATATTGATGATGAGAATCGTGAGAATGAAAGCGTAGTTAGTGGACTCTCCAGCAGTGATGCATCGGTATCATTATCTTCCTCCATTCCCGCGTCATTGGTGGGTAGTGGACCCACTACTACTTTAGTCAAGGGACGGAAGAAACGAATAAACGCAACCGGGACAACGGGAGCTGCGACATTACGAACCAGGAGTGAGGAGATTGGTATTATTGGGGGATCATCGGTGGCCGCTACGGTGGTGGGTGACGATGTTAAGCTTAATAATCTTGCTGCATCGGCTCCACCATCATTGGGCAACAATGACTCGTCTGGCAGAGGCAGTCGACGGGGGAGAGAACGGACCAGTAGTGGTGGTGGCGGGGGGATACTCGCGGCAGGGGTGGAGCGTTTACGCTCTGTATCACGTTCACTCTCACGTTCACGTCGTGGTTCGGGATCATCTAGTAGTATGTCATCATCGACCAATTCTGCCACACTTAATTTACGCAGTGCCACGAGTGATCGTGATATGTCTAGACGTGGCAGTGGGAGTAGTAGATCACAGAGTAAATCACGTGGTGCAGGAATGTACACATCGTTAGGTCAGGATCGCAGTAGTGCTGCGGGAGATGGTGTTGGGAACATAAATGACACTGACCCATCCACTTCATCATCAACAACAACAGACGCATATGGCGACATTATCGTTACTGTCACATCTTGTCGGTCAGATGCCTACTATGAAGGTCGAGCGCCTGGCGGACCCATATCAAAAATCCCACGTCGTGCACCCTCGGCATTAAAAACTTTTCAAGAATTAGCTGTTGGGATTAAGGATGCCTATGAGGCTGGGGGGTTTGTACCACTCCGACCACCGCTTTCATATACTACAAAGAATGGCAGTGGAGGAGGTGTACCATTATCGATTGGTGGAAGTAGTAGTGTTGTTGATGGTGAGGGTGAGGATGATGAGAATGATAATAATTCAAACAACGTCAATAACAACACTGCAATGCAGCAACACCAGCCTCAACTATCCGATGCTGAGTGGCACCGACATGGTATATTATTTGAATTTATGGGTAATTTAGACTTTCTACTTGCACTAGTAGACGAAGTAGCTATTGATACTGCGACACGTGGAGCACTGAAGGAAGATACAACATTCCGCGGTCTACGTGATGTGATAAAAAAGTGTAATAAGGTATTAGATATGATGCTTGTTCGTCGTGAACGGAAGTATACATTAATGTTCCGTATTGTTAGTGTCGATGACGCGAAGGCATTGAAGAAAATATCACACTGGAATGCACGTGTAGAGAAGGCATTGGGGGGTGTGACGCAAGACTATTATGGTGATGATGGCAGTACAGCCGTGTCGACATGGAGACGTAAGGTCGAGAGTGGTGGAGATGATGGTAGTGAAATGGGGGGAAGCGTATCGTCATCTATATCGACATCCTCATCATTGTCATCCAAGGCAGGAGCCGTTTTACGACGGGGGAGAGAGATGCTCCCTACTGCCGGAAAGGTCCGTGCCCGACGTGCAACGCCTACGCCACGATTGCGACGTCGGCGAAGTGATAATAGCAGCGACAATAGTGTGGGTGTAGACTCGGCGGGGGAGGACGGGTACAGCTCAGATACTGTCCCAATGACGACGGAGAACCTTACCAGACTTCAATTGTCGTTGGACTCTGGTAGTGTGGGTGGGGGGAGTGTAAAATCACTCAGTATTAGTGAACTTCATGGTGATAAGAAGAAGAGAAGTGATTTAGGCATAGACGAACCAAGTGGTCTTGGTCTAGTTCAGCCCATGAAGCCTAAGGACGAGCTACTTGATGTTATACGTGGTCTACGATCGGAACAGATGCGTGCACGTGAGGCTATCGGGAATGCCGATATTGGTGGAGGGCGTAATGGTAACAACGTCCTTGATGAAATTAAATCAAATTTCATCCCAAAGGCTGAGATACCGAGTGCTGTACCAAAGCTCCCAATTGAGTACATCCACCGTCATCGACTCATGAAGCAGGTTGTTAATTGCCTGCTAGATCGTAACACGGGACCGAGGGATACGGATGACACCACCCCGTTCGCTAACACAATAACATGTATCACTAGTCGACACTCGGACAAGGCGGGGAATGGCAAAACGACACTCGCCGTTGCTGCCATACAAACAGTTGAGGTTCGTGAATTTTTCTCTGATGGCATCGCTTGGTTACACCTGGGTAGGACGGCGTTGGGGGAAAGGGAGGTCCGTAGGATGTATGAACAATTGTACGATCAACTCTTGGGCTTTGAGGAGGATGATAATGCCGGTGGGAAGGAAGATGATGACGAGAATTCCTCAACGTCAAGTGGTAGTAGTGATGACAAGAGGCACGACAACAATGTTATCACGAATGCCTCTCCTACTAAAGACTTCAAAAGCTCAAGCAACATTTCGTCGTCTGATAACAATAAGCTTACCATGTCTCGTCGATATTTCCAAGGTGGTGAACTTGAGGGAATGAAGGAAGATTTAAGTCGACTTCTTATTTCCCGCCGTGTGTTGATATGTTTAGATGATGTGTGCAAAATGGAGGATGCTAAATGGTTCCTCTTTGGAACGCAGAGTGATGGGGACAATAAGTTCGAGGACACGCCTCATCGTGTGTTGATAACAACTCAGATACCAGGTCTGGTGGGACCAGGTATTACGCATGAGGTATTTGTACGGATATTTTCAGAACACGAGGCTGTGAAGTTACTACTCACGGCGGCCGGCCGACGTCCGAATGGTCTGCCAAAAGTCTCGCCGGTATTTGCACAGGCTAGGATCATCGTAAAGGGTTGTGGCAATTCGCCGCTGGCACTGCGTATTGCTGGGGGAATGCTGCGTTCACGTAATCGCAATTGGACACTCAGCTCGCCTGCATGGATGCTTCTTGTGGAGCAATGCCGAACAAGTTTAGAGGAGGCATCACGGATTCGTAGCTTTGCAAATTCCGTACAAAGACTGATAGACCTTAGCTTTGCTACCGTGACAGATAATGATTTTCGTAGTGTGCTGCGAGAATGCTTTGTGGCATTTGCCTTGGTCTTTCATGACACAGACTCGTTGAAAGTTGGTAAGGGTATTTCGCGGGCAGTGGTCATTCGTCTTTTTGCAGTAGTGGCAAGCATTGACGATGGGCATTCGCCATCATTAGCACAGGTAAAGGAAGAGGAGTTGGCGGACTATTTGGATTATGCGACTTTGATATTAGACACACTTGAGACGATGAACCTCGTCCAACGAGCCGGGCATGGATTGAGCAAATCGTCGGCAATGAGTCGTCTGGATGTGAATGATATCAATGTGACAAATATCACCCATTCGAATCACAAATGTTATTCGATGCACGAATCAATCAAGGCAATAGCGACGGATATGTCAAAGCGGAATACGTCTGCGTTCGCTCCATTGTATGATGACTTTAATTCATTCATTGAGGAAGCAGACGTCGTTCCTGAGTCGTACGGACCTCCGTTCCCATTTGATGAATTTATGGTAATGATGCTCACTGGTCAAGTTGCCGAAATGACGGAATTGATCCAAAATTCACTTTACGAACGATGGAACATCGAGGAGTATGTTGCAGAAAATTTGCCTCTCCACCTTCTTCGTGCGAAAATGGTAAAAAAGGCATCGGAGGTACTTATCAATCAGGACTTTTGCACTCGTCGTGTCGTCGCACTCGGCCCTATTGAAGCAACGAGAAGACATGTTTCAGATCTAATTGAATTGCGACGAGCTCATGCCAATCTTGAAAAAGATATGCCATCGGCTGACTTGCATCTCAACATTGTCGATAACATTCAGGAAGGTTCGACATGTATTATTAACGAGGTGATTCGGCAGTCACAAGACTCCCCCAAAAGCGTCAACATAGCAATTTGCCTATCAACGATGGGAGAGGGTCTAATTAAGGCTCGTCAGCCACGGGATGCATCTCAAAGGCTCGATGAGGCAGCAACATTGTACTGTGAGCTTCTCGGAAAGGTCCACATAGATGTTGCCCGGGCAGTGAATGCATTAGCCAAATCGCTCGTCAAAATAAACGAGACACGATCGGCTCTGATCCGATTTGGCGAATCATCTTCGACTTATGAAGACTGTAATGCCTCCCATCATTTTGACTCAATAGCCAACTTGCAAGGTATGGCAAATCTGTTCGTTACCACTGGTGATTTCCAAGCTGCTACTGCGCTGTATGAAAATGTAATCAGTCGAAAGCAAACTGTCCATGGTGAGTATAGCGTCGCAACAGCCAAGACCATAAATGATTGCGCTGTTATCCTAGCGAAAAATGGGAGAATGGAAGACGCACTTGGACGATACGAAAAGGCTCGAAAAACGTATGAACGAGCACTTGCTGGACTGCCCCCTTCGATGTCCTGGCTGAATCACGGAGAATCTGCTGCGAAGTGTGGTTTTGACATGGCTTTGATAAACCTTAACATTGCATCGATCAAATCTAAGAAAGGTGATATTGCGGGTGCTATTAATGCATACAATATTGGAGTTCAGGGGCTAAGAAAATATAAAGAAGATCTTGAGTTGGCTGGAGATGATGCGTGGAGAAACAAAAATTCCTCTCACATGAGACACCTTGTCTCTGCACTTGGTCGAATTGGCTCATTGAAACTTAAACAGGGCGATCGAAATGGAGCGTTGGAAATATATGTCATTCTATTTAAAGAAGTAGACGATAAAAGTCCCACTGTATCAAGACTAGAGAAGGCAAAGGCTCATATTAAATGCGCTACAATATATCGACAGAGTGGCGAGAAGGAAGACAATAAGCACGCCATCAATCACCTGCGCGAGGCCTTGAATATGTTCATAGACTTATATGGAAAGAATAACAAGGATACAGTTGCCGTGGCGACGTCGCTTCAGCAATGGGAAGAGGAGCAAAATTCTCGATCCGAAAACTAATTAAATGTATCTTTCTGTTATGTAACATTCTGAGTTTAGATTTGTAGAGATTACTGATGCATGGATTCCGCATTACACAATCGCCAATCAGCAGTAACGAATTCCTTGTACTCTGTCTCATTACTACTGTCGTCAACATTCTCGCTATAGCACTCCATATACGCACACTTTTGGCTTGTGCTAGAGTAAAAAGCATGCTTACATTCCAATATAGGATCACGTCCATAAACAGCAATTCCATTAATGTATGATCCGAGTGCATATGCTTGGAAACTGCGTGCCCACCATTCAGGTGCATTCGATAACATCCCCAACCACCACATGACGAACCAATGATGTAAATGTAATGCATTGCCCGCCAGGACCGCGTAAGGAAGAAAAAATAGACACAATAATACAATGACTTCGGCTATTCGTGAACGTAGGACCATCCTTCTATGATGAGAGCGCAGCATAGCCACGATGAGAGTGATAAACCCGACAAGCAATACAAAAGCATAAACAAACAGTGCTGCTGGCCAACCGCAATGGATGTCATACATTGACACCGAATGTCTCAAGAATACAAAGTAGTTTGCAACTGATGGATACACAGCACCCAACATCATAAAGATAGCCCATGGGAAAATTGAGTCGATACCATTGCAGGTTGGATCATGAAGTCTACCAACTATGAAGAAAAATGTCATGTCCAAGAGAACAATGTGAAAGTCGTACATGAAGAATTCTTTGAGAGAGTAGGTGTTGTCATTCTCCCAATCCATATATCTAGCGAACGGGTGCAATAGTAATATACCACCAATTGTACAAATCCAGAATTTAACCAGTTTTATCAGGACCAAACCACCATCGCCGTCTGATGGAATGCCAACACGACAAGCAAGTCTGTACACGTGTAACAATGCTTCGTCATTGATGAGGTTTGTTGTGATGATGTTTGCCAACTTTCTCAGCCGGTATCTGCTTTGTAGTCCTGGCGAATGATCAATTACTAAATCACATTTCGCTCCTGATGATGAATCATCGGCTGCATCATCATCAATAGACAATGATGATAATGAGACTTCAATGGAACCTACTCCTTGTGGGACAACAGCGTACGCTCCCTCGACCCCCATCGATCAGATCGCCCTCCCGTAATTTGTACTACTAACGCCTACCATCACAGACAGTGGCAAAAAACACACAAGCAAGGCTCACTTCCCCCAAATCAAACCCCAAAGCAAAAGCTTCCCGCCCGGAAACAAGGATTCTTTTATCTTCTTTACTCTTCAACGGTGCACAGAAAACAACATTTCTTTTCATACGTTAGATGCACAGCAAAATTGGTCGGTTCATCTGGCATAAATTATCGTAATTGGAACATATATTTCTCTTTCAACAGGCAATGCAGTCGGTTAGGGAAAGACTAAATTTCAATTACAATGGAGATGATAATCAATGGATTGCGGTGGCATACCTCAAGATGAAGCGTGATATGATAGCTCTCAGTGAATGTAAAGATGTTGAATACCTAAGCAAAGATGCAGCCAATAAGAAAGAGGTCGAGGGTGCTATGGAAAAGGTAGAGGATGTCAAGAGTCCACGCAGGATGGAGCTTCAGAGTGTTTGTGAAAGTCTCGAAAGGACACGACGCGAACTAAAGCTCCTTCAGCAAGGTCACGAAAATGAGATGCAAAATCTTGAAGCGGAGTTGGAGAAGATGTATATGGATTCTCCTGAGGTAACAAGCAATTTTCCATCTTATGAGTTCAGGGAGGATAGAGAACAGGATCGACCGCAATGTGACGATGAGTTACGAAATAGATATAATTATTCCTTCTTCGACAGTGTGTCCGAGACGGCAATGTCAGACGATGCCGATGAAGATGTTGCGGCCAAGTACAGTGATGCCGAATCGGAAACATCATTTCGCGGTAGTAGATCTGATGACGCGGAGTCTAGATTATCCGAGGAGATGATAACATCTCATGGTGATAGGTCAGAGTTTTTTCGTACTGACGACGATGCTACAAGCAAAAATGAGGTCGACGTATTCGAGCGTATTCGACAAGCGTCGACATCCTACTCAACCACGTACACGATTGACGATATTAAACAGCAGAATCGGTTATCACACAAGCTGAAATTGGAAGCGGAAGCGGAAAGCATGTTACGTGCTCTTGGTATTACTGAATCTGAATCTAAGGTCTCATTGCTTAGATACGACGATTATGACAGTGATGATGGTGAACTTAGTGAAAAAGGATATGTTCCTGCAGATGATAATTCAACCTTGAACTCTTATGTTGATACATCATGCTATAATACTGATGGAGAAGACATGACCAAAGTCACTGGGTGTGATACGGAGTTCCTATCTCGCAGTATTAACTCTAATGACAATTGTGATGCTTCCTGTAATTGTGATGATGATGAGGCTGGGCGCACTGCTCCCGGGACGGTCGCGTATACTGAAGCCGTGACAACATTCGACATTGGAAACTCAACAAGCAGCTTGACTAACAAAAACGAAGAGAAAACGGAACTTGATACTCGCTCATGCGGTCTAACTGACGCATGTTTTACATTTTTTTCTTGTACTACAGCAGAAGAAGCTGCCAATGATTCAGATACAGATGTTAAACATGATGACGGCTGTACGGACGACTCCAGTATTGCTGATAGTAGTAAGAGTAGCCAGGATACAACTGGTGAAGAGGCCGAGCTTGCACATTTTGCTGCCACCACCTCGATATTCGCAATTGAAGCTGTGAAGAGTAAGCGGATTATGCAACATATAAACCATATCAATATCAACATTAGCAGAAGCAGTGAGAGGTCAAAGAATGAAGAAACTGAACTTGCACGTTTTGCTGCGACTACGTCGATTTTCGTAGACGTCAGTAGGACTATGTCAGTTGATGAGTGTGTTTATCAAGCCACCAGTAACGAGAGTAGGAGTCAGTCACTTGACGAGTGTGTTGATCAAGCAGCCAGTAACGAGGCAAATCTTGATGATAACATCAGTTGTGGTGATAGTGGGCAGTCTACGAATGAAAAGATCCTTGCGGATGACATCACTAGCTACAGCAGTGAAATCGCGGAATGAATACAGCTTGGTCCAACGTGCAGTAAGATGAAGTACTGTGTGAATCACTATTATTCATCTCCAAACCCCCAATATTCATATAAATGTAGTTAAGTACTAAGTGTAGTATTGGTCAACTAGTTATTAGTAGTATCTCCTCATCCCAACTAATCTACGCTCCAGGCAACTCTCGGGACGAGACGAAGTCTCGGCCGAGAGTTTCTCGCCGAGGAGAAGAGAAAAAGAGGAAAAGAGAGAAGAGAAGAAAAAGAGGAAAAGAGAGGGGAGGAGAGGGTAGAGGTGCGGAAAAGAATTAGAGTTACTTCTGTATTTTCGTGATGTTTGTTTTGGATAAGATGATGACGGATGCGACAAAGAGAGACAAAAAACAAGATGAACAGAAAACATAGAACGTGAGGCTAGGCATGCACTAATGAGTTGCTTAACTTTTAATATTGTACCAACCCATTGATCAAAACAACCTCCCTTTTCTTTGCCGGTCATTTGCCCCGGCGATGATACTACTCACTCTGAATTGATATAGCCACTACAGTCATAGCGTTCTCATCTGCTGTAACTTTCGTATTTGTCCTTTGTCGTTATCCCTTGTAATTGATTGTTGCATTTATCCCGCTTTGTCCTTGCTTTGTCTTCCGTATGCGTCCTCCTTGTCATCCCTTGTCCTTGTCTTCATCTCACGTAGCATCATCTCACCCTCGTCCTTGTCCTTGTTGCAATCTCCCATCACAGTCTCTCACTCATCCCCATTATTATCTCTTGTCATTATCTTCATCTCTTGTAATTTTTTCTTGCATATCCCACGTCGTCCCTCGCTGTACCAGCTTTGTCTTACGTACGCTGTACCAGCCTAATCCTTGTCATCCCTTGTCCTTATCTTTTACGTCGACCTCGTCACCCTTGACCTCGTTCTGATCTCCAATCATTGTCTCTCGTCCTCATTGCCAT
>Ga0247843_1004328_pt1 | contig 21444 bp, 17 predicted proteins | sample LaCruzMarch2017__FD_192420 | JGI IMG/M metagenome (GOLD analysis project Ga0247843, IMG submission 192420) | Freshwater microbial communities from meromictic Lake La Cruz, Castile-La Mancha, Spain - LaCruzMarch2017_8m | ecosystem: Environmental > Aquatic > Freshwater > Lake | place: Spain...
TAGAGGATTCGCCCGCGCACCGCATGAAAAAACACCTCCTACCACTCCTCCAAGCGGCGATCACGACTTACATCCTGATGCGTTTATTTGGCGATGCGGGAATCCGGACGCAAGCGCGCGAGGCTCTGGCGGCGGCGGATTTTTACTGGTTGCTGATGGCTGCCGGCGCCGCAGTCGTGAGCGAAACCCTCTGCGCAACACGCTGGTGGCTGATTCTTCGTTCCTTCGGCATGCCGCTGAAGTGGCGTGAGGCGGTGGCCTTTTCCTCAATCGGGCTTTTCTACTCCCTCGGCTTGCCTGGCTCGGCTGGCGGCGATGCGGTGAGGAGCCTTTATGTGATGCGGCTTTTTCCTGATAAAAAACTGGCTGCCGCCTTCTCCGTGCTTGCCGACCGGTTGTGCGGAATGGTGGCACTCGTGGTTGCGATGCTTGCGACCGTTGCCATGCGCCATGAAATCTTTCTCTCCGGCGAGCTGGGGCGGAGCGTCGTGTTGGCGGCAGGGATTCTTCTCGCCGGCGCCATGCTGATGCTCGTCCTGTGGTGGTCGACATCGATCTCGGCTCTTGGAGACTTCATCAAAAGACGCCACAAATGGCTCGGCCCGCACCTGCTTGAATCGGGGGGGATTTTCAACCAGATGGCCGGTCGGCCCGGGACAATGGTCGCAGGCGCAGCCTTGTCCGGCGTCGGGCTGGCGGCACATTTCTTTTGCTACTACTTTAGTGCAAGAGCGTTTGAGACAGGCTTGGGTATTGCTGAGATTTTTTCTGTGATGCCCGTCGTAGACACGCTCACAATGGTGCCGATCGCCCTGTATGGACTAGGGCTTCGAGAAGCTCTTTTCACTGTCTTGCTGGGAGAATTCTTCGGTGTGCCTTCCGCTACAGCGACGCTCCTCTCCCTCGGGGGCTTCGGCGCACAAGCCGCAGTCGCCCTCTTGGGTATCTTCTTCTTACCTTTCGTTAAGTTTCTTGGCCTCCCAGCAAAAAAACCCTCATCTCTCCGGGATTAAAGCGTTTTGCAAAAATCCTCGATGCGATCGAGGCCGGACTTGATGACGTCCAGGCTGGTTGCATAGCTGAGGCGGACCGTGTGGTCATCACCGAATGCAACGCCGGGGACCAAGGCCACATTGGCCTTGCTGAGCAGGCGGTCGGCAAAGTTTTGGGATTTGAGACCGAGTGCGCCAATGTTGGCGAGAACATAAAAAGCTCCAAGAGGACGAACAGCCGAAATTCCTGGAATCTGGGTGAGGCGCTCAAACATGTATTGGCGGCGAATGTCGAACTCCTCGCGCATGTCGGAGACGCACTGTTGGTCTCCAGTGAGTGCCGCAAGCCCGCCATACTGGGCGAAGGAGCAGGCATTCGAGGTCATGTGGCTCTGCATCGAATCAATCACGCGAGCGATTGGTTCGGGGGCGGCAAGGTAGCCGAGGCGCCAACCCGTCATCGCATAGGCCTTGCTGAAGCCGTTCACAGTGATCGTGAGATCGTAGGCCTCGGGGGAGATACTGGCGATGCTGATGTGCTCGGCCCCATCATAGGTGAGCTTTTCGTAGATTTCGTCGGAGAGGATGAAGATGTCCTCTTCGGCCGCCACTTCGGCGAGAGCTTTGAGCTCCTCGCGGGTGTAGATCGACCCGGTTGGGTTGCCGGGCGAATTAATGATGATCATCTTCGTGCGCGGTGACATCGCGTTCTCGAAATCCTCGGGAGTGATCTTCCAGTTGTTCGCCTCGGTGGTTGGCACGATGACCGGCTCGGCTCCAACGAGTCGAACCATTTCGGGGTAGCTCAGCCAATAAGGCGCCGGAATGATCACCTCGTCCCCCTCGTTCACAACGGAGGCGATGGCATTGAAGCAGGATTGTTTCGCCCCGTTGCTGACGATCACTTGGCTGGACTTGTAATCAAGGCCATTATCTTTGAGGAATTTTTGGGAGATCGCTTGGCGGAGTTCGGGAATGCCGGAACTGGGAGTGTATTTGGTGCGACCCTCATGGAGCGCGGTGATGGCGGCCGCCTTGATGTGCTCGGGAGTGTCCATGTCAGGTTCACCCGCTCCAAAACCATAAACCTCGATGCCTTCGGCCTTCATGGCTTTGGCCTTGCTGTCAACGGCAAGAGTGAGAGAAGGGGTGAGTTGCTTGAGTCGGTTTGCTGTTTCCATGGATTATTAGTGTAGGGTAATTGAGAGCGCTCGGTCGCGCGAGTCGGGTAACGTATCGGCACACCTCGCGGGGCGTCAACACACATCTTCGCTCCTTTCCGCCGATTTTCGCTGTCAAGCGCGCCGGACTTGCAAAAGGGCGGAGTCTAGGGGATAGTCCTCGCTTGCGCCTTTGTATGGAACGAGCCAATTCAAGCTCCCAAATCCAAGGGCCATTTCAGCAACTCACTTACCAGTAGCTTCATGAAAAAAATATTGAGCAAAATCCGTATTACCAACAGCGTCTTCCTCATTGGCACGTTTGCCACCACCTGCACCGCCGTGCCCCTCTACATCTGGCACTACGGTCTGGACGCCTTTCAAATCGGTTTGTTTTTTTTCTTTCTCGTCTCAACCGCGCTGAGCATCACCCTCGGCTACCACAGGCTTTTTTCCCACCTCACCTTCCAAGCCAGTCCGCTTGTGAAACTCTACACACTCCTCTTCGGTGCGGCCGCCTTCGAGGGCTCTGCGTTGGCTTGGTCGGCCGACCATAGGCGCCATCACAAATTCGTGGATCACGACGATGATCCTTATGATATTTCAAAGGGTCTCTTCCATGCCCACATAGGCTGGTTGCTCTTCCGCACAGGTCCGGAAACTCCGCTCACCTGGGTTCGGGATTTGCAAAAAGACAAGCTCGCCTGGTGGCAGCATCAATATTATGTCCCGACCGCCATAGCCATGGGTTTTGCCGTGCCGGCCATGATCGGCTGGATGTATGGCGGTCCGATCGCTGCGCTCGGCGGCTTCCTCCTTGCCGGCGTGGCGCGCATCGTCGTTGTGCACCACATGACTTTTTGCATTAACTCGCTCTGCCACTGGATTGGTGACCGTCCCTACTCGAGCCATGTCTCTGCGCGGGACAGCCTGATTATGGCGTTCTTCACCTTCGGCGAAGGCTATCACAATTTTCACCATGAGTTTCAGTATGACTACCGGAATGGCGTGAAGCCTTGGCAGTTCGATCCCACGAAATGGACCATCTGGCTTCTTGCAAAGGTCGGCCTCGTTCGCAATCTGCGCACGGTGCCCGAAGAGCGCATCCTCAAGGCGCAGATCGCCGAGCATGATATCCAGCTCCAAGCCAAGCTGCAGGCCCATCCCACCCCGATTTCGGACTCGATCCAAGCGATGCTTGAAACTGCCCGCAATCGCATGAATGAGGCACTGCTTCGTTGGGAGGAGTTGCTAGTGGAATACCGTGCCGCAGCGGCCGGGAAAAAGGAAATCTCCCGCCGCGAAATGGTCGAACTCCGCGCCCGCATGGAGGAGGCCGCCGATCAATTCCGCGCCTCTCTGCGCGAGTGGCGGGCCACTTGGCAGAATCTGCCCGCGTCCGCCGCCTGCTGAAGGCCCCCGGCCAAACCCAAACTTCGCACAACCCCGCCTCTCTCAAGGCGGGGTTGCTTGCTTTCAGCGCGCAGGAGAGCCCCGCAGTGGCGGCCTAGAGATCCGGCGCCTACGCGTCCCCGTCGTCGTCGTTTTCACCTTTTTTATAGGTGAGGCCCCGGAGTTTCCCCTCGATAAAGGCATCAATTTCTCCATCCATCACGGCTTGGATGTCTCCGGTTTTTACCCCGGTTCGAAGATCCTTCACCATTTGATAGGGCTGGAAAACATAGCTTCGGATTTGGTTCCCCCAGGCCACGTCGCCCTTCTCGCCATACTGGCGGTCGACCTCGGCACGTTTTTTGTCGCTTTCGATTTGAAAAAGTTTGGCCTTGAGCATTTGCATGGCCATTTCACGGTTGCGTCCCTGGCTGCGCTCGGCTTGGCAGGCCACAACGATGCCTGAAGGGGCGTGCGTCAATCGCACCGCCGTCTCCACCTTGTTCACGTTCTGCCCGCCTTTGCCGCCGGCCCGGAAGGTGTCCAACTTGATGTCGGCCTCGTTGATTTCCACCGGAGCGTCCTCGATTTCCGGCACCACATCGACGCCCGCAAACGAGGTGTGGCGCCGCTTGTTGGAATCAAACGGCGAGATACGCACCAACCGGTGCACCCCCCGCTCGGTCTGCAAATACCCGTAGGCATTCTCACCGGTCACCCGCAAAGTGGCCGACTTGATTCCCGCCTCGTCGCCAAGCTGGATGTCCGCAATCGCAAATTCCAGGCCGTGTCGCTCCATCCAGCGCTGATACATTCTCAGCAGCATGTCGGCCCAATCGCACGACTCCGTTCCCCCCGCGCCGGCATTGATGGAAAGGAACGCCGGGCTGTTATCGTATTCACCCGAGAGCAAGGCCGTGATCTCGAACTTGTCGAGGTCTTTTTGGATCGAGGAAAACTCTGCCAGCACCTCGGCGGTCGCCGCAGCCTGATTCTCGGGAGCCTCCTCCAGGGCGAGTTCGCGCAGCACGTCGAGGTCGGCTGTGCGCGATTCCAATACCTGCATGGGTTGGATTTTGCCCCTCAGGGCGGAGACTTCCGCCACATCGCGCTGGGCCCGTTCGCGGTGATCCCAGAAATCCGGCGCTGCCATGCGCGCCTCGATTTCCGAGAGTTTCAGGGTCAGTGTCGGCAAGTCAAAGAAACCTCCGCAAGGAAGCCAGTCGGCCCTTTAACGCGGAGGTATCCAAATTCAAAAGTTCGTCGCTCATTGGAAGCCGAACAAACTACCAGCCTCGCGTCCGGCAGCAAACGAATTCCCGACCCTCAAGTCCCGCCTCAATGTGCACCGCCCGCAGCGGGTGGTGCCGCATCCAGACGGAAGATGGTCTCCCCCTCCTTCATGACGCCGATCTTGTCCCTCGCAATGATCTCCACGTATTCAGGATCGTTTTGGAGCAGGTCCACCTCGCGCGTGCGCTGCTCGCGCAGCAGCTCCTCGGCGCGCAGCTTGGCTCTTTCCTCCTCGAGTTGCTCGGCCAAGGCCGCATGGCGAATCCACTCTGGATAGAACAACACCACGGCCCCGGCCACGCCTCCGGCGACGATTAATGTTGCCACAAGACGGTTGGCCTTGTGCCAGAGTTCAGGGTTTCGGCGGCGTTTCGAGCGGAGTTGCTGCACGGCTCAAGACCTACCGCACACCGCCCGGAATTCCAACAACGACTTTGCGTCCCGCCCGGCGAAGCGAACTTGCGCGCCGATGCCAGACCCAGCAATCTTGCCACATGTTGCAACGGCGGACAAAAAGGATCGCGCTCGGTTTTTTAACCATCATTTTTTTGGTGGGAATCCTGCTCGTTGCCTCCGGTCGCTACCTGACCTCAAAGCGGGAGCGCCAGCGCATTGAGGAACAACGCAAGGAACTCGAGCCACCCGCCCCCGTTGCTGTCGAGATCACCTCCGAGCCCCTCAAGCGCCTTCGCAAATTCACCGCCGACCTGCGGCCATGGGTTCGTGCCGGTGTTCCCGCCGAGGTCGCCGGACGTGTTCTCGAGACATTTGCCGAGGCCGGGCAGAAGGTCAAAAAAGGCGATCGCCTCCTTCGGCTCGATGAGGGTCGCGCCCGCATCGCCATGGATCTCGCCCTAGCCCGCCACGCCGAGGCTTCCCGCCTCCTCGTTGAGACCGAGCGCCTCAAGAAATCCCGCGTCGTCTCCGAGACGGCCTACGAAGCCGCGCTGGCTCAGGTTCGCATCACGCGAGCCCAACTCGACGAGGCCCGCGACACCTTGGAAAAACACACCATTACCGCGCCGTTCAGCGGCATCGTCAACGAGCGACTCGTCGATGCGGGCGATGCCGTGGGGGTCAACCAACCCGTCGCCTCCGTTGTCGATCTCGACAAGCTGCGCGTTTACATCCACGTCACCGAGTCCGATCTCGGAGGGTTCCCCAACGGCACCAAGCTCCCCCTCCGCCTCTCTTCGGGCATGGGCGGCCTTCTCGAGCCGGAGGTCCTTTTTGTGAGCCGATCCGCGGACCCTCGCACACGTCTCTTCCGCGTCGAGGCGATCCTCGACAACCCGGGGCAGAAAATTCCCGGCGGCATCCAGGGTTCTGTCGAAGTGGAGGTCGAGGCCTTTCCCGCAGGGCCGGTTGTTCCCTCGGCCGCCGTGCGCTTCACGGGGAACGAGGCCACCGTTCTCAAGGAATCCGCCGAAGGCCCCGAGTTTCTCAAAATTAAGGTCGGACCCGAAATCGACGGCCGTTTTCCCGTTCTCGAAGGCCTCAGCCACGGCGACAAGGTTTTTATCCAGTGAACCTCTCCCAATGGAGCGTCAACAACCGCGTTGCGGTCAACTTGCTCTGCGTCTTCCTCCTTGTCTCCGGTTGGCTCGCTGCCACCACACGCCTCAAGCTGGACCTCTTCCCCGACGTTTCCACGAATTTTATCCAAGTCACCACGATTGACCCGGTGACCAGTGCCGCCGAAGAGATCGAGCGCACCATCACCGTCCCCATCGAGGACGAACTTGCAGGCGTCAGCGACATCAAAAAAATCCGCTCCTTTTCCGAGGACAATTTCTCGAACATTTTTATCGAGGTGGATTCGGCCATCACCGATCTCGACCCCGTGCTCAACGAGGTGCGTCAAGCGGTGGACAAAGCCAAATCGAAACTCCCCTCGACCATCGAGCCTCCTGTGATCGAGGAGTTCGACATCCCCTTGCCGCTCGTGGTTTTCACCATCTCCTATCCAGCGGGCTTCGACGTCATGAGCATCCGCCCGAAGCTCGAGCAGCTTGAACGCAGCCTCCGCATCATCCCGGGCGTCTCGAGCGTGCTCGCCGACGGTCTCGACCGCCGCGAGGTGAAGGTGGAGCTCGATCCCCATAAACTCGAGGCCGCCGAACTCTCGGTCGAGGATGTCACCGCCGCCATTCGCCGCAAGAATCTCAACTCCGTCGCCGGGCGCATCGATGCCGCTGGCGGTCAACGCCTCGTCCGGCTTCTCGGCGAGATTCGCGCCGCAGAGGAACTCTCCGACGTTGCCCTCAAAACCGCCCAAGGCCGCACCCTCCTCCTGCGCGACATAGCCACCTTCCGCGAAACCACCGAGGAGCCGCGCACCACCGGTCGTGCCGACCTCCGCCCAGCCATCACCTTCACGATCGTCAAAAAGAAGGGCGCGGATGCCATCAAAACAGTTGCCGCCTGCCGCCGCGTCTTCACGCAGGAAACCGCCACTCTGCCCCCGGAGGTGGAGAGCCGCATCCTCAGCGACACCACCCGCTTCATCAAGGTGCGCATCAACACCGTTCTCCAAAACGGCCTCCAAGCCCTCGTCTTTGTGACCATCATTCTTGTCCTCACGCTCAACTGGCGCCTCGCCCTCCTCGTCGCCATCGGCATCCCCATTTCCTTCGCCGGGGCGATGCTCGTCCTCCACGTCTGCGGCTACACCATCAACCTTCTCTCCCTCTTCGGCATGATCATGGCCCTCGGCATGGTTGTGGATGACGCCATCGTTATGGCCGAAAATTCCTACCGCCACCTGCAGGCCGGCATGCCTCCCCGCGAGGCTGCCATCCGCGGGGCGGACGAAGTCTTCTGGCCCGTGCTCGGCAGCGTCAGCACGACCGTCGCGGCGTTCCTCCCCCTCATCTGGGCCGAAGGCATTATCGGAAAATTTCTGATGATCGTTCCCGTCGTCGTCATATCCGCTCTCGTTTTCTCACTCATCCAAGCCTTTCTCGTGCTCCCGAGCCATTTGGCGGACTTCGTCAAGCGCGGGCTGACCTCGGCCCAGCTTGCTGCGTTGCCTCCCGCGCGCGGTCTCTCCCGCCTTTCGAGGGGCCTTGCTACAACCTATCGCGACCTGCGCGATGCCGTGGACGCCGCTCTGCGAGTCGTTGTGTCCATCTACATCCACCTGCTCACTATTGCCCTTCGCTGGCGCTACGCCACGGTCGGGTTCTTTTTCACCCTTCTCGTCGCCGCCACGGGCTTTGTGGCAGCGGGTCTTGTTCCTTTTAAACTGTTCTCCACCGATTTCGCGGATCTCCTTTTTGTGAAGGCCGAGCTCCCTGCCGACTTCAGCCTCGACCAGACGACCCAAGCGATCGCCCGCCTTGAGAAACGCATCGTCGACGTCCTGCCGCCCGCAGATCTCAACTCCATCGTCACCCGCATCGGGGCCCGGTTCGACCCCAGTAACGACTTCCTGGAATACGGCACCAATCTGGCGCTCGTCACCGTCGACATCGATGAGGAGAATCCCGCCTGTCGCAAACCCTCCGAGATCGCCCGCTCGCTCCGCCGCATCCTCTCCGAGTTTCCCGAATTCGTCCTCCTCACCGTCCAGATCGAGGAAGGCGGCCCCCCGGTCGGAAGGCCGGTGAATGTTGAAATCAGCGGGCCCGACTTTTCCGAACTCCTCCTCGTCGCCGACCTCTTCGAGAACCGCCTCGGTGATATCCCGGGCGTCTACAACATCGGCAACGACTTTCCACGGGGAAAAACCGAACTCCGCGTGAGAGTGGATTCCGCCAGGGCGGGCCAGGCGGGCCTCGACCCGACCACCATCGCCCGGGCGCTGCAGGGGGGATTCTTTGGTCTTGAGGCGGGTCGCATGCGCTGGGGCAACGAGGAGGTCGTTCTCCGCGTTCGCCTCGCCGAACCTCTCGCCCAGGATCCCGAGGTCCTCCACGGCCTCCGCCTCGTAAACACTGACGGCCAATCCGTGCCGCTCTCCGCCGTTGCCGATATCGAATCCGTCACCGGCATTTCACGCATCAAACGGGCCAACCAGGAGCGTGTCGTCTCGGTCTCGGCCGACGTCGATCCCCGCGCCGTCACCTCCGCCCAGGTCAACCAAACCATGCAGGGTTGGCTCGCCGATATTCTCAAAAACCACCCCGCTGTGAAAATCAACCTCACCGGCGAAAACGAGGATACCGACCGCAGCATCGAGAGCATGGTTTTCGCCGCCGCCATTGCCATGCTGCTCATCTACGGCCTCCTCGCCGTCATCACAAATTCCTTTGCCCAACCCATGGTGATCATGTCCGTTATCCCCTTCGGAATCGTTGGCGTCATCCTCGGCCTCCTCCTGATGGGACGCCCCATGGGCCTCATGTCGATCATGGGCACCATTGCCCTCGCCGGCATAGTCGTGAACAACTCGGTCGTCCTCGTGGATTTCATCAATCAATACCGGCACAAAGCCGCTCCCCTCCCGGCGCCCGGCGTCACTCGCTGGCGTTCGATCCTCCAGAGCGCCTCGCTGCGGTTCCGCCCGGTCTTTCTCACCAGCGCGACCACTGTCGTCGGCCTCCTCAGCCTCGCCCTCACCAGCTCCGGGCAGGAGCAATTCCTGGCTCCCATGGCGCAAGCGATCGTCTTCGGGCTCACCTTCGCCACCATCATCACCCTCATCCTCATCCCCTGCCTTTACTCCGTCTTGGACGACCTCCACCACCTCGCTGCGCGCCTGTTCCAGAAAAGCTCCCGCGGCGCTTGAAGCCATCCCGCGCCGCGGTTTATTTGAGCGCCCAGACCGTCTCGCCCGCAACAAGGGTTCGAACCGCGCGGCCGCGCCACGTGTGGCCGTGGAAGGGGGTGTTTTTGGAAAGCGAGAGGGATTCGTTTTTATGGAACGTCCATTCCCGCTGTGGGTCGATGAGCGTGATGTCGGCGGGGGCGCCTGTGCCGAGTGTGCCCCGGTCGAGCTTGAGGAGTTTGGCGGGTTCCGAGGTGAAGAGGGCGATGAGGCGGGGCAGGGCGATGGCGCGGCGTTTGTCGACGAGGATGTCGTGGAAGATGGCGAATTCGGATTCGAGGCCGGTAATGCCGAACGGGGCTTGGTCGATCTCGACATCCTTTTCGTAGGAGGCGTGCGGGGCGTGGTCGCTGCAGAGGATCGTGAGTGTGCCGTCGGCAATGCCTTCGATAATGGCGTTAATATCCTCCGGGGCGCGCAATGGCGGGTTCATCTTGAAATTGCTGTCGAACGCGGCGAGCGAGGCGTCGGTGAGCGCAATATGGTGGGGACAGACCTCGCCCGAAATCTTGACGCCCCGGGCGCGGGCATCCCGCAGGAGGCGCACGCTGCCGCCGGAGCTGATGTGCTGGCAGTGGATGGGCGAGTCGCAGAGTTCCGCGAGCATGATGTTGCGGGCAACGATCATCTCCTCGCCGACGCGGGGCCAACCGGGCAGGCCGAGGCGAAGGCTCCACTCGCCCTCGTGCATGATCCCCTCTCCGACGAGCGAGGTGTCTTGACAATGGTCCATCACAGGGAGGCCGAACATACGGGCGTATTCGACGGCGCGACGCATGATTTCATGGTTCTGGATGCAATGGCCGTCGTCGGTGAGGGCGACGACTCCTGCGTTGAAGAGGGCTCCGAAGGGGGCAAGCTCCTCGCCTTTGAGGCCTTTGGTGATGGAGCCGGTGCAAAAAACATTCACGCAGGCGTCGCGGGCGGCCTTTTCCTTGATCCAGGAAATGGTGGCGGCGCTATCGGCGGTTGGAGAGGTGTTCGGCATCGCGACGACGGAGGTGAATCCGCCCGCGGCTGCGGCGCGGGTGGCGCTGGCGATGGTTTCCTTGTGCGATTGCCCCGGCTCGCGGAGGTGGACATGGATATCAATGAGGCCCGGAGCGACGATGAGGTTGGTGGCGTCGATGCAGTCCGTTTCCAAGCCGGGCTGGGGGTGGGTGATTTTTCCGTCGGCGAACCAGAGGTCGGCAAATTCGTCGCGGTGGTTGGCCGGGTCGATGATGCGGCCATTGGCGATGCGGGTTATTTTTTTCATGCGGGAACTCCCGCGCCGCCTGCGCAGGAGTAGAGAACGGCCATGCGAACGGCAATTCCGTTGGTGACTTGTTCGAGAATCACACTCTGGGGGCCGTCGGCGACATCGCTGTCGATTTCGACGCCGCGGTTGATGGGGCCCGGGTGCATGACGAGGCAGGCGGGTTTGAGTCGTGCGGCGCGGGCTTTGGTGAGGCCGAAGAGGGCGATGTATTCGCCGAGGCCGGGAAAGTATTCCTTGCGCTGGCGTTCGTGCTGGATGCGCAGGAGATTGATCACATCGGCTTCGGCGAGGATCTCGTCGAGGCGGTGGCTCACGCGGACACCGAGTTTTTCGAAGCTTGCCGGAACGAGGGTCGAGGGGCCGACGAGGGTCACGTTGGCGCCGAGTTTGAGAAGTCCGAAGATGTTCGAGCGGGCGACGCGGCTGAAGAGGATATCGCCGACGATGGCAATGTTGAGGCCCTCGATACGGCCAAACTTTTCACGGATGGTGAAGATGTCGAGGAGGCCTTGGGTCGGGTGCTCGTGCGCACCGTCGCCGGCATTGATGATGCTGGACTCGAGGCGCTCGGCCAGAAAGCGGGAGGAGCCCGGTGAGCTGTGGCGGAGCACGATGATATCGGCGCGGAGGGCTTGGAGGTTGAGCGCGGTGTCCTTGAGGGTCTCGCCTTTTTGCAGGCTGGAGGCGGTGGCCGAGATGTTGACGACATCGGCGCTGAGGCGCATGGCGGCGATCTCAAAGGATGTGCGCGTGCGCGTGCTGGGCTCGACGAAGAAGTTGACGAGGGTTTTGCCCCGCAGGGCGGGAACTTTCTTGAGGCTGCGCTCGCCGACTCCCTTGAACGCGCGGGCGGTGTCGAGAAGGAACGTGATCTCTTTGACGCTGAGTTCGTCGAGGCCGACGAGGTCTTTGCGGGTCCAGGCGCTCATGGGCTCACGACGACGACGGAGTCGGGCACGCCGTCGAGATTCTCAAAGCGGACGCGGATTTTTTCCTCTCGGGCGGTGGGGAGGTTTTTTCCGACGTAGTCGGCGCGAATGGGGAGTTCGCGGTGGCCACGGTCCACAAGCACGGCAAGTTGGATTTGCGAGGGGCGTCCAAATGACGCCAGGGCGTCCAGGGCGGCGCGGGTCGTGCGGCCAGTGAAAAAAACATCGTCCACCAGAACGAGCGGCCGACCGTCAAGATCCACGGGAAGGTCGGTGACTTGAAGGGCGGTCATCCTGCCGCGCGTGGAGAGGTCGTCCCGGTGCATCGAGACGTCCACTGTGCCAAGGGTGGGGCGGACGCCTTCGATTTTCTCGATATGGTCGGCGAGGCGGCGGGCGACCTCCGTGCCGCGAGTGGGAATCCCGGCGATGACAAGACGAGCGGCGCTGGGGTGTTGCTCGACGATCTCGTGGGCCATGCGGCGGATGGCCTTCTGGATGGCCTCGCCGTTCATGGCTGTAGCAGACTTTGGGTCTGTCTCGTTGGGATTGTTGCTCATGCGTCCTTGGCGGTCTCGCGGGACCGGGTTAAAGGGCGGGGTGTCGGGTTAATTCAACTTGGCGAGGTGGCTTGGTCGCGGAGGACCTTGGCTCGGGTCGTGCGCCAGCCGGAGCGATACTTCAATATCCAGTCCAGCAAGGCTTTTTCAAATCCTATGTCCCGTCCGATCTTTTCGCTTTCAATCCATTTGTGGCGGAGGATTTCGTCTCTCTCGGCCAGGAATTCTTTGTAGAGGACGGAATTTTTTACCAAGTCCATAGTCTCGGTATGTGGAGGGTTCATTCAGTTGTGAGGTTAATTGTGGGGACCCGGGAGTCAAACGATTTTCTGTTCAACGAACCCTTGGCCGGTTCAATCTTGGACTCCACAAGTCGGGTGGGCGTTCATTTTACCGCATCAAAGGGGAACCAGGATTCCGGCAACAGTTGCGGCGAGGAAACAGGCCAAGCTCGCTCCAAGGAGGGCCTTCCAACCAAGTCGGGCGAGGTTTTCACGTTGCGAGGGAGCGATGGAGCCGATCCCCCCGAGTTGGATGCCGATGGAAACGATGTTGGCGAAGCCACAGAGCGCGTAAGTGAGGATCATGAGGTCGCGCGGGTTGGTGAGCTTGCCGTCGGCCTTGAGCCTGCTGAGATCGAGGAAGGAGACGAATTCGTTGAGGGCGGTGCGGGTGCCGAGAAGTGAGCCGGCTTGGAGGACGGCGTCGTTGCCCACGCCCATGAGCCAGGCGACGGGGGCGAACACGAGACCGAAAAGAAATTGAAGCGAGAAGTTTTCAAATGCCCCGCCTGCGAGGGATGCGGCCCAAGCGTTGAGTCCCAATGGTGCGCCGATCCAGTTCTCGAGGATGTGGTTGACAAGGGCGACGAGAGCGGTGAAGACGATGAGCATGGCGCCGACATTGACGGCGAGTTTGACCCCGTCGGTGGTGCCGCAGCAGATCGCGTCGAGGAGGTTGCAACTCGTCTGGCCCGTATCGATGTGGAGCGAGGTGTCGGGGGCTCTGGTCGCCGGGATGAGGATTTTGGAAACCATGAGAACGGCGGGCACGGTGATGACGGATTTTGTGATGAGGTGCGTGGCAAAGACGAGTTGCTGTGCGGGATCGTTGCCGCCGAGGAGGCTGATGTAGGCGATGAGCACGCCTCCGGCGACCGTGGCCATGCCTCCAATCATGACGCAAAGCATCTCCGAGCGATCCATGCCGGGCAGGTAGGGTTTGATCAGGAGCGGGGCCTCCGTCTGGCCAAGGAACACGTTGGCCGAGGCGCTCAAGGTCTCGGGACCGGAGAGGCGCATGGTTTTTGTGACGAGCCATGCGATCGCGAAGACGACACGCTGGAGGATGCCGAGATGGTAGAGCGCGCTGGTGAAGGCCGAGAAAAAAACGATCGAAGGCAGGATGCCGAGGGCGAAGATGACCCCGTGGCGCTCCTCGTCCATCAGCGAGCCGAAGAGGAAGCGGGTGCCTTGGTTTGTGAACGAGAGAAACATCACAAAAAACGAGCCGACCTGCTCGATGGCCCAGCGAACCGGGGATGCATAAAGGACAAGAGCGGCGAAGGCGAATTGGAGGATGAGCCCGAGGAGGACGGCTCTCCATGCAATCGCCCGGCGGTTTTCGCTGAGGAGCACGGCAATGCCGATAAATACGAGCACACCGAAAAACCCGCGCATCATATTGCTCAGCGCCTCCATGGTCATGGGCGCCACAATGGCAGGTGCTGTGGAAATTGGGAGTTCAATTGAGGGCCGTTTTCAACGAGGGTGGAAGGACTGGCATGGACGACCTTTTTCCCGAAAAACCCTCCGATCTTTCCGCAGACGCGCCGCTCGCCACGCGGATGCGTCCGCGCACGCTCGAGGAGTATTGCGGGCAGCAGCACATTCTTGGTCCCGGCAAATTGCTGCGCCGGGCGATCGAGGCGGATCGCATCTCCTCGCTCATATTGTTCGGTCCTCCCGGAACCGGGAAGACGACGCTGGCCCAGGTCGTCGCGGGGGCGACCTCCTCGCGGTTCGAGCGTTTGAGCGGGGTGGAGAGCAATGTGTCGGACATCCGGCGGGTGGTTGCGGCCGCGGCCGCGCGACGGGCCGGTGGCGTGAGGACGATTTTGTTCATCGATGAGATTCATCGCTTCAACAAGGCGCAGCAGGACGTCTTGCTGCCGGAGGTCGAGAACGGAGTGGTGCGATTGATCGGTGCGACGACGCAGAATCCGTTTTCCAGCATCAATAGTGCGTTGATTTCTCGGTCTCAACTTTTCGAGCTGCGTCCGCTGGCGGAGGCCGACCTGTTGGTGCTCATCGAGCGGGCTCTTGGCGATGCGGAACGCGGCTTGGGGGCAATGAGGGTCGCTATTGATCCGGATGCGGCCGCTTTTTTGGCGAAGCTCAGCGACGGTGATGCACGAAAATGCCTCAACGCCCTTGAGATCGCCGCCCTCACGACTCCGCCCAGCGCTGACGGGTCGATCCGGATCGACCTCGGCGCGGCGCAGGAGAGCATCCAGAAAAAAGCGCTCGTCTACGACGGCACCGGGGACGCCCACTACGACACGATCAGCGCGTTTATCAAAAGCATTCGCGGCAGTGATCCCGATGCCGCGATTTACTGGCTCGCAAAAATGCTGCACGCCGGCGAAGAGGTGCGGTTCATCACCCGCAGGTTGGTGATCTGCGCGAGCGAGGATATCGGGCTGGCGGATTCCAACGCCCTCCTGGTGGCTCAAGCCGCCGCCCAAGCCGTGGAATTTATCGGGCTTCCCGAGGCAAATCTCCTCCTCGCCCACGCAACCCTGTATCTCGCCACGGCACCGAAGAGCAACAGCGCCACAACAGCCATCGGCAAAGCATCGAAGGAAGTCGGCGAGGGGCGCACGCTGGCCGTCCCGGAACATCTGCGGGACGGCCACTACAAAGGATCGGAGCGCCTCGGCCACGGAAAGGGGTATTTATATAGTCACGACTTCGAAGGCTCCTACGTGCCACAGGCCTACCTCCCAGAAGGGCGCCGGTATTTCGAACCTTCCGGGAACGGTCTGGAAAAACGAATCAAGGAACGACTGGAACATTGGCGCGGGCTCTTCGAGGCCAAACAAAAAATCGAGTCATAAAATCGTGGAACTCCCGGAGCGTGGGCTGTAGGGTGCCGACACTCCGATGGTCGAACTCCGCCACGTCACCAAACGCTTCGGCACTTTCGAAGCTCTCAAGGATGCGAGCTTCGAGATCAAAGCGGGCGAGTTCATGACCTTCCTTGGCCCCTCAGGCTGCGGCAAGACGACCTGCCTGCGGCTCATCAGCGGATTCGACACGCCGACCACCGGGCAAATCCTCATCGATGGCAAGGACGTGACATTCGATCCGCCCTACCGTCGCGACGTGAATCAAGTCTTTCAGAATTACGCCCTCTTCCCCCACCTCTCGATTTACGAAAATATCGCCTTCGGCTTGCGCATGAAGCGTGTCACCGCCGCTTCCATCAAGGAGCGCGTGGATCGCGTGGTCAAAATGACCTCGCTCGAAGCTTTCGTGGACCGCAAGCCCGCGCAAATGAGCGGTGGTCAGCGCCAGCGTGTCGCTCTCGCACGCGCCATCGTCTGCGAACCCAAGGTCCTCCTCCTCGACGAACCCCTCAGCGCTCTCGATGCCAAGCTCCGCACCCAGATGCGCATCGAGCTCAAGCAGCTCCAGAAAAAACTCGGCATCACCTTTATTTTCGTCACCCACGACCAAGAAGAGGCCCTCACCATGAGCGACCGCGTGGCCGTGATCAACGCCGGTCGCGTCGAGCAGATCGGCACCGTCAACGAGATTTATCACAAACCCGCCACCCGCTTTGTGGCTTCCTTCATCGGAGAGACAAACATCGTCGAGGCGGAGATCATTGGAGGCGACTCCAAGCACTTGCGTTGCCGCCTCGAGGGCGGGCTCGAGCTAGGTATTCGCCACTTCGATTCCCGCGTCGGCGATAAAATGCTCCTCTCCCTGCGCCCCGAAAAAATCCTCCTCCACCGCAAGGATTCCAGTGGTCCAAATTCCTTCCCGGCACGCATCGCCATGAAAATCTTCAAAGGCGCGGTGGACGACCTCACGCTGGATGTGGCGGGTGGATTGCAACTCGGCGCCCTGCAGGCCAATCATGGACAGGCGGAAACCGACTACCACGAGGGCGACCAAGTCTTCGCCGAAATTCAGCCCGAGGACATTCACGTCGTCGCGGACTGATCCCACGCCTCCGAAAGGGACGCAGAGCCCAAATCGCGACACCGAGGTGTCTGTTTTTGTTCAAATTTTTTTTAGATTATTTTTTTGACATGTTTCTACCCAGTTGCTCAACTTGGCACGGATGGTGCTTAAGTGTGCAGGCTGACTGCGTTCTTTCGCATTCAATCCCGGGTTGTCCGAAAGACATTCCCGCGAGAAAAACAAACAACAAACAAACCCAATTAACATGAAACTAACAAAATCGATTGTTGCTCTTACGAGTCTCGTGGCCTTCGCCACTACGCCTCTCTTCGCGGGAACGGGCAAAACCTTCAAAGAAGTGGTGGTCGTTGAAGAGGAGCCTACATCCTGGTATAACGCGTCTCTTAGCACTGGCTACGACAGCCTCTACATGTTTCGTGGCCTTAATGTGCTGCGCAATGATGGCGGCTACGGCAACGGCCTCTGGTCGACAACAGCCAGCTTCACATGGAATATCTCTGAGAACGACTTCCTCACCGTTGGTGGGTGGATGGCTTTCGGGCTCGGAAATTCTGGCGGCTATCGGGAGCTGAATGTTCCTATCAACTATGTCCACACCTTTGGCGATTTGTCATTAGGTCTCGGATATACCTTCTACTACACATTCCCTGCTGGCAGTCAGTTTTTTGCAAACGAGTTAAATGCTAGCGCTGCATACAACATAGATCTCGGATTTATGTCTCTGACTCCCTCGGCGACATATTTCTTCAATCTTGGCCCTGACAGCGACACAGGTTATGGTTCAGTTCCTGTAGCTAGCAGTTATCTTGATCTCAGGCTTGCGGGCAGCATCCCTGTTATTGGAGATGCTCTTTCCATCGATCCATGGGCGGCCTTTGGACTTAACTTCGACTACAACACAGAAAGCGCCGACCTTACTCCTTTCTCGGGTGCCAACAATCTCGAGTTCGGTGTCGCCGTTCCCTGGGCAATCAACGACATCATCACTCTCTCGGGATATGTCGCATACAGCATTGCTTTCGAAGATCTCGGAGGCATCACACAACCGAACACGGTCTGGGGCGGCGGCAAAGTCACCTTCGCGTTCTAAAAAACCCTTATATCTCATCATCAAAAAACCCTCCCGGCTTGGTCCGGGAGGGTTTTTTTGTTTCTAACGCGAATGGGAAAGCCTTCTCGCCTCGTCACGAGCGAGTGCTGACCCCATGCAGGGAATGGCTACGGATGATTCAAACTCCAGTCAGAGTCATGGCGCACGCAGGGCTTCCGTCTGCGTCTCAAAATACTGACTCGCAGAAAAACACGGTCTCGGCACCGCACCCCGATCCGGGCTAGCAAGTCGAGGCGGGGACGGAGGTGAGGAAGGCGGCGAGGGCTTCTTGCCAAGGGCGCGGGCCGGGAGGGAGGGTGCTGGCGAGTTTGGTGGTGGAGAGGCAGGAGTGTCGGGGGCGTTTGGCTCCGTGGGCCCCGAGTTGATCGTAGGGTGTTTCGATGATTTCGCGGCAAGCGGGGCGGCGGTCCAAGGCCTGCAAGCTTTGGAGACAGGTGCGGGCGAATTCTTCCCACGACGTGCAGCCGCTGTTAACGAGGTTGAAAAGGCCAGTGGCCTTGTTTTCGAGAAGCAGGCGAACCCAAAGGGCGGCGTCGGGGGCATAGAGGCAGGAGCCGGTTTTGCCGGAGGCGATGCGGAGGGTTTCCTGTTTGAGAAAGAGATCTGGGAGCAGGCTCATAAAAGTCCGCCCGCCTTGGCCGTAGAGCCACGAGAGACGAAGAACCAGAGAGCGCGGACACACTTCCGGGATGGATTTTTCCAGTGTGAGTTTCTGGTGTCCATACACCGAGAGCGGATGCGCCTCGTCACACTCGCGCAGCGGGCGCTCGGTTTTTCCGTCGAAAATATAATCGGAGGAGAATTGCACAAAGACGGCTCCGGCTTTGTGGCAGCGGCTCGCGAGGTCGAGCGGCGCGTCGCGGTTGGTGCGATTGGTGCCTTCGGGATCGTTCTCGCAGGCGTCGAAATTCACAATCGCGGCGGCGTTGATGACGGCGTCCCACGGCTCGGCAAAAAGTTCGTCGAGCCGCGAGGGGTCGGTGATGTCGGCTTCGGGGTGCGTGAGGGCACGGAGGGTGTGTCCGTAGGCGGGGAGTTCCGCGTAGAGATGTCGGCCCAACAGGCCGGCCGCACCGAAGAGAAGGATTTTCAAGTGAAGGAAAGGAGTTCGAGTTGGCGAAGAATTTGAGCTGGGGTAATTTCTTCGAGGCAGATGTAGCTGCTCATTCCACAGCGATCAATGCAGGGATGGAGGGGGCAGACTCGGCTTTGGACGACGCGGTGGGCGCTGTTGTAGGGGGCGAACCAGCGTGGTTCGCCAGAGCCGAAGAGGGATACGACGGGCTTGCCGAGCGCGGCGGCGAGGTGGGCTGGAAAGGAGTCATGGCAAAGAAGAGCGTCGCAAGCGCAGAGCACGGCAGCAAGAGAGGGAATGTCGGGGGTGTCAACCGCCGAGAGCGTGACCGGCCCGGTTGGCGCGATTTCCACAATATCGAATCGCGAGTGAATCGACTCGGTGGCGAGAAGCGCCTCCCATTTTTCCAGAGGCCATTGTTTGGTTGGCAGGCGGGCATGACGGTGGATGGCTAGGAGGGGCTTGGATTTGCGTTCGCGTTCGGGCGGAGCTGGCAGGGTCTTAATCCACGGAAGAGTGAAATCACAGGCCACTCCCAGCGCAGTGGCAATTTGGTTCCAGCGTTGCAAGTGGGGGTGGTCGGGATTGGCTTGGAGTGGGCTCGTGAGGCGGGGCAGGAATTTTTCGAGGAGGCCGCCGAGAATCAGTCGGCGGGCGCGCCAAGGGGAATCTGGAGCGTAGAAATTGGTGCGGTTGGTGGGAAAGCCGATGCGGCGCGGGGAGGCTGTGGCCTCGGCCAGGAGTGTGGTGCGGGGATCCGCCCAGGCGCAGGTTGTGGCCGCGAAGGCAAGGGGGCGGAGTTCGCGCCCTTTGCTGCGGGCGGCGAAGAGGGATTGGAGGGGCGAGTGGACCGTCTCGGAGGCCCAAGGCGGCAGCCATTCGTGGATGGTGGGCGGATTCTCCAGAAGCTCGTAAACAGGCCGCGCGGCGGGACGGCAAAGAACGTGGACTTCAAAATCCGAACCAGCCCCGCGCACGAAGGGGAGACTGAGGACGGCATCGCCGAGGTGGTGGAGCTCGATGAGGAGGAGGCGGGGTTTTACGGAAAAGGATCTCACGGAGGTGGCCGCTGCGCGGCTGAGGACGGATGGCTGATGGCGGGGGAATAAAAAGAGGTGCTCACGGCACTTTTTAGAAAAAGGAGAGAAGCGGTTCGGGCGCTGTGGACGCTGTGTCGCTGTGAGAAAAAAAGAGAAAATCGTGTCTCACGGCGGCACAGCGAACACGGCGTATTAGAAGAAGTGGAGAAGCGGTTCGAGCGCTGTGGATGTTGTGTCGCTGTGAGAAAAAAAAGAAGAATGTGTCTCACGGCGGCACAGCGAGCACGGCGTTTTTTGAAGAAGTGGAGAAGCGGTTCGGGCGCTGTGGTCGCTGTGTCGCTGTGAGAAAAAAGAAGAAGAAGGTGTCTCACGGCGGCACAGCGAACACGGCGTTTTAGAAGAAGTAGAGAAGAGGTTCGGGCGCTGTGGTCTTTGTGTCGCTGTGAGAGAAAAAGAAGAAGGTGTCTCACAGCGGCACAGCGAACACGGCGAAGGGAGGGAATTGTAAAACTAGTTCGAGCGCTGTGGTCGCTGTGTCGCTGTGAGAGAAAAAGAGAAGAGTGTGTCTCACGGCGGCACGGCGAACACGGCGTTATTAGAGGAAGGAGAGAAGCGGTTCGAGCGCTGTGGACGTTGTGTCGCTGTGAGAAAAAAAGAAGAAGGTGTCTCACGGCGGCACGGCGACCACGGCGTTTTTGGAAGAAGTGCAAAAGAGGTTCGGGCGCTGTGAGCGTTGTGTCGCTGTGAGAAAAAAGAAGAAGAGTGTGTCTCACGGCGGCACGGAGACCACAGCGAAGGGAGGAAACTGTAAAACCAGTCTGTGCGCTGTGGTCGCTGTGTCGCTGTGAGAAAAAAGAAGAGAAAGCTCTCTCACGGCGGCACGGCGAGCACAGCGTTTTTTGAAGAAGTGGAGAAGCGGTTCGGGCGCTGTGGTCTTTGTGTCGCTGTGAGAAAAAAAGAGAAGAAGGTGTCTCACGGCGGCACAGCGAACACGGCGTTTTTGGAAGAAGTGGAGAAGAGGTTTGGGCGCTGTGGACGCTGTGTCGCTGTGAGAGAAAAATCCTCACCGTGAGAACCACCGGCGTTTGGCGCGGTAGTAGTGGCGGCCCCAGAGGAGCATGTTCCAATAATCCCACCAGGGTTTGAGTCGGAACTCTTGGCGTGTGAGCATGCGCGCGGTTTCGTGCCAGGCAGCGGGGAGTTGGCGGCTGGTTTTGGCGTCGGCGTGGAGGCGGCAACTGGCAAGCGGCTCGGGGATGTAGTGCCAGCGGGTCCCGGCGGCGATGCGGAGCCAGTATTCGTGGTCCATGCAGAAGTGGAGCGATTCGTCGAAGCCCCCGAATTTTTCGTAGACGCGGCGGCGCCACCAGACGGCGGGTTGGCCGAGGAAGTTGCCTTTGGCGAGGCGGGCTGGGGAGAAGGGGCCGGAGTGTTTCAGGCGTTTGCGGCCGGAGGCTTCGAGGAAAAAGAAGTCGGCGTGGACGATGTCTGCGTCGGGGTTTTGCGCAAAGGCGGTGTAGACTTTCTCGAGGGCGTCGGCTTCGTAGAAGTCGTCAGCGCAGAGGTAGGTGAGGAGGTCGCCGCTGGCAAGGGCGAGGCCTTTATTGATGGCGTGGGATTGGCCGCGGTCGGGTTCGGAAATCCAG
>Ga0247843_1004331_pt1 | contig 21436 bp, 9 predicted proteins | sample LaCruzMarch2017__FD_192420 | JGI IMG/M metagenome (GOLD analysis project Ga0247843, IMG submission 192420) | Freshwater microbial communities from meromictic Lake La Cruz, Castile-La Mancha, Spain - LaCruzMarch2017_8m | ecosystem: Environmental > Aquatic > Freshwater > Lake | place: Spain...
TGGTCGAATGTAGTGCCAGCAGCAACGCCTCCAATTGTAACTGGAGTTGGGGTGCTATTTGTTAGAGATTGAACAGGAGCAACTAGCGTGTCCGCAATATTATCAACAATGTCGTTTGACATGAAGTTGATAACGTACGACACAAATTTATCTGGTAAGACTTGAATCTGGGGTGATGGAATATTGACAAGACTAATGTTGGGGGTGCGACGAGTGACTAGTCCAGGGAGCGATAGCTCGTATCCGTATAGGTCGATGTACGATGGCCCGTTGGAAATATCATATGTTGCCGTTACTTCAACGTTAAATGCATCTTGTGCACCAATCGAGTCAATTGTGTATCGGGACAGGGTGCCTGTTTCAATCATCGAAGTATCAAGAATAATCACATCGCCGACTGTGACATTACGTGCATTGTAAATGCCTTCATAATCTAACACAGACATTGTGATTAGCCAAGTTCCTGCCCCATCGGAAACATCTTGGACACTTGTTACGGTGATTTGCGCTTGAAAGTGGGTTAAAGACATCTAATTTCCTAAAATAAAGTACGGCGCCAACCAATGTGGCGTCGTATTTACTCAGGCGATTATGGTCAATTTTTATGCTATAGGATAAACAACCTATGCTTATATGCAGTATTTGCTACTCCACCAGACTGAATTACAGTAATCACACCTGCGGCGTTTGAATATGATGTATTCGCTGTAGATGGTGAGCCACCAGTTTCCGAGACTCGTAGCATCATTGGTGTGACCATATTAGTCACGTCAGTGGCCATTCCAAACGGTTCAGGATATTTGAATGTAAATGTTGTACCAGAATTCCAGTTGGCAGGGTAAGAGATAAACAGCGTCTTTATTTGCAATCCAGTAGGTACATTTGAGATTGTTACTGTGTTGCCACCTGATTGTGTAACGGTTACCAAGTCAATTTGTGCTTGAGTGCCAAATGCTATGATAAAGATATTTGCTGTTACGCTGTTATTGACAGATGTGATCTTACGTTGCACGAAGGTGGCAGTGGAACCTCCGGAAGACGCGGACCCATTTGCTGCCGCTGTAATTCGCCCCTTTGCATCGACAGTGATATTTGCAGCAGTGTATGACCCGGCTACGACTGCCGTACTTGCTAATGTGGCGGCAAATGACCCCGTTCCGGATCCAGTCACATCTCCAGTTAGTGTGATAGTCTGATCGCCAGTATTGGAGCCAGATAGTGTAGTAATACCTAGTTTTGTCTTGATCGTTGTTACAGTTTCGTCACCAGTATTCGTACCGGATAAGTTGCTGCCAGATAGTGGGCCAGTGGCCGTTACGGAGGATGGGGTGATCGCACCTAGGGACAGCGTGAGTGAGCCAGATGATGTAATTGGTCCACCAGTTACTGAGATTCCGTTCTGCCCAACCGCATTGATGCTCGAAACAGTTCCAGCACCCAGGTCAGTAGAGGTTTGTGTTACGCTAGTGATTCGACCCTTCTCATCAACAGTAAAGATTGGGATTGCCGATGCTGATCCGTATGTTCCGGCGATTGCTCCCGTTGGCGCAAGCGTTGTACTAAATGTACCAGTTCCTGCACCGGTTACATCGCCTGTTAGTGTGATTGTCTGGTCGCCTGTGTTGGAGCCGGATAGTACCAATCCAAGTTTGGACTTGATGCTAGCCGTGGTTTCATCGCCAGTATTCGTGCCAGACAAATTCAGTGCTGACATATTGCCAGTTGCAGCGATACTACCAGTTGCGGTTACGTTTCCTGTTGTTGCAATAGATGTCGGTGTAATTGCTCCAAGCGTCAATGTAATTGCTGGAGTTGTTGTCGAAGTTGCTACTGTGCCACTAATACCATTTGCGGAAGTAATTGATACAGAGGATACTGTTCCAGAGCCAGCATCGACAGTAACATTTGATACGCCAGTAATTCGACCTTTCGAATCTACCGTGAACACAGGTATTTGAGCAGAACTACCATACGTACCAGAGACTACGGGAGTATTAGATAGAGTTGCAGCAAATGCTCCGTTGCCGGACCCCGTAACGTCGCCTGTTAATGTGATCGTTTGGTCACCAGTGTTTGTGCCTGATATATTTGATCCTGTGATAACACCAGACGACGTTATACTCGTTGGGGTGATATCCCCTAAGGCGAATGTTAGCGTACCTGCAGCTGTAATTGGACCTCCGGTGATTACTATGCCATCTTGTCCAACTGTTGATACATTAGTTACAGTGCCTTCGCCGGGAGTGCCTGTAATTAGGGTGTTTGTTACGTTGGTTATCCGTCCCTTTGCATCAACTGTAAACACTGGTACGTGAGTTGTAGTACCATACATTCCTGGTGTCACGCCTGTTGGTATCAGTGCTGTTGGGAATCTACCTTTTCCCTGACCAGCCACATCACCCGTAAGTTCAATTGTCTGGTCGCCTGTGTTCGTACCTGATAGATTTGTTCCAGTTACTGGTCCTGTGGCAGTTACTTTTGTTGGAGTAATTTCACCCAGACTTAAAGTAATCGTGCCATCTCGTGTGAGTGGTCCTGACTCAGTAATGTTACCGTCATTACTCACACTAGTGATAATGCCATTACTTGCTGATATCGATATGCTTCGCACAGTTCCATCAGTAGGCGCATTCCAATATACGTCCGTACCATTCGTTGTTAGTACGCACCCCTGAAACGCAGTTTGAATTGGCACCAGTGCATTGATTGCACCGTCGGATGTTGTCTGACCGGTTCCGCCTTTAGTGATTGGGAGAACTCCTCGAATGCTAACAGCATCGCCGGAGATATCCCCATCAATCGCGGATCCAGGGATTGAGGTAATTGCTGTAAATGGACGAGTGCCATCTGCAACGACAAATCCAGTTAGGAAATCCGACCCAGTTCCACCGTGTTCGACATTCAATATACCATCAAGTGTTAGTGTGCCGGTACTCGTAATTGGTCCGCCGGTAAATGAAAGTCCAGTTAGACCACCTGAACCCGACACGCTCGTAACACTACCGGTACCACTGCCACCACCACCGCCTGTTATATTATCGATAATTTGGAATGCATTATCATTGCTTATGTGAGATACAAAAATATCTGGCAATAGTTGTTGGTTAGGAGAAACAATACCAACTAATTTTTTAGATGTAGAGCGGCGTGCAGTATATCCAGGCAATCCTGTGCTTAGGGATACGTCAGGCGGGCCACTTGGATTATTGTTACCGTCAGCATAATCAAATTCAACAGTAAATTGATCAAATGACGACGCTGCTACGCTCGTAACAACGAACGTAGTAATGGTTGACAAGTCTGCGTCCGACGTATCAAGCATAATAGCATCACCAACAGCAATGTTATTGCCGAGATATACTCCAGATGCATCCGAGAATGAAAATGTGCCTCTCCACGAAGTCTTTGCACCGTTGGAGATGTCTTCTAGTGCATATGATGTAGTCGATGCAGCACCGGGTGCGGGTGCAGTACGTAGTACTACCTTACCATTAAATACAGCTGATGACATTGTAATCCTAAGGTGTTATAATACTAGCTTGAAATATCCCCCGGCTCCCGCAGTCATTCCGCTCTTAGACACCTTCATTGTGCCGGATGTGTTTGAGAATCCGACGTTATTTTGAGCACCATATGCAGCAGCTTCATTGAGGGCATATAACGATGGAATTGACGAAGTTGGTGTTGTTGTTCTACCAAAAATCTCAGGGTAATACACATCAACAACAGCACCTGCATTAAATCCAGATGGGTAGAAAACGTGGATCTGGGATAGAATTACTCCTGCTGGCACTCCAGTTATGGTGAATGTATTTCCGCCGGTTGATCCAATCGTCATTGCTGCTAATTGTGCCGATGTTCCAAACGCAATTACAGTTATGTAACCGGTGACAGCATTATTTGTGACTGATACTTGGCGTGAAACAGGTGCACCGCCGCCGCCACTAGATCCGTTTGCTGCAGCAGTAATTCGACCTTTTGCGTCTACAGTGATGTTGGCAGCGGTATATGACCCGGCGACCACAGTTGTGGGTGCTAGTGTTGCAGCAAATGATCCTGTGCCTGATCCGGTAACATCACCAGTTAGTGTGATTGTCTGATCGCCAGTATTTGAGCCAGATATTGTTGTGATTCCTAACTTGGTCTTGATTGTCGTTGCAGTCTCGTCCCCAGTATTGGTGCCTGTTAGGTTTAAGCCTGTAATGTTACCACTTGCAGTTACTGATGATGGGGTGATTGCGCCTAGTGTTAACGTAATTGCTGGGGTACTTGTAGCATTTGCAATGCTACCTGAAATTCCGTTTGCTGCAACGACTGATACGGAGGTTACAGTACCGGATCCAGCTGATAATCCGTCTAACTTGGTTTTGTCAGCTGCTGACATTACACCAGCAACTGTCGTAGTTGCAGCTAGTACGGTAGCATCTGTTCCAGTGCTTGAGTTGATAGTAACTGTTGAAGCAGATGGTGTAGTAGTGAGATCGGTAATTCCGCCAGATGCACCAGCAATCGTTACTGTAACAGCAGATCCTACGGTGGTGGCTGTAACTCCTGCGCCTACGAAATTAAGAGATGATGCTGCCGCTGTTAATGAGACACCTTCGTCTTTGATACTCATTGATTGACCGTCGACTCCGGCTGGTCCCGCGACGCCTGTCGCGCCTGCAGGGCCTGTTGGTCCGGTTGCGCCAATTGCACCCGCTACTCCAGCTGGACCTGTTGGTCCGGTTGACCCAACTGGACCCGCGACGCCTGTTGCACCAGCTGGGCCGGTTGAGCCTGCTGGGCCAGTCGGGCCTACTGGCCCTGTTGAGCCGGTTGCGCCTGCTGGGCCTTGAATTTGGCCGACGTTGGTCCATGCTGTACCACTCCAAACGTATAGCATACCATTGATTATGTAGCCGTCGCTTACTGAAGCTGATACTGGGAGTTCACTGATTTGAGTTAGTGTACCTTTAATTGTTAGGCCTGGCCCGACATTACCTTGAGGTCCTTGAGGGCCGAGGGCGCCAGTTTGTCCTACAGGACCAACTACTCCTTGTACGCCTTGTGCACCTGGTACTCCTTGTACGCCTTGTGGGCCGATCTGACCATCATCCCCTTTGAGACCTTGGATGCCCTGAGGGCCTGCAATTCCTTGTGGACCGGCTGGACCAATATTTCCTTGTGGACCTACTGGGCCGATGGGGCCTTCGGAGCCACGTGGACCAGGGATTCCAGCTGGACCCTGTGGACCCATTGGGCCAATCATGGATGCATCAGCAGCAACTACCCCAATCATTGGTGGATAGAATGTAATTGCATCTGTAGCAATAACACGGCCAACAGGTGGTTGATGTCCACGACCGGATGATGATAATACAGGATCTGTGGACACTAATTGTCCATTTATATCTACCCAAACTGATGAGTTAACAGTTGGCCAATTCCATGCTGGATTTTTAACAATACCATTTGGAAGAATGCTGAGACGTTCGCCAGGTGCCGCGCTGGCCATAGCCATAGCTAGACTCATGTTATCCGTATCTTCGTAACGAGCTAGTCGAACAGTCTCAAATGCTTCGTAACGCACAACAGTGTATGGTGTGATTGTTTCGGCAGCAGACACAACTTGGAGGCGCGTGCCAAAGCTATTGGGTGCAGAAATCGTACCGTTAACGTAAAATGAATCCTCGGTGGTGAAGAATTCGCCAGAGCTCTTCGAAATTGGCTTACCGGATTCATCAAATGCAATCTTGCCAGCTGGGTAGTCACCAATTACTCCAATTTGTGAGCTAAATGGTTGGTACGTGAACGTAGAGCCAGATACAGATGCGATAAAAATTCGAGCAACTTCAACCCAGATGCCACCTCTACGTACTCGCATTGTAGTAGCTACCGTATCGAACCAATGTTGATCCTCGACAGGATTTGATGGACGTGTTCCCTGGATTACAGGATTTACAGTGGTGCTTCCATATGTTTCAACGCCAGTAGCAAGATCAATGTCAATATATAGGTACGTCGTTGTTGTCGCGTTAATGCCAACCCAAGCTGCAGGATCTGTTTGCTCGATTGAAATTAAGTAGTTTGACTGCAAGTGAGCGAGTGTTGCGACTACTGGAATGTTGGTGGCATTGATACCAATGTTCGAACCAGATACTTGCAAGAAGTTAGGTTGGTTTGAGTTGTTCTTTGCTCCGGAAACAACACCGTGTCTAAAATTAACAATCATTTCAACTCCATAAGTGTGTGAGGTATAGTGTATTTAGCCGTTGTACCCCCAACCATGAGCAAAAATGAGTGCCAAGTGCGAGATCTGCACACGATTGCCATTCCTATCGTACAATCCCCTCCGACTTCAATAACTCGACAAACTTTATTAGATGTTTGCACACTCCAATTAGTCCAAGATTTTGAACTCTATTTGTTTTTGGGACAGATGGTCGAGTGATCTTTCCAAATAATACGCCGTATTGTTGATTTGTTGCAGCAAAACGATATATAAAATCTTCACAATCGCACGACACGTACGCTTGTGATGATACAGATAGTGGTCGGAGCGATAGTTCTTCGCCGGCAACTGTGACCACATCTGTAGCTCCTGGGCCTGTGTATTCTTCAAACCCAGTAATCCGAATCTTGGGGTGATGTCCCGTTGATGTGTTGCTTTGGAATACTAAATCCGGACCAATTTTAAGCGTTTCAAATCCGCCAGTAATCTGCACTTGATAGGCGATATGCTGACGAGCTTTGGTCTCGATTTGGTTAGTAGATGTGATTAAATCTCGTATAGATGCTTCGATTAACATATTATCCGTTCAAAATTGTATCAAGGCTGCCTGTTCTCGCTGGGGCAAACCCAGACGAGTAAGATTCTCGTGCGTATAATATTTCTATTGGAGTAGATCCAATGATATTTACGATTACGCCACCATCGATATCTTCAATTAGTAGCGACTCCAAAAACGATGTTGTTATTGTTGTTACTGAGGAGTTGGTGCAAGCATTTTGCTTAGGAAACACTAGTGTAATGGTGTCTTTGTTTTCAACAACGGTGCCTACAACTGTTACTGTTGCAGATGGAGTAATTGATAAATCAATATTGTACGGAACAAGTGTGTTGATTGCATGACTCACGCGTACACTGTTGACGTATACGATTAATTTTGGAATTCCTTTTTGTAACCTTATCCACTCTACAGGAACTGGATATGTCGTTCTGACAGGTACTGTCGGATCCACACATGGATAGTAGACTTGTGTTAGTTGCGCAATTGGCGGGGTGTCAATTGGGGGAGTGCAACTGCCGATATAGGTACCATTACACGTCTCAATGCACTCATCATCATAAGATTCGAATGCCGACAGATCATAACTATATTCTTCGAATCCCTCAGGACAGGCAGATGGCGGTTCAGTACAGTCCGGTACAACTACAAATATTGGGTTGCCTTTGGCGCTGTATCCAATGAAATTTGGATTTGTTACGCTGTATGTCACATCAGGTGCAATTTGTTCAACTATATCGTATCGGATCGTTGGTTCAAATCCTGGCGGGGGTGGAATAGGTGTCCAGTGAACAGAATTTGGGTTGCTGGGATCATTAGGGTTTGGTGATATTAGATAGTAACCATTTTCAGAGACTGCAGCTGTTTGCCCGTTCAGTAGTATTACGTCACCGATAACCAATGTTTCTCCGTTGATTATTTGTGAGTCTACTACTACGTTAGTACTAACTATCAGACGAACAGGATCACCGTACGGCTCAGTCTCAAAACCATCAACCTCGCATGGAATAGGTGCTACTTTGCAATGTCCACGATGTCTGTGGAATAATTGGTCTAGCTCGAGTTCAAAAGTTTCAACAAACGATCCAATCATCGTTTCTTCAAAGTTTAGTGATACTGCCGCCTGAACAACTTTGGTGCGAAACGGTTTGGCGTCCGCAGTAAAATCTAGCATTCCCTGAAGGGGATCAAGGCATCCTGGGGATAATAATTGTGAACTCATTTTCCTACAGTAACTTTCTGAGCTGTTTGAAAGAAGACGTAGCTCGTCTTAAACATCCCATCGTATTGATACCCATTATATAACCCCTCGCGTATGATATTAAACACAAAGGTATTTAATAGGGGTGCTGGGAAATTGATAAAAGCATAGTCGCAGGCTTGTTGATATTGACCTGTTAATACCAACGAAGTCCATTCAGTCGTTGCTAACAATGCCCGATTGGCTGGGTCAAGTTCAACGTTGGCTGCTGAAAAATACTCTACAAATAGTTCCCGAGCGCGGATAGGCGAGATTAGTGTCTGGAACATGCCCGTTCCGTATTGCAATGTTGTATCGTACAAATAGTCGTATGTGACACGTATAGGGGCTGGAACAATCGTTGCTACTGAATCGATGTTGCGTAGTCCAGTAACTGTTGCAGTGGTAGCTTCCCAAATTGCAGGATGTGGAGGTATGTCTTGGAATTCTCTAAAAATGACCCACTGCTCATTAACTGTTTTGGACACTGCTGCATTGATGTACCGATCCCGAAGATTTTTATCAAAATCAATTGCAAGGGCTTTGTTTGTAACTTGGTGTGTATTCAACAATCCCCACAACGTAATCAACTGGCGAGATGGTGATGTCGAGTGTCGGACAGCAAAGTAATCACCTGATGTAGGTTTTATTACTTCCTTTAGCGCATATTCCAGCGTTTGTGTTTTTACAGAATTGCTTACAGTAGTAGGTGACGCAGCCCAGTAGTAGTATGTGGTTATACGACGTTGGTTAACTGTTTTAACATGCTCTGCATACGGAACTTCAGTTGATACGTAAAATAATTGGTTGGATGTTTGTGGAGGAATTCCTCCTGTATTCAATGCCGATGCTGGGTAGGTTAAGGTAATTATATCGCTATTGCGTAACGTACGTGGTTCACCAGTATCGCTCACAATAATCAGTGTTGCTGCAGTTGAGGTTGAATTAAGTTGAATGTCGTATCCAACTGTTGCTCCGTTGAGGTGGACAACTGCATTCGAAGTTACGTCGCACAGTTCTAGCCAGGTTGAGTCAATTGTAAACGTGTTGGAATTGCAAGCGTAAAATGTAGCTGTCAGATCACCGATTAGTGTTGATGGAGCGGAATCCCAGGATGAACTAGCAATAAACAAAGACGTGCCCAATGTTGTGGGAGTAACGGCGGAAGGAATTACGAGTGGAACTCCAGCAACAGAGTTGAGAGTGAATGAATTTTGTGTACCATTTACCACATATTCAACGCCGACCAAATTGTCAATAGGCGTAGTAATAGCACTGTCTCTCTTGTATAGAACAACGTAATTTCCAGTAACAAATGGGGAGGTCGAAGAGAATGTAGATTGACCAGCATTCCAAGTTAAGTTGGTTGATGATATTCGATTCTTGCGCACTTGGCGAGTGTGTGGATAGTCTGTCGACGCAGCAGTAGGGATGGTTGAACTTTCAACCCACTGATATGCTACAGGCGACACTTGGTCCGCTAGCTCGCCCCACAGTCTAGTCTGGTCATCAAAACTAAAGATGGTCGGATCGAAGTATGGTTTATAGCGTAGTGTATCAGAATCTAACCAATATTGACCTAGTTGGGGAACGCCCCAAGTTGGACCAGCTTCGTCAAGTAGTGTTCGATTGTACCTAGCGGGATCGTTAGATTGTACAAAATCAAATTGAGCAATGCTCGCAGAGTGGATGTGGTTCGCTGGATCCCATGCTGGAAGTGTTTTAGTTACGATTTTCGATGTACTGTCAATCATACGGAGTGGAGAAACGCTTGAATATTCTGGTAGGTTACCAGTTATTGTAACAACAGTAAGTCTTCCAAACTCTGAGAATTGATCTGTAATTACAGATTCGTTGATTATAGCGTGGTTGGTAGGGGAGATTGAAAAGCGTTTTACCAAGCGCGCTGCGCCTCGAATTGTTAGCAGCGTTAAATCCGATCTGGCTGAGACAGGGGTTTGTAGTGTTGCTGTAAATCCTACGATTGTTGCTGGAGCAATTGAGTTGTTGAGGAGAATAAATTGTTTGCTCGCACTAGGGTCGAACGCAAAGTTGGGATCAATGGGAAATTGCACTGCTGTCGACGATTGAGACACGGTGACAGTAGATCGCAAAATGGTAGCCGTATTGACGTCAAATTCTTCACTCACGCCCGTGAGTACATCTCCAGTAAGACCATGGGCAATAAATTGATCAATCGATGGTTGTGGGTATGGTGGTGGGAATAGAATGAATGATATCGAGCCAGTTGGCTGATTGTTAACTGCAATTCCGTTAGGGTTGACAATATCAAGGTAATTTGGAAAATCGATCCAACGAGTCTGATCTAGTGGCCCAACTGCTGAGATTGGGAAGTTTGTTGATACAGACACAGGGTCGGGCGAGAACCAAAATGAATTCGCTAAATTAAGTACGTCATCTGACATCAATCTCAATTCGACTTGGCGGCGGGGCGCAGCAGCACCAAATGTGCCAAGTTTCCACGCCCAGAATTCATCGTAATCAACATTTTCATATAGTTTGTGACGAGTGTATGTCGTCAGGGCGCCCTTTGTGCCCTTTTCACGAATCATTTGTTGCCAGAACTGGAATTCAGTCTTTGATGTGACTGGAATTGCTTGAAAGTAAGGTAGTGGCAATTTGCCAAGCATGTAACGAACGTCAGCAGTTGATTGCACCAATTCATTACTTTCTGCAACATCGTAACTACTTCGTTGATATTCTGCGATCATTTCAAAATTTGGGAGGGTTTCTGTTTGGGTCACAGAAAATCCTCCCATGACAGGACGGTAGTTAAAATCAATCGATCGCTGAAACTCCAAGTTCAGACGTTTTTTCTGCAAGTTGAAATATCTATCAAAGATGGTTAACCCATTAGAAGTTTGTTGATCAAACACAAGTACATGCTCGTAAAAGTCAAGTGCTACTGCTCCGTACGCAACTCTTCTTGAAACGTCTTGGTCAGGGTTGAAAGTTCGTGCGGGCTGTGCATCGTTGAATATGACCGAAGTGAGTCTGTCTGTACGCAATGGGATCAGTTCTGCTGCATGGATTGGTGAACCAGTATCATCATATAGGGCTGCAACCGAACGAGAGTCGTTGGCATACGGAGTATGGTTGATGTCACATATCACACCATCTGGTGTGTGAAAATATACTGTCCGGCGGAACGGGTTTAGTTCGACAAATGGGTTCGTCAGAAGTGTTCGATCGGACACGGCTGGAGAATATCGTCCAGCTGCGTTTTGGATTAATGGAGTTGAGTAGTCACGGATCGATAGTCCTGTTGATGCATAAATTTTGTTGATCGCTTTTGAAATTTGCTGTTGCCAAGATACCACGGCGTTGGTATCTGGATCCAGTTCAGGTGTCTCGCCAGCGTTGATGACAATCCCATCGTCTTGCATGTATTCAGTGTAACTGACGATAAAATCAATTACTGATTGAACGCCAGTGATTAAAATTGTATCTGCAAAGTTGAAGGTTACTACAGAGGTGCGATCGACCTCTACTGTTTCCCAATCCAATCCACCAGCTGTAAAGGTAGATTTGACTGTTCGTAGAGTGGGCACTATTTGTACCGTCACTTGATTTGCTGATGAGCTAAAGTCAAAAGTTAGAGCATTTATTCCTTTGGCTGCGTCGCTGGCAGTACTGTGAAGCGTTATGTGAGAGTTGCTAACATCAACAAAAAGATCATGTATTGGTATGCCAGGTATTGTTGTGATGAGTCTGATATTTTGCCCAGACGCCCAACCTACGGATCCGGTGGGTAAAGTAAATGCCGAGAGAGTGTCGTCCCACGTCAGTTCGCTCTGAAGTACACTAAAATCTAGTGCATTTGTGCCTGCAACCGCATCCATGGCAGTATCATGGAGCGTCAAGTGCCCTCCCGCCACATTGGTGAAAAATTTGTTAACTGTTACACCTGCTGGAGGAGTGATAAATTTTACTTCTTCCCCTGTTATCCACTTGATTTGCCCGGATGTTGGTGAAAATACAGAGTTGGCAGTATCCCAAACTACGTTTTGTTGCAGGATGTCGTAACGACGACGGACGGTTGGAATAGATTCGCTGCAACTTAACTTGAATTCCCAATCAAATCCATATCCAGTTGGTAGAGTGGTGGAATCTCCGGCGCGAGAAAGCTGAATAATTATGTTAGAGAATAATATCTGTCTGATGTTCTCGCTCTTCTTCAGCACAACACTATAATTGGCAATGTTGTTACACGTGTCATACACTCGCAGCGTTTGAGGAACAATTAGACTGTTGGTTTGGTAGCCAAGACGCGTTGACCAAGTTTTCCACGCGTAAAGTGGTGAATTATCATTGTTCGAAAAATTACGTCGGCGACTAATAAAGGTTAGGGCTGATAATAAAGTTTGATCAAGCACGCCATCCTCGCCATGGAGAGGGTCAGTAGATTTGATAACATTGTTGGTTAGTGTATTGATTTGCAATCCGCCAAGCGAAAATGTATTTGTTCGAGTGGGATTGCAAACGAGTTTCGTAACAACTTTAATTGGATCGAGTTGGTACGATGCAATTAATGATCTAGCGATTGTGTTTGCATTTGTCTTCCAAATATTCTCAAAATAACTACCGCTGCGATATGTGGTTGGAAATATGAGATATGTCCCAAGTTGTGTGGCACTTGTCACCAGGATGCTGCCGTCGAGGGGGTGGGGTTCTGCAGGGTTCTCTCTATACACGTACGGCGGTAATAGATCGTCTGGATTATAGCCAGATACTGTTGTTGTCGTCGTGTTAACTGGAATGATCGATGGGATCACGCTGCCAACGGGAAGGCTTCCTACAGGAACAATGCCGTTTCTGATATTTGTCCACATCTGGGGAATCCACGAACGAGTTGCTGTTGTGTCGCGATACTCTGTGTCCCACCAACTTGGTTTGTCCACGAATCCTTGGATCATCCATGGTTGCTTATTAGGTATCGGGGTGTTGTACAACATGCTGTACAATGCGTATACCGAACTTGGCCAGGCTGGGTTGGCGTAGCTGTAATTCCATGAAAATGGATTAGTTGATGTGATTGGTGTTAGTAGTTTGCTAGTTAGTTGGTTAGCTGGATCCCGCAGTTGGTATGCATAGCTAAATGCATCGTAATCAGTTTTTTGTTTATTATCGTATACCGAACCCACCACCCTATCACTGATTGGGGGAAGTACATCAATGACTGCAAGAGATCTATAATTAATCAATGCAATTATTTGTTGCTCTTGGATTAATAGTACTTCTAGTACGCAAGCGACAACATCGAAGCGAATCCACAATGCGTTGGTGGGGTGTCCAATCCAGTTGGTTCCATTCCAGATAAACGCTGATTTCTCAAATGCATCATACCAAGTAGAATTCAGTGCTGGGTTTGGCGGGGAATCACCGCGTGTGGTGGAGTTAGATGTAAAGTAATTGCTTTCAAACCGATAGGTGTCCGTTGGAGTGGACCTCCAAATGCAAAAATTTGACGATGGATTTGGCGCTGTTGGACCGGTAACGACAGCTGTCGCCAGCGCATTTTCAAGACTGAAAATCTCTCTTGCACTGAGGGAGATGTAATAGTAAGACCCATCGTGCACCCGAATTGCAGAGTGATTAAGTGTCCGATCTACTTCGACCAGGGGTACCTGCACTGGTGTTACTCCAAGTATTCCAAATGTTAATGGGAATGCCGGATATCCAAGTGTTGTGGTTGGATCGTACGACAGTGTGTCGTCGTACGCAGAGTCTGATCCTCCCTCTAATGTCGCTGACTCTTTCAGTGTGTTGTAAATTACCGTCGGAATAGCTGCTAACGGAGTAGTTTGCAATCCCGAATTCCGTAGCAGTTGGGAAACAATCTGAGTCTCCATCTGCTTTCTGAATGTGTCCATCTCATCCGCGATAAATTGAATCAATGTTGGGATTGACAAATCGTTAGCAATTGCCGACGAGATTAGATGGCTACCTCCATCGTCAGATATCTTAATTGTACCTGATTCCCCTTGCAATATTGATTGAAAGTGTTTAGTTACTTCACTATATCTGAAGTTAGGACGAGTTTCCCGAAGTGGGTTAGCAGTTAGTAACTGAGATGGTTCCCATCCGCCAGGCAGTGATGTGCTGACAGGGGTGCGAGTAGCATCTACGTACTGAGGGGTATGCGTAGCTAGCGCAGTGGTTGGTATTTTCCATATAGTAAAGTTAGTATTCGTGCCATTCAGACGGTACGATAGCAGTTTGTTGTCGCTTGTGACAAGATCAGTGATGAAGTTGAGATCGCCAGAAGTTGAACTAATCCGCTGGCCTGTCAGGAACTGCACAGACTGTGTGACATCTTCTGCGTAACGCAATATGTTGCCAATTGCAACCTCTTGATTGAACGGGGAAGCGATTGAAGGATTTGGCAGCAGTGAAAACAAATTAAACGTTGGCAATTGATGAGTAGTCAACTTTCGCTGACCCAACAACCGATACTTCGACAGATCCCAGAATTGACTCCGCGTTGGGATTGATTGGAATAGAGTGCCAGTACTTGGAGTGAATGATGTGAACCCCGGAGCTAGTCGAACGAGTTTTGGCACTATCATGTTGTCCGATTGATGGTGCGGTCCAATGTGTACTTCTAGCTCTCCCGCAGTGAATCGACCTGGTACGATGATAATCCTTGAATACTGACCACTTGGTGCTTCTTGCTCTTCGAACTCAACCAGTTGACCATATTCAAGGGGTGCTAATGCTCCAACTCGCTTATCAAAAAGACGAACATTTAGCTGTCCTCGCAGATAGTCCGAATTTAGTGTTATTGTTGTTTTGTCGGCGTTAGAGTCGTAAGTAGTTGCTACTACCTCCGTCGGCTGTCCAATAACTAATTGTTGATCGGCAATAGGGACTAGGAGTTCGGATTGTAATTCCCAATCTGTAGCTAGCGTAGGTGTGTCCCAACTTGGTTGATCCGTGGTCGGTACATATACTCCTGTTGCAAGGTTTAGTTTTTTCCAAGTGCGGTGTACAGCGTACCAACGAGATAGTTGGATATCTTCAAACTCTATAATTGGTAGTTGTGCTTTTTTGGCAAACGCAATTCTGTTGCCAATATTGCTTTTGTGCACCCACTTGTTTGAGGATGACCAGTCATTGGTTGTTATGGGGGTAGCAGAGTTGTTTGCCACACGGTTAGCTACGATGGTTACGTAGTCGGGTTGAGTAGTGGTGGTAGTGGTGTCAATCCAGAAATACTCTGAATAATTAATAAATTTATCGAGATCAATTGGCGGTTTGAAATCATATGTCGTTGTCGTACCCCAGCTAGGATATTCTGTTGGATCGACTCCTGTAAACGCCAATTTACGAAGGATATCATTCCAATCGTATACGATAGATTGCTCACCTTGCTGGTGATAAAACACAGGATATAATTGGTAAGCCTGCCGGATTGCAACCGCTTCTTCAATTGCTCCAGCTATTGTTGTCTTGGAAAATCCAATCGAACCGGCAACGTTTGTCAGGTTTGGTTTCGTTACCCACCGTTGGAATAAGGTGGATAAGATGCTGTGCGAAGCTTCGGACTGATTTACTGATGGGAGCAATTGGTTTAATTGCACCGCAAGTTTTGTGTAGTCCGTTCCAAACTGATCAAACATAGTCAATACGAGAAGCTAGATGGGGTATTTAGCTCTCACGCAAACAATAGGCTACTGTCTAATATTTGTTGGGGTTAGTTGATCAACAATTTGGATATCTGAGAGTGATATATCAGCTGCAAATATTTCGTCTGGAGCTGCTGTTAACTCATACAGGTCGCCAAATTGATATCCGGGATATGTGGGGATTAATAGTACCGAACCTAACACATACTTGCTGTTCGAGTGTAAGTACGAGCTTAGGTTGGAGAAATAGAATACATCACCAAACTCAACATTCGAAATATCAAAATACTTCCGAATCAATGTAACAATCTCTTGGCGCACTGTGTCCTTTGCAACTTGCTGTGCGCTAGGTAGGATGAGTTGTATTGTTGCACGTAATCTTGGCTCGCTCTTTGGTCCGAACAATATTTTAAACTTACCCGGACGTAATACAATCTCATCAGACATCATAGCTTTCTGTGTATATTTGGAATACGCTGTGGTCAGCTGCAAAACGGATGGAAGTGTTGGTGAAGCTGAGGTGGCATCTCGCAGCCAACGCATGAAATCCGTGAAGTATTGCTTTGTTACCACGTATAAATCGGTGATGTTTGTGCGAGCGGGATTAATAAGTTCAAACTCGTCTGTGAAGTGTTGCCACAAAAAGTTAAGTTCCCTGCGGCCAGGACGCCGATAGCATAATTTTTGTGCTGGATCAGAATTTAATTGAGCTGATACATAGCTATACAGTACCGAGTCAGTGGTCTCTGTTGGGGCGAATGCGCTATTGATGCTGTCTCGTTGGAAGTACACCCAATCCCGCATTGTTACTATTAGCGTATCCCCAGCAGCAAGAGAGCCTGCTGCGATGGTTATAGTCTGGGAGAGACTGCCAGCGTAAGATGGTTCCGTAAATGCAATTGGTTGTTTGACAACTCCTCTAATTCGCACAACAGATGCAATATCTCCATACCCAACGATGTACTTGGATGGTAGTGCAATGCTGTAAGAGGGTGGTGATTGAACGTAGTGCACGTACTCAGTGTTCATCAACTGTGCTAGTGCTGTTGTTGCAGTTAACTCAGGGGTTGTGTCGACTAATTCCAACTTGGCTAGATCGAAACTAGCTTGATTTGGCAGTACAGTCTGTAACAAAATGTTGTTAGCTACTCTGAATGGTAAGTCTGCCGCTAGTGTTCCTGATCGAGAGCGGTTTGGATTGGCTTTTAAAATCGTAACAGTATCATTGGTTGGATTAGTCGTATCATAGTCTGTACCTGTAGTAGATGAATATTGCCAAAAGCGTGTCGATGAGCTGTGGATTACTGTTTTGCACGTATAAGCAGTGATCAACCATCCCTTACTTCCAGATAGCAGTCTAATGTCTATATCTACTGGACCAGATGGTGAGGTTTGTGGGTCACTCCATTGTTGTGAAGTTGTCCATGATAACCCAATCACTCCACCAGAAACCAGCGTCTGTAATGCAGTAGTTATTTTTGCTTGCTCCAACGGTGTAAAATACTCACGGATAGTCGGAACAATTGATAGTCGTTGTCCAATTGCTACCCACAAGTCTGGGTATAACAGTACGTCCGTCAAATTTTGTGCAACAAATTCCGTATATGATATTGCTGAATTGGGATTGAGTACTTCTACCAATTTTGGAGAAATGTCCAGGTAGACCACACCGTCATTGCTAAACACTTTCACATTTTCGTACGATTCACTTCCATCAAACCAACTACTGTATTTTGAGTGACCCGCAAAAGTGCGGTTGACAGCTTTAATTTTGATGACGGAAGGGTCTTGCAATAGGTAGTTTTGGTGATCCTGAGCATTGACCATGCGATCTTGAGTGTAAAATACGCCCGGAACAGCTTGTTTTAACTGATCAAGAGTTTCACTTGCAGAACTTGTCACAATTGCAGATTGCAACGAGAATGTGCACGTAAATGTTTGAGTATTTCCGTACGAGTCCAGATAATCGACGCTAAAGCGTTGATCAACCACTGCACTAGCCGGTATAGAGCTATCAAGTTCGATGCTAGTTCTGTACCAAATTTCGAAATTTCCCGATGGGATTGCTGAGTAGTTTCCATCCCCAAATACCAATAGTACTCTGTCACCTTCCTGAGAAACTACTTGATACGTGTTGCGAGATGAGTTTGCATTGTATGCGATGTTATCAACTTGTTCCCAGCTTGAAGTGTACGTACCATCGGCAGTTACTGCGTTGAGCCATAGATCTGTATCATTGATGCCACTAGCATTGACAGGTTGTGTTAGATTTACAACTCCCCCCGTGAATTGGATTGGGGTAGATGATAGTACACCTTGCTTAGTCAGGAACATGTAGCCAGTCGTCGGAGATGTGTCACCAAATCCATCGTTAGCAAATAAGATGTCGAGAGGACGGCTTCCAGTTGGAGGTAGCTCAGCAACCACGCCAGTTCCGAGTGACGTTCCCACCAACTCCATTGGCATGGTTACTCCATTCACAGTGATGGAATACGGATGCACACCTCCAATTAAATCGGTTGTATTCATTACATACCGCTCGAATGTAACATTCTCAATCTGTGTTTTATCAAGATCCGAGCTAACTCCTGCGGTGGAATTTAGCACACGACTAATAATTATTTCAAATTGAGACTTCCAACGGGAATTTGCTTGGTCAGCCCAATGTACCACTCGTTGTTTTAGATCAGATCCATCAGAATCCATGATTGATTCGGAGGTGGACACGGATGTTAGTTTGACAAGTCCTACTCCTGTTGTTCGTCTGGATACCGCGTAACCAAGCATGTTTGCGATTTGAATCCCGCTAGATTTCCGAGTTACTGCTGATAGGATATTTTCCTGAGTATTAACGTCTGAACGGTAAGCATATAGCTCTCCAACATATGCAAACAATTCAATCAACGGCAATAGTTCATCTGTTTCCGTTAAGTTGTTAAAATGCTCCGGGTGGTAGGTACGAAGATAATCGATCAGTGATCGCTTGATTCCGTTAAAGTCAAACGATTTATATGAGATGGCTCTGTTAAGCTGGGAATATTGCTTAACCCACTGCTCGGCAAAGTTTGTGGATGGGGGATTGATCATTATCGAGTGCTATATCTAGTTGTTATTTATTGAAACTGCAGATTGATGACGAAAGGCTCGGTAATATTTAATTCCAAATACGTCACATCTGCTTGAGCGAGGATCGCATTTCTTTCGTACACAGGGGTGACTTTTAAATCATTCAGTCTTACTCTTGGATCATATCCAAATACGTACATGAGGTCTTCGGTTATCACTTCAATTGCAACGTGATCAAGCTGCTCGAATAGAATACCTGGTATTCTGGTACCAAATGTAGTCATATTCAATCTCTCCCCACGTGAGGTGTAGATGTGAGTCAGCAAGTTCATCTTGACTAAGTCCAGATCAGCTAGCTTTGTACTCCCATTTTTTTGCAGTTGATGGAGAGAGAATCCCCGATATAGTGCTCGCATTAAGTGACATAAGGTTTCAGTATGTATTTACTTAGCTGAACTCAATAGCGTAGTATTCGGAGTTTGCAAATACGAAAGGTGCGAGACAGCGCAGCTGGATCAGCACCTTGAAGTATTTTGCGAAAGTAACGACCGGAGGGAGTGAATGTAGCACAGATTACTGATTGAATGCGAAATAAAAAGCAGTTAGTGGCTACCCCTTACCTACTGTGCACCCAATCAGTATGCATATTTAGAGTCAATTTTTTCGGAGTAATCATAGGGTATGCCATTTACACTACGTACCGATCAACTTGCGACTGCGTCACAAGTGCTCGCGTTATTTCAATTGCTCCCTTTGGTCGCAATTTCATAACACTCGCACTTAATCTTAATCAATCACTAAATCAGCACTTAATCAAAATCATCTGGGATCATCATCCCCCCTAACGACCAGTGGGTGCAGGCCGGACAAAATGTCAAATGAAAGAGTTTTAATAGATGAAGGTCAATACGTAAGACGCATTGCTATATCGGAAAGGTCAGTTGTTACCACGGCCTGGGGACAGGTCCGCCACTGTTGCAATCCGAGTTTACAGGAATGTTTAGTATGTTTTTTGAACTCATTCACAAGTTCCGATAATAGAGCAATTAAATCCCTACAATACCGTCGTGTTATTGCACACGAATACACATCTAACACCTGAAAGCTGCCTCGCCACTAACGATGTCGCAGGCTTCTTGAATGGTCTAGTTGTAAAAATAAAGGTAAAGGGAAGGTTTATACGGTACCAACAAACTGATGATGTTATTTAAGTAAGTGAATTTGTGATAAATTGAGAATCAACCATTGTGTTTGGGTTGATGATTGATATTTAGTGTAAGATTGTAAAGTTGGTAACAGTTGTTCTAAATTAGGGTCAAGAGGTATGCAAAAATAAGTTCCCTTACGAGGCGTTAGCTTGAAGAACAAGCAAGGAATCTTATTTTTGAATCGTCCATCATCTGATACTTGCCCGAGCCATTTATCGAGTGTCGAGTCCGTTCGACCTTCAAGGACGCCATATACATTAGGGCCTCCAGTCGCAGCGTAGTTCTTGCACTCAATCGTAAATCTGAAGTCAGCTGGCGTGGTTAAATCCCCAGCTAATGTCAATTTAGCATGCTCGCTAGCTCCAGCCTTCTTAAATGCGTTTGACTTCCCGAAGAAAGCTCCACTCGTTGGTGCACGGCTGAACTCTTGTGTATCGAACAGCGTATTAAGCACGGATGCAATATCTCGCTCGAATGAATTCCCTTTCAATTTAGCCTTGCTGGTCATGAGTAGTATATGGATAGTGTGCACTTACTTATTACTATTGACTTCAACGCACGAAAATCCATCAACCATTCGAACAATCAATTGATTATCAAACGCATTCGCGAGTTCATCTCTATGAGTAATGATAAACACCGATAATCCTTCGTCACGCGCTTTATGTTTCAATACCCGAGATGCTGCTGCCACTCCGTGAGGACACAATCCAATGTCCAATACTTCATCAAACAGTTGAATATTGATTTTTTGATGGATTTCTTGCAGCAAGTCCCCGAATGCAAGCGATAATGCGAAGTTGATACGTGCTTTTTGCCCGTTGCTTAGACTTCCAAACGATAATTCTCGTCCAAATTGTGTGATATTTGCAGTAAGACTTGGTGTGAACTCGACCGCATGGGGCAACCCCATTTGCTCCAGATACACAGCCATTCGAGAATTAAGTAGCGGGATATTTCTATGCAACAGAGCTTTACGTAGAAATGAATCTTTCTTAGTTAGCAACTTCAACAAAAACTGTTGATGCTCGTTTAGTGTTGACAGGTCATTGATTGTATCAAATGACGGAACAACAGGTTGAGCATCGATCAACTCCTGAAGAGTATCCGTGTGGGGGTTGGATTGTTGCTTCAGCTGTGTAATTTTTGTCACTAAGTCCTGATGAGCTGACTTCAACCGAACCAAGTTGTCAAAATCAGCAACCGTTGCTTTTCTTCGTGCAGTGCTAATCAAGCTGTCTAACATTTGGATTTGTTTATCACACGACTTCACACCCATCTTCAATTCACGCATTACATCTTGATGCGATAATAGCTGGTGGCTCACATGCTCAAATTTTTCCGCTGCCCCAGCAAACGTCTGCTTGCAGTACGGACAAGTGGAGTCTGATAAGGATGCTACCTCATTCTTTAACTCAACCAACTGCTCTTTAGCTGTCGACAACTTAGCTTCGTGCGTACGCTTTTCATTGACCAGATCACGTCGCGCGTTACTACAATCCA
>Ga0247843_1004333_pt1 | contig 21435 bp, 22 predicted proteins | sample LaCruzMarch2017__FD_192420 | JGI IMG/M metagenome (GOLD analysis project Ga0247843, IMG submission 192420) | Freshwater microbial communities from meromictic Lake La Cruz, Castile-La Mancha, Spain - LaCruzMarch2017_8m | ecosystem: Environmental > Aquatic > Freshwater > Lake | place: Spain...
CGATACTACATCTACATACCGGTGGCGCTGTCATCAGCTCTGGGAATCTCACCCGGGGAAGAAATGTCGTGGGAGTTATTGGATCGCAACGAACTCCATCTTATCAGACTGAAACCTAAACCCACAAGCACCACACAACGGGTGGAAGGTAAAAATACCGCTCTTTAGTGGGTTTTGCAAAAAGCTCAACTTAATTAAAATTATACAATTTGAGTTTAATGAAATGAATGTGATAAGTAGAACCTTCATGCGAGATTTTACAAGTTTGCTTTCAAACTACCAACTGCATCGTTTGCTTCCTGATGGAATGATGAAATTGAACAATTGCATTCTTGATACAGAAATATTCGGATTTCAGAATATTGTTGCTGTAAATAAAAATATTTTAAATGAATAAAATATTAATTAAAAAACCGATTAATTATGAAACTTTAATCGCTCAATCTCGGCTCATTGCATCTTATCCGAGATCTGGAAATACTTGGACTTTGTTTTTAATTAAAGATATCCTTGCTACAGCTAATGAAGAGTTAAAAAATACAGGAAATGAAACTATTTTTGGAACTGATATCCATGATATTCATGCAACAAAAAATCTTGATGAAAAAATTCAATCCAAATCTTTTAGTGGAATTTTAAAAACTCATTATATAGACGATTCTTTAAATAACAGAATTATTTATGTTTTCCGAAAAGCAATAGATATTCTTCCAAGTTATTTTAGGTTCCATAAATACTCTGGTTATGAAAACTACGAAAAACCATATAGTTTCAAAATGACTAATGTTTTTTTAAAAGAGTTAATTTCCCACTGGAGCACTGCCATGAAAATGCATTCGAAATCTCCAAGTCAAATCTTTTTTTTGCCTTACGAGTTGCTTCATGAATCACCATTTACATGTCTTGTAAAATGTTGCAGGTTTTTCGAAATTGACCCAGTGTCGGATGCAAATATTCATAAGTCAATTGATAAAAATGCATTTGAATCTATGAAGCAAAGTCGTTCTGTTTTTTCGGAGAAAAGAAATAACGAGGTGTTCATGGTATCTGGGAAAGTGGGCTCGGGAAAGAAGGAATTTGGTCCACTGCTTAAGGTATGGGTTGAAATCAGCTCCTTCTACTTATACAATAAGATGTATCGAATTGCTTCAAATAATATGCGATGATTAAGAATAAAAGTATTGCTGTCTTTAGCTATAACAGAGCAAAACATTTATCCTCTGTTTTGGCTGATCTGGAGGCGCAAAAAAACATTAACGATTTTGATGTTCATCTTTTTTGTGATGGATTTAAAAACAAAAAAGATTTTCTTTCTGTGTTTTTCAATATGCTTACCGCTTCTGCTTGGGCGGCAAGAACCTCTTCAAGACTTCATCTAAAAATTAGAAATCAAGGCTTGGCCCGCTCGATCAAAAGTGGTGTTGATCTTCTTTTGAATGAATACCAAGGGGTGACTGTGGTTGAAGATGATTTGAAATTGAGCAAAGACTTTCTAGAATTTCACAGTGGATGTCTCGATTTTTATCAAGATCATAATGATATTTATCAAATTTCTGGGCACACATTTGTTGAAAATACGGAATGTAACTCAACATGCTTTTTTCCAATCATAAACACATGGGGCTGGTCGACCTGGCGAAGAGCTTGGAAGTATTATGATTCATCTGTGAGAGGTTGGCCTGTGGATAAGGATTCGGAGATTCGGAAAAGGTTTGACTTAGATGGGGCCTACCCTTTCTCGCAGATGTTAGATGGTCGTATCCAAGGAAATAACCAATCGTGGGGAATTCTGTGGTATTGGTCGGTTTTTAAAAATAATGGATTGGTTGTGTATCCCCCGGTGTCTTTGGTTGACAATAATGGATTTGATGGCTCTGGAACCCATTGTGGGAGAGAAAAACTAGAAAAAATTCCTTCCAACTCTCCTATGGAGATGAGCGTTCTTGACTTTTTGGAGCCTATAAAGCCGAATGATCAACAGTTGGAGCAACTTAAACAGCAGCTTTCTATCCTGAACAAATGATCATATCAATTATCAAAAAATTCTTTCGGAAAAACAAAAAGCATCTAATTTCACTGCCTGCCAAGCCTGCACCGATTGAAATACTCGAAAGCGATCCTTATGACCGGGCTTATTACTGGGCATGGCAGCAAGAGGGTATGAAAACCTTAGTGCGACTCTGCTACAAGACTCCAGATTTTGCAGAAAATGCACGGCGTTTTTCTGAAAGCGAGGAATTTGCTCAAACTGTGGATTTGCTTCGGAGTCATATGTCATTCTCATCATATAAGCCCAAGGTATTGGATTTTGGATGTGGTAATGGAATTGCGAGCTATGCTCTTTCAAAAAAAGGATTTGATGTGATTGGATTGGATTCATCCAATGGCTTATTGGCCGGTTTGGGAGCAGCTAGAAAATTAAATGGTTTGGATGGGGTGCAAGTTTTATTTCAACATCACGATGGAGAGCGTGTCTTGCTGCCCGAGCAGTCACTTGATGTAATTTATTTGCGGGAAGTCCTTCATCATATTAAGGATTTAAGTGGTTTTTTAAGGGGTCTTCACAATCTTCTTCGGCCGGGTGGTCTTGTGATTTGCCTGAGGGATGTGGTTGTGTGGAATGAGTCTCAAAGGCAGGACTTTTTTGCAAAGCATCCTCTTTACCCTATTACTCAAGACGAGGGGTGCTATCATTTGAATGAATATATCGAAGCCTTTGAGCATTCGGGGTATGAATTGCTGAGGGTTCTTGCGCCTACCGAGTCTGTGATCAATGCCTATCCAACGGCTTTTACCGAACCTTATCCATTTGACTACGAGCGCGCAAAGAAAAGGCAGGAAGGTTACGACTTGTTCACTTTTCTTGCTCAAAAAAAAGCATGAGATTAAATTTATCTGATATTTTTCAGGATGTTACCTTTGGTGACGGGGTGCAGGTGATTGGTTACAAGACTATACAAATCGGTGCAGGATCATGCATCGGGGATCATGCATGGCTTAACGATTGCTTGCGTGATTCCCTCGGTAGACTGGCGATTGGTAAAAAAGTTCTGATCGGAAGGAGGTCTGTTTTGTCCACGGAGGGATGGTTGGAAATCGCCGATTACTGTTTGTTTGGTCCAGATGTTTACGTTTCCGATACGGACCACATTTTTTCAGATCTATTTCAACCTGTTCTCCAACAAAGGGCAGTTAAAGGAAAACGAATTACTATCGAAGAAAACTGCTGGCTTGGAACTCGATCTCATATCATGGGTGATTTGACGATCGGAAGGGGATATATTATTGGTGCAGCTGCTATGCTGAGGATTTCGTGTCCCCCATTTTTCCTTATGGTTGGTTCGCCGGCCAGAATCATCAAACATTTTGATTTTTCCACAAAACTGTGGGTGTCCTATAGCGAAGGCGAATTTCTCAAATCTCGTGAAATCGCGCCTCCACCATCCAGAAAACATTATCTTGAGATTCTCAATAGGAACAATCGCCTTCCCGCCTTACAGAGATTTTTTGCCGGCGGTGCGGAGTCGTTTTAATCTTTCACTTTTATGAGGAAATATCTTCAAAAGCTTTTTTGTGATTGTTCGGCACCCTTAGTCCATCTTTGGAATGATCGCTGGACGACTCGCCAGAGGCAATGGTCGCAACTTGAGCAGCGGTTGGAGAAATTGCAAATTTCATTGGGGCGAGTGGAGCGCAGGCTCAGCCAGAATATGGATTCTTCCAGTCTGCACGATCATGAATACCAAATTTTTTCGCAGTGGGGAGAAGACGGTATCCTAGATTATCTTGTCCGATCAGCAAACATTCAGAACAAGACTTTTGTTGAATTTGGAGTGGAGGATTTTACGGAGGCCAATACCCGCTGGTTGCTAATGAACCAAGGTTGGCGGGGCTTGGTGATTGATGGCTCGGCAGAAAATATCGAGCGAATCAGGAAATCTGCCATCTCTTGGAAATATCCACTCACGGCAGTTTCTTCATTTATCACTGTTGAGAATATCAATGAACTGCTACTGCGTCACGCCCCCTCCCGATTACTTGGTATTTTGAGCATCGATGTGGATGGCGTGGACTATTGGATTTGGAAAGCTATCCATGCTGTGACTGCTGATATTGTTGTTGTCGAATATAACAGCCTCTTTGGTCCCGATGAGGCTGTAACGATTCCCTATGATTCAAGTTTCCAGCGCTCCAAGGCTCATTTTTCTCATAGCTATTACGGGGCCTCAATTGCCGCTTTAACTCAACTTGGCGAAGAAAAAGGATACGCCTGCGTTGGTTCTAATTCCGCTGGAAACAATGCCTTTTTCCTGCGAAAGGATTTATTGTCAAGTTCTCTTTCAGCTCTCACTGCCTCGCAAGCTTATGTGCGCAGGGGCTTCCGTGAAGCGCGGGATCCGGATGGAAAATTGGGGCTGCCGAGTTTTGAAGAAGAACGCGAACTCATCAAGGATTTACCACTTGTGAGAGTTGGGAAATGAAAAAAGCTCTTGTCACTGGGGCCACTGGATTTCTGGGTCGAAACGCTCTCATTCAACTGCAGCAAAGTGGATATTGTTGTGCAACAATTAATTTCCCGAACCATCGGATAACCAATTTAGATGGAGTGCCTTCAATTTCATGGATCGAGCGAGAAAAGCAGATTTCTGATTTCCAGCCTGATATTTGTATTCATGCAGCAGGAAGCGGTTCTGTGCAACGCTCATTTCAAAATCCTCTCGGAGATTTTCACAGCAATGTTGTTCTGGTTTATGAAGTTCTTGATAGCCTGAAAAATGCCGCGCCGAATTGTAAGTTCATTCATCTTTCTAGCGCTGCGGTATATGGAAATCCTTCCTGCCTTCCAATTGCCGAAGATTCGCTTCTCCAACCAATTTCTCCCTATGGGTTTCATAAATCTCAAGCGGAGATAATTTGCAGGCAATTTTCAGCCCTTTATGGAATGACCGCTTACGCGGTTAGGATTTTCTCCGCTTATGGCCCAGGCCTTGATAAACAAGTCATATGGGAAATGGCCCATCAAGTTATCAATCGTGGAGAAATTATTTTAAAAGGAACAGGTCAAGAAACAAGAGATTTTGTTCATGTAAAAGATGTTGTCCGTTGTCTTGTGCAGCTTTCCGAAAAAGGTCCTGAAGGATTTGATGTCTTTAATCTTGCCTCGGGTGAGCAAACTACTCTTCTTCAAGTTGCTGAATTATTATTTTCATTAAACGGAAAAAAGTCTTCGATTCGCTGTCAGGGAAATCAATGCTTGGGTGATCCGCTTCACTGGAGGGCGGATATCAGAAAAATTAGAAGCTTTGGATATTCTCCTGAAGTATCTCTCCATGAGGGAATATCAAGCGTTTTGAATTCACTCGCAACAATTACTTCAGAAAGATGAGGGTCGCGATTCTCGATCAAAGCGAAGCTTCTTGGTTTGCCGGTGAGGTTTTCACACGCATGCAATTGGCGTGTTTGAGTATTGCCGGACCTGATTCGAATGATTGGATCTTCTTTAAGAGAAACGCCGCACTGGAAGCGCCGCACTGGTTCAAAACGCTGGATCTTCCTGATCGGAATTGGGCATCTCAAATGGCGGAGTTGATTAAATCTCACAAAATTGATGTCGTTTTTCCGCTCAGGGACCTAGGTGGATCGGACTTCTCTTGTGCTTCTATTGGTTGGATTCCTGATTTTCAGCATGTCCATCTCCCTGAACTTTTTTCACTTGAGCAAAAAAAGCTGCGCAATGAACTTTTCAGTCAGATTGCAAGATCCTGTGACAAAGTCCTGCTCTCCAGTCATGCGGTAGCTGCAGACTTTAAATCACTGCTTCGCGAGTGGGATAAAAAAATAGCTGTTAACCCATTTCCCTCGCTGCTTTGGCTAGAGGAGTTAAATAAAAATCCAGAGGATACTGTAAAATTATATAATTTGCCAAAAAAGTATTTTTTGTGCATCAACCAGTTTTGGAAGCACAAAAACCATATGCTTTTGCCAAGCGCCATCGGTCGTGCGGCCAAAGATTGCTCCGATATTCATTTGGTATTGGTTGGTCAACTTGGTGATTACCGTGATCCTTCCAACGGCAATCTTTCTGATCTCGTGCAGGAAATTGCCATCCAACGCGCACCGATCACCATCCTTGGCCGCCTTGATCGCCCGAAGATGCTTGATTTGCTGAGATGCTCTGCGGGAATTATACAACCCTCTCTTTGCGAGGGTTGGAGCACCACGATTGAGGATGCTAAAGCTCTCAGAATTCCCGTGCTTTGCTCTGACCTTCCTGTGCATCGGGAGCAAATTCCGACAGGTTTCTTTTTCGATCCCAAATCAGCCGAGAGTTTGGCCCAAGTGCTTAGTCGAGCTTGGGTTGGCCTGCAAGCGGGTCCATTCCCTCTTGAAGAAGTTAAGGCGCTTGGTGGTGCACGAGTTGCAGCTGAGCGCTATGGGGTGGCATGTCGAAAAATCTGCCAACAGGCTAAAGTTAAGTGGGAGAGTCGAATGCAAGAGAGGATCGAGATAATAAAAAATAGTGACTACTTTAATTTATCTCGAATCGGTGAATGCTGGCTATGCATCGGCGAGTTTTTAAAACTGATAAATCCCGGAAGCCGGTTGATTGGCAGTCCTACACTTTCAAATGCAAGCTTAAGAAGCTTTGAGAAAGTTCTGTCCAGCCGCCTGATCGCTTCTCGCAGTTTGTGGGTGAAAATCGGGCGAGCGTTTTCATTTTTACCCAAAAAGTTTAGTTCCAAAATATGTTAAATGTTACCTTATTTCCTTTGCGAGCTCTTGCAAACCTATGGGCCAAGCGAGAGTTGATCGCCCATTTCACTTGGAGGGAATTTGTCGGAAGGTATCGGGGGGCGCATCTTGGATTAGTTTTGAGCGTTGCTTCGCCTCTTTTGCTTATGGTGGTTTATACGGTTGTTTTTGGCTTCCTATTTAAAGGTTCGTTTGGAGGAGGGGATGGGAAGGTGCCTTTTGCCCTTGCGCTTTTCAGCGCGTTGATTTTCTTCCAACTTTTCGGTGACACGATCGGGCGGGCCAGTTCCTTGTTGGCTACGAATCCCGGATTCATCACCAAGGTGGTTTTCCCTTTGGAGATTCTCCCGGTGACACTTCTTGGCAGTTCGTTTTTGCACTTTTTGTGCAGCCTCGCCGTTCTGCTCACCGGAATCTTTTTGATGACCCATGCCTTGCCTTGGACTGTTTTGCTGCTGCCATTGCTCATCTTGCCTGTTCTTATGCTTTCCCTCGGCATCGCATGGGCTTTGGCGGCACTGGGAATTTATTTCCGGGACCTGGAGGCGCTTGTCCCGCCGCTTTTGATGGCCCTAACCTTCCTTAGCGCGATCTTTTATCCTCTCTCGACCATCCCGCAAGAGTATCAATGGATCGCACTTCTAAACCCTTTTGTCGGTTTCTCCGAAATGGCGCGGGCGATTTTGGTTTTCGGGGTGGTGCCGGACTGGAGGGTTTGGCTCTACTGTTTTGGAATTTCCCTGGTTATTTGCCTTGGCGGGTATTTTTCATTTATGCGCTTGAAGAAAGGGTTCTCCGATGCCCTCTAATGATACTAACGAAAACGGCTTGGCGATTGGGGTTTACCGAGTTGGCAAAACTTATCGCATTTACTCGTCCGCATGGGAGCGATTTCAGGGCCATTTTTTGGAGGCTGCTCCCAAGCCCACGGGCTTGCTTCGCAAGTTGGCGTCAAGACATGCGGGATCGCTGGGCCGCGAGTTCGAAGCGCTGCATGACATCACATTGGAAATCCGCAAGGGGGAAAGCGTGGGAATCATTGGCCGCAACGGCTCGGGTAAATCCACCCTTCTCCAGATCATTGCGGGCACTCGGCCACCTACCACCGGAAGCGTGCAAGTTCACGGGCGGATTGCGGCGATTTTGGAATTGGGAAGTGGATTCAAGGGGGATTTCACGGGACGGGAGAATGTCTTCATCAATGGCTTGATTCTTGGCCTGTCCCGCGAGGCAATCGAAAACAAATTTCCCCAGATCGAAGAATTTGCCGATATTGGTTCCTACATCGACCAACCCGTAAAAACCTACAGCAGCGGGATGTTGGTGAGGTTGGTTTTCGCCGTGCAAGTGGCCTTGGATCCGGAGATTCTCATTGTGGATGAGGCTCTGGCGGTGGGCGATGTGTTTTTTCAACAAAAATGCGCTCGCCGGATGCAGGATCTCAAGGAGGGCGGGACGACAATCCTGTTTGTCTCACACAGCATGCAGGTGGTCAGGAATCTCTGTGAGAAAGTGGTTTATTTGAAGGAAGGTCGCTTGGAGTATTTCGGTCCGACACTTAAAGGAGCGGGTCTTTATTTCAGCACGACTGGCAGTCGAGACCAGCGGCGGGAATTGACGGAAGCTCCACGCGAATCCAATGAAATTCCAAAAGATGTAGTCTGGAAATGTCCTGCGGAAAACGGGGCTGCCAGTTGCGTGGAATGGATTCGTGTGGAAGGTGAAGGGCGCGGCCTTGAGGGACTCGTGGGGGATGTGATTACTCTGGAAGTGAGACTAAAAAATCACGGTCCGGATGTTGAAGAGTGCCATTTTGGATTTAATATCAAAAACTCCTTCGATCAACTCCTCTGCTCTTGCAGCACCCATACCAAGGGGCTTGCCCCGATCAAGATGGCGAGCGGGGAGCACAAATCGATGCGTGTGGATGTTCCCTTGAATCTCGAACCCGGGGCCTACACGCTCTCCTGTGGCTTGGGAACAGTGGACGAAAACGGACAATGGATGAAAATCCACGGCACGGGGTGGTTCGGCCCCCTTCAAATCCTTTGGAATTCCCGCACTAGAACACTCCCATTCCATGGGCCTTTTGGATTGGCTGTGATGATGGATATTGCTGAATAAGAAATTTTTTTAAATCCAAGAAAACACTATATGCTATTTAATAATAAAACCAAAACATTTGTTTTCCATCATATTCCTAAATGCGCTGGAACATCCATGGTCTCTTTATTTTATCAGGTGTTTTCGATTTACAAAGATTACACCTCAGAATACACGGACTTTTCGTCATACCTCCGATATCCTGTTGAAACGAAGTATTTGAATTTGTCTTCTATTCTAATCGGGCATTGGAATGGAAATACCCATTATTTCAAGCAGCGATATCCAGAGTTATGGAAAACTTCGAAAGTTTTTAAATTTTGCATTTTGAGGGATCCTTTTGAAGTTAGGAAATCCTTGTTTCGATATGAGCGCCAAATTCTTGAGTCGCGAAACGAAAAATTGCCGACCTTCGAGGAGCATCTCAAGCTAAGGAGCAATTTGTTGTCGGAGTGGATGGGTTTTGTGGGGAAGGATCCAGACTCTTTTCTTTCCGGTTATAGTTTTATTGGTTTCGTTGAGACAATTGGCGATCAAATGGCCTTTCTCCGAAAACAAATGATTGATTTTTGTGAACAATTTCCTGAGGAACCCATGCGTGAGCGATCACTACATCATTTGAAAACCCATTTTCCCGAGCAGTTGCCTATCTTGAATACAAGTCGAAAGGATGAACAAGAGGAGGAGTTGAATGAGAATCGGGAACTTTTTAATAAACTTAACGAACGGGATCTTGCTCTCTTTCATGCAGCCAAGTGCCATAAATGATTCAAACCCCATTGAAATTCTCGATTGTAACTCCCTCCTATAACCAAGGCGCATTTTTGGGGCAAACAATCGAAAGTGTTATATCGCAGAATGTGGATTTGGAGTATGTTGTTATTGATGGCGGCTCAAGTGATCAAAGTGTTGATATCATTAAGCGCCATGCATCCCAAATTCATTATTGGTGTTCGGAAGCCGATGAGGGGCAATATGCCGCGATCAACAAGGGATTTTCGAAAACCAGCGGTGAAATCATGGGTTGGTTGAATTCCTCCGATCTTTATTTTAGCTGGACACTGCAAACTGTTCAAAAAATATTCACTCTATTTCCTGAGGTAAAATGGATTACATCATTGCAAAAAATCTGTTTGGATGAGTCTGGTGCCATTGATGGAATTCAAAGAATCCGAGGCTTTGGGGCACAGGCTTTTTTTCAAGGTCGCCATGGTGGACCGCATAATACAAACTTTATTCAACAAGAGGCTACTTTCTGGAGAAGATCTTTGTGGGAAGAGGCTGGGGGGAGGACTCCTGAGGAGTCCCGCTTTGCGGCCGATTTCCACTTATGGGGGAATTTTTTTCAACGACATAAACTTTATGGATTGGATTGCCCGCTAGCAGGATTTCGAGTGCATGGTGAAGCCCGTAGTGCCAGCGAGTCCTACTTATCTGAAGTTAACAGCTTATTGGAAAAATGGTCTGCATTAGAGTGGAGCAAAAGCACACCAAAAGGATTTAGTAAAATAACAAAGCATTGGAACAAAAAATCACTCAGAGAGCACCGGGGCTATTGGAAAATTGAAAACATCCATGGAAATGAACTCCTCCAACTTCCTGAAGAGGCCGAAAATGCTGTTCTCGATATTTTTTATAAGATATATTGTTTTTCTATTGAGCTTTATTATCGAATAGAAAAACTATTTTACTTTATGGTTCGTCTGCTTCTTTGGCCGACTAGAAAAAAATCACCCCTCAGTTACAAATAAAAAATCATGAATAATTATTTCAAGAAACTCTTTGGCTTATCCGGCAAAAAACTGACGCCCCAAGGTGTATTTCAAGGCCTTCAAGTTCCAGACTCCAGTCAGAGAAAGCTCAAACTGGATGTCAATTCCATGGGCGCTGCATTCCAGCGAATAATGGATACAAAAATCCCTGTTTCAACGGTTATTGATGTTGGTGCCTCCGATGGCCGGTGGTCTATTGAAGCCGTCGAGTATTTTAAGAAGGCCCATTTTCATTTGATAGAAGCTAGATCCGAGCATTCCGCCATACTGAAAGATGTTTGTGATCAACATTCATCTTGGAGTTACTCAAGCGCAGTCGCTGGCACGATCGATGGACCTTTTCGATTTTATAAACCGCCAGGAAATCCTTTTGGAGGCAGGGCGGTTGCTACACAACAAGTCAATGATTTCCAAAAACTTTATAATGGTGAAATCAACGAGATTGAGGAATCAGCAAAAGCTTTCAATAAGCTCCCAGATAAAATTGAGCAGCATTGTGTTGTTGTTGATAGTATTAAAATTGACACACTTGTAGTTAGAAAAAATCTTCCTGAGCCATATTTAATCAAATTGGATACACATGGTTTCGAGGCCTCGATTTTGAAGGGGGCGGAAATTACGCTGCAGAAAACAAATATCATTATCATAGAAGTATATAACCTGCGAATTGGCAGTGATGTTCTTCTCTTTTGGGAGCTTTGCTCTTGGCTAGGAGACCGAGGTTTTCGCGTGTATGATGTTTTTGACCCCGTGAGGAGAGACTCTGATGGAATGCTTTGGCAAATGGATTTTGTTTTTCTGAGAGACTCTTTTCCGGGATTCCAAAAACTTACTACATGAAAACAATCTCCGGGGATAATATCTAGAGTTGAATAGCTTATCCATAATACTTCCAACGCGGAACTGTTTACAGGAATTACTTGCTACGGAAAGAGAATTATTCGAGTGGCTTGAATATGGCACCGAAGTAATTTGTGTTGACAGTCATTCTACTGATGGCACTCGTGAGTGGTTGCAGTCGTTTTGTGCAAATCATCCTTCAGCGTGCTTGATCGACCACCCTCCTGGACTCTATGCTTCTTGGAACGCTGGCATCTCCCAATCCAGCGGAGACTGGATTCACATTGCGACAGCTGGAGACACCGTCCTGGCTGATGGAGGATCGCATCTGCTGGAGGTTGGGGAAAATCATAGTGCTGATATCGTGATTTCACCGCCCAGAATGCAGTATTCTGACTTACAAATTGCACAAGTTCGTTGGCCGGTTCATGATATGGTTGAAAGCCTATGCAATGATAACACTTTTCATGAATTAGATTCCAAAGAGAAAAAATTTTGGTTTTTCGCTTTTTTGCCCTCCACACCGCTTGGTAGCAGTGCAAGTAACTTGTATCGGGGATCTTTCTTGCGTGCAAAACTATTTCCCACCAACGCGGGGCATGCCGGTGACAGTCTTTGGGCTTTGAAAAATGCTAATCAAGCAAAAATAATACTAACATCAAAAGTCTGTGCTCGCTTTAATGTTGCAACTTCCGGAAGCGGTAAAGAGGTGTCTGCTCACATTCAGTGGGGGCTATTCAGTAAAAGTGTTGAATTGGCCAGAGAGATGCTTGTGGAATATGAGGCAACACAAGCGGAAAAAAACCTCTTGGATTCCGTCTGGGGCCCTAAAATTGAACTGTGGGAATGGCTGGCTTCTATCGAAAAATCGGAAATAGAAATCAAAAATGTTCTCGAAGAGCAGTTGTCTTACATATCAATTTTGGAGAAGGAGAAGATGCGGCTATTGGATGAAGTGGAAAGATTGTCGAAAGTTCCTTTGACCGATATAATTCCTCCAATTAAAATGTCGCATATTTCTTCACTCATGCGTTTTATATTGAATTTAAGAAGATGATTATGAAGTTCTTAAACGCAGCACCCAAACGGACTATTTTTTCCCATGTTCCAAAAGCCGCAGGAACGACAATGGGGCGACTCTTGAAAAAAATCTGGGTAGCAAATTTTACCCCTACTATGGACTCTATTGGGAGTTTCCTCGCATTTATTATCCCTAGATCTTCCTTGGGATTCAGAGAAAGTTATGATTTGCGCCGTAGCATTTGTTCGCGAGCCAATCGATCGTGCTCAATCTCTATTCTGTTACCAACAAGAAACCTAAAACGATAAAGGGATTTCTGGACAGGTGAGTTCTGAAAGTTTTTTTCAGTCTATTTTAGATAAAGACTGTGAGGCTGGTTACCCTTTCATGAATGCACAATAGAATTTTCTACAACGAAAAAGATCATCTTGGCAATAAGATTTTCTTCTTACGCATATCCAATCCGGACGGCTAGTAATTGCACCTATGGAGCGGTTTGACGATGCCTGCATACTTTTGGAAAAAATTCATCCGGAGCTTCTGCCTGATATGGCATATCCATGCCGTCAGAATACTACTGCTCGGACCAGTGTGCTTCCTCTGGAAATTCAAGAAGCTCTCGCAGAGCGGAATTCCCGCGATTTTGAACTTTACGAGTGGACGCAGGCCGCATTTGACCGCCAGTTTGAAAATATGCTGGGGCCAAATCCCGCCCCCGCTCGCGAAGATTTTAAAAAGCGTTGTGCCGCTGTAGCCGGAGACTGGATTGCTGAAGACGCAGAGAAAGCTTTAAACAGGGAGGAGCGCAGCTATTTTGAGCACCTCAAAAAAGAAAACAGCCGACTTCGTTCGGAAAATTCTCTTCTCCGACTTGCGCGCGATCAACGCATTCTTGACGTCCTTCCCTCGCCACTGTTCGGGGTAGCTGGTCGACTTATGGGCGCGGTAAAAGATCGATAAGATTGCCCTTCCACGCAAGTGCTCACTATAAAAACCATTTTTTCCCAAATGGAAAAACGCCTAAGTAGTCCAAAACTCCGGGTTTTTTTAGAGTCCGTCGCAATTTTTTGCCTGCCGCTTTTGGTGAAGGCGATATTTGGATTGCCTAGATTGATGTTACAAAATTTCACGGATGGGGTGTTCTATCTCGGCTATGCAATGCACTTTCAGGAATTGGTGGATCGTGTGGGGTTGAATTACTATGCGGTCAGGTTTGGTGGGATTTTTCCGGACGCAGTGGCTTTTACGCTGTTGGGGCCAGTGGCTGGGTTCAGTGCTTTGAGGTATGGATTGGCTGGGGTGGCATGCGTTGTGTTGTATTTGGCTTTTGCGAGGCGCTTCGATTCGAAATTGATCGGGTTGTTAGCAGCGGTTGCTTGGGCTTTTAATCCAGGCGCGATTCGACTGTTGCAAACGGGTTATGTCGATGTTGCCGGGAGCTTCTTTTTGGTGATTGGCGTGGGACTGGTTGTCTTGCCCAATGCACGCCGTGGCTGGGATTTCTTGGCAGGCATGTGTTTTGGATTGGCATTCTGGTCGCATTTGCACGCGGGCTTCGCCCTGTTTTTTTTGATGCCTTTCCTTCTGCTCATGCGATGGAGTCGTGGTTGGAAAATTGTGGCCGAGTCAGTCGTATTTTGGATGCTCGGCGGCGCTCTGGTCACTGCGGCTGGCATCCTTTTTTATGGAATCAACTATGGACTTTGGGATATCACGAGTCCTACCCGTGAGTATTTGCGATTGTTGACTGAGGAAGGGCTTGCGGCACGCTGGAGCCTGCCATGGCGGGAAGTTTTGGGTTCTAATACATTTTGGTTGGTTCCTTTGCCATTGTTGGTCGCGTTGATCTTTAGCCAGACAAGAGGACTGATGGTCTGGGGTTCCTTTTTGGGACTGGTCGGTTATGTAGGATTTCTTGTCTACGGAGATGTGTTTCGAGGCGGTTTTTCGCTTTCGATGTTCTACTATTTTTCGTTTGTTTTGGCGGCTCTTGTGGTTTTTCAATCTTCGCTGGCCGCGCGTGAGTTAAAAAATCAACCGCGAATGGTTTTTGCGTTTCTGGGCGCATTGGTTTTGCCTCCGCTTGCCATGAAATTTCTCCGCCCGGAATGGTTCTGGATGGCTTTGGTTCCCATAATTACGGCTCTGGTTTTTGGCTTGGGATTCTTTCTGTCGGGAAGGGAATGGAGGTCAGCAATTGTAGTGGCGATGTTTGCGTTGGCGGCCAGCTTGGTTTCAGGGGCCAAGTCCAGTCGATTGGCGCTTGGCAATTATTGGAAAGAAGAAGACATTGGTCTGCTTGCAATCGGGAACAAATTGACCAATTCCCTGCCACTGTATCAAGACGACCCGACGCCGCTTGTTTTTTGGTATCCCAGTAAGGATGGGACGGATTCCAAGATGGTCCAGTCGCTTTATTTACACAACTTCATGAGGTTGCAAAACACGCCTGATGATTTTGTCCCTTTTGGATCACTTGAACCTCAAGCGCTTAAGACTTTATCAAAGTTCGGAATCCAACACATAGTGATCCTTGATGACAACCCTGTGATTGTGGATGAGGGAATTGGTTATCTGAAAGACGCCGGGGTGAAAATCGATCGGATTCGAACATTTTCCTTAAAGGAAAAGCGGGATGTCTTGCATGTGGGGCATGTGATCTTGAAGCTGGGTCATTTTTCAGAGAGTCGGGAGTTGCCCGTTGAAGCGTTGGAAGTCCAGAAGCGGGCTTTTGCGACCGAGTTGTCGGATGGGGTTAAAATCACCACTGCTCCGGTGAAGTGGAATTTTGATGGTTTTTTGAAAATTCCGACACCCAGTGCCGGTAGTGGATTGAGATTAAGGTTCGAGGTGCTTCGAGGGAGGGTCTTCGTCGGAATTTTTAAAAACCAAGAACCCGAGGGCGAAATTTGCTCCCGGTCATTTGCGGCCCATTCTGATAAAATAGAGACGATTTTTCCTCCGGAATTAGCTGCTGAAACGGCTTATGTCGTTGTTCGAAATTCCTCACCGAATGGAGTAAAGTCGGAGATAATCATTCACGAAATCGATCAGGTTTTGCCAAATTCAAGTCAATAAACTCAATCATCATGAAAAAAGCACTAATCACTGGAGTCACTGGACAGGATGGAAGTTACTTGACGGAATTTCTTCTTGAAAAGGGATATGAGGTTCACGGGATCAAGCGGCGGGTTTCGTTGTTCAACACGGCGCGGGTGGATCACATTTACGAGGATCCGCACAAGAGCGGGAAGCGGTTTCTGATGCATTACGGGGATTTGACCGATACGAGCAACCTGACCCGGATTTTGCAGCAGGTGCAGCCGGACGAGGTTTACAATCTGGGCGCGCAATCGCATGTGGCGGTGAGTTTTGAATCACCGGAATACACGGCGGATGTGGATGCGCTGGGGACGCTGCGGTTGCTGGAGGGGATCCGGTTGCTGGGGATGGAGAAGAAGACAAGATTTTATCAGGCATCGACTTCGGAGTTGTATGGCTTGGTGCAGGAGATTCCGCAACGGGAGACGACGCCGTTTTATCCGAGGAGTCCGTATGCGGTGAGCAAGTTGTTTTCCTATTGGATCACGGTGAATTATCGGGAGGCTTACGGGATGTATGCTTGCAATGGGATTTTGTTCAACCACGAGTCGCCGCGTCGGGGGGAGACTTTCGTAACGCGCAAGATCACGCGCGGGCTTTCGAATATCGCGCAAGGGTTGGAGGGGTGTCTTTACATCGGAAACATTGATTCGTTGCGGGATTGGGGGCATGCGAAGGATTATGTGAAAATGCAGTGGATGATGCTGCAACAGGAAAAGCCGGTGGATTTTGTGATTGCGACGGGTCAGCAATACTCGGTGCGGGAGTTTATTCAATGGTCGGCCGAGGAATTGGGGATTTCGCTGCGGTTTGAAGGGGAAGGGGTGGAGGAGCGCGCCGTGGTGGAGAGCGTGAGTGGAGACAAGGCGCCGGCATTAAAAGCGGGGGATGTGATCGTGAAGGTGGATCCCCGGTATTTTCGCCCGGCGGAGGTGGAGACGCTGCTGGGCGATCCGGCCAAGGCGAAGCAGTTGCTGGGTTGGGAGCCGGAAATCACGGCGCGCGAGATGTGCGCGGAGATGGTGGCGGAGGATTTGAAAAGCGCGCAGAAGCACGCCTTGCTGAAGAGCCATGGCCATGAGGTGGCGGTGACGAGGGAGGGGTGAGGGAAAGAAGGAAAAAGGTTTGGCGCGTGGAGCGGCGGACGGCGGTCATAGACCGCCGCTACAGGGGGGCATTCTGAATTTTGTCTCTTATGGTAGGCATTCTGGCCTCTGTTGAAAAAAATTTCTAACATGGAAGACAAAATCGCGGACGCTTTTTGAGTTATGAAACTTCTTGGAATCACGGGGGCGACGGGGTTGCTGGGGGGGCGGTTTTTGCGGTATGTGGTGGGGGCGATGCCGGAGGTGCGGGTGCGGTGTCTGGCGCGGCATGTGGCCGGGCATTTGGAACATCCGGGGGTGGAGTGGATGTCGGGGGATTTGATGAATGAGGCGGATTGCGCGGAGTTTGTGGAGGGGTTGGATGCGGTGGCGCATTTCGCGCAGTCGAATTCGCCGGCGATCTCGGATCGGCATTGGCCGAGCGATTTGGTGGCGAATATTTCGCCGGGGTTGAATTTGCTGGAGGCGTTGCGCCGGAGGAAGGGGGATGGCGGTTGCCATGTGGTTTTTGCGGGCAGCGGCGGGGCGGTTTACGGGCGGGAGCCGACGGATGGGATGGCTTTTCGGGAGACGGATCATTGCCAACCTTTGAATCCCTACGGCATTCAAAAGCTTGCCGTAGAAAACTATCTGCGCACGGCGTGCGAGCAGGGGTGGTTGCGGGCGACGGTGTTGCGGATCAGCAACGCGTATGGGGAGTTGCTGGCGGCGGAGCGGCGGCAGGGGTTGATTGGCGTGGCCATGGCCCGGGTGCTGGCTGGGCAGGCGGTGAAGGTGTTTGGTCCGGTGGAAACCGTGCGGGATTATGTGCATGTGGATGATGTGGCGAGAGCTTTTGGGAAAGGCTTGGGCAGTCCGGGCAACGGTGAAAACTACAGGGTTTTTAATATCGCTGCGGGGGTGGGGCATTCGGTGGCCGAGGTGCTGGAGTTGATCGGGCGGGTGACGGGGCGGGAGGTTCGCTTGGAGCAATCGGACTTTGGAAAGGCCGCGATCGGCTTGTTGCCGAGGGTGGTGCTGGCGAATGGAAAGGCCAGGGAGGAGTTAGGGTGGGAGCCGAGGATTGGGTTGGAGGAGGGGATTCAGAGTTTAATGCGAAATGCGAAGTGAGGATTTTTTAGCAGAATCATGAATGGCAGAATCATGTGTCAGAAGTGACGAGTGATGGGTAACTGGTGGAAGGCCGAACTGGGGGATGTTGCATCAAACTGTCATTTTTCGACAGTTTCTCGGAAATGTTGGGAATCCTTATTTCTGAAAAAATCGCTTGCTTTATTTATCATAAAAGATAAACTGGAAGAGTGAAATTTGAGTTTTTCGAGAAAGATGTTGGGGTTCCTTATTTTTCGAGTGGTTTTTTGAGACAGCTGTTTCCGGATGTGGATCGGAGCTACTTGGCTTTGCAATTGGTGCGGTGGTGCGCGGCGGGGCGGTTGGTTTGCTTGCGACGGGGGGTGTATGCTTTTGCGGACCGGAAGGGAGATTTTCTTCCGGGTTTGGGGAATGTGATGGTGGGGCCAAGTTATTTATCCGGCCACTGGGCGCTGGGGCACTATGGCATGATTCCCGAGGCGGTGTGGGAGTTCACCAGTGCCTGCTTGGTGGCCCCCAGACGCCGGGTTTGGGAGACGCCATTTGGAAGGTTCAGCTTCAGGCAGGTGAAATTTTTTCGCGGGTTTGAGCGTGTGGAGTTGGGGGAAATGCCTGTTTTGTTGGCGGTGGCGGAGAAGGCGCTGCTGGATGCCTGGTATTGGGCCGGGGGCGAGTGGACGGTGGAGCGGCATCGGGAGATGAGGTATGAAAACTTGGAGCATTTGAATGAGGGGTGCCTGAAGGAGTTGTGCGCGGGATTCGAATCCCCGCGATTGGATCGCGCGGTTGAGAGCTTCTTCGTGGCATCTATGGAGGGAGGAAGGCTCGGATGAGGGAGCAAATCATCGCTCGCGCGAAGGGCAAGGGAGTGCATGGCACAAATGCACTAAGGGAGCTTTTGCAGTGGGAGGTCTTGGCGGGCCTGCATGGGATGGAGGCTTTTCGGGAGGTGGTTTTTATGGGAGGAACCTCGTTGCGGCTTTTGCACGGGCTCAAGCGTTTTTCGGAGGATTTGGATTTCAGTGCGCGGGTGCCGAGGGAGTTGGCTTTTTTAAAGGATTTGCCGTCGGGCCTGGGCAAGTGGCTGGCGGGATGTGGATTTGAGGATGTGGAAGTGGCTCCGGGCAAGGAACACGGGGCGGTGGTCTCCGCTTGGGTGGGGTTTCCGGGTGTTTTAAAAGAAATCGGGGTGGCCTCCATGGCTTCGCAGAAATTGAGGATCAAGTTGGAGTTTGACCGTAACCCGCCTGGTGGGGCGGGTTTTTCCCGGCATGTGGTTTCGAGTCCCTCGTTGATGGCGATTGCGGCACATGATTTGCCGACATTGATGGCTGGGAAGTTGCATGCGGTTTTGGCGCGTGGCTATACGAAGGGGCGCGATTGGTATGATTTGCTCTGGTATTTGGGGAAGCGAGTGGAGCCGAATGTGGTTTTTCTGGAGGCGGCGTTGGCGCAGCAACCAGCGGTGCGCGGTGGCGAAGCTTCAAATTGGCGCAGGGCCGTGCAGCGCGTAGTGGAGTCGGTGGCATGGGGCGAAATCCGGCGCGACTTGGAGCCATTTCTGGAAGTGGGGTCGGAGATGGAAATGATCAAGCCGGAAATTTTATGGGAGCTTTTGGAGATTTGATTGACGAAGAGATTCTGCAGAACAAAATGCGTTTTTTATGGTGAAAGATGAAGGTGGGCAGAGAACTTTGGAGGATTCGATTTTGAGCAGAGCAAGTTTCTCGACTGCCGTCGAACGGGTTACTCCCGCAGGCGAGCCGCCTGCGCTACATTCGAAACTCCACGAGCGAGCTGATTCTGGCAGTGGGCCCTATCTTTCCGTGCTGGTGCCGTGTTATCGGGATGAGGAGGGGTTGGGGGAGTTGCATCGGCGGTTGACGGAGGTGTGTGTGGGGCTGGGCAAATCCTATGAAATCGTGCTGGTGGAGGATGGGTCGCCGGATCGGACTTGGAATGCGATTTGCCGGTTGGCAGAAAAAGATTCGCGAATCGTCGGGCTGCAGCTTTCCCGAAATCATGGGCACCAGCTCGCGGTGACGGCTGGGTTGGCGCATGTGCGGGGGGAGCGGGTGTTGATTATTGATTCGGATTTGCAGGATCCGCCGGAGTTGCTGCCCAAAATGATGCGATTGATGGATGAGGGAGCGGATAATGTCTATGGCCAGCGCCTCAGCCGCAAGGGAGTGCCGCTTTGGAAAAAATGGTGCTACAAAACCTATTATCGCCTGTTGAGTGCCTTGGCGGGCTGTGAGATTCCGCCGGATACGGGGGATTTCCGGCTCATCAGCCGCCGGGTGGTGCACTTGGTGAATGACATGCCGGAGCATCACCGGTTTTTGCGAGGGATGATCAGTTGGCTGGGGTTCAAGCAGGTGGCGGTGCAGTATCATCGGGATGCGAGGTTCGCGGGGGAGTCGGGGTATACACTGGCGAAGTTGTTCCGGATCGCGGTCGATGGAATCACGAGTTTCTCGATCAAGCCGTTGAGGATCGCGTCGGTTCTGGGGTTTGTGTTTGGCGCGTTGTGTCTGGTGGGGATCGTTTATTCGGTGATCGGGCACTATCAGGGGCGGACGGCGGTGGCGGGGTGGACGAGCTTGATGGCGGTGATTTTGTTGGTGGGGAGTTTGCAGTTTTTTGTGCTGGGGATGTTTGGGGAATATTTGGGGCGGATGTTTGTGGAGCAAAAACGGCGTCCGCTTTTTATTGTGGCTGAGAAAATCGGGGGGGGAAAAAAGTGATAAATCAGCGCGCGGTTCGCGAGGTAGGGGCGAAGCCGAGGGGGATTTTGATGGAGGCGAATCCGGCGTTGATTTCCATGAACGACTTTTCCATTAAAAAAGAGAGCAAGAAGGACGGCGAGATCTCATTGGTTTTTGCGGAGAGAATGCATGGGTGATTATTGGCTTTATTGGTCCGATAGCGTGTGGCTGTATCGGGCGGTTTGTTTCGGGTTGATGGCGCTACTCGCGGGTTTGGTGGTGTGGCCTGAGGTATCGCGCAGGTCGGGACGGTCGGGGGCCGTTTTTTTTCTTTTGGTGCTTTGTTCCTTTGTGGTGGCGGCACGGTGGCCGGGCCTTTTTTATCCCAAGGGATTCAATCCGGATGAGGATCAGTTGCTGGCGGCGGCGCGGGCATTGGTGCTGGATCCGGTGTTTTTCCGGGCGGCGGAGGCGGGGTCCAGCGGGCCGCTGAATGTGTATCCGCTGCTGGTGTCGTTGTCGGTCGGGGCTTGGCCGATGCTGTTCAGCGCGCGGTTGGTGGGCTTGGGGATGATTTGTGTGGCGCTAGTGGCGGTGTATTTCGCCGGGCGGGCGGTTTTTTCGGAATCGGCGGCGCGATTCGGCGCGTTGCTACCGGGGGTGTTTTTCGGGCTGACGAATTTCTGGGATTTTACGCACTATACGAGCGAGCATGTGCCGATGGCGATGCTGGCGGTGGGGTGGGCGTTGACGGCCTGGGCGGTTTTTTGCGGGGGCATAGAGTTCAAGGGGAGGGTGTTTTGCGGGTGCTTGGCGGCATGTGTTTTTTCGATGGTGCCGTTTGCGAAACTGCAGGCTTCGATGGCGGCGGTGGGGGCTTCGGTGATTTTGGTGGCCGGGGTTTTTGTCCATGGCCGGACTTGGCGGGAGCGTTTTGC
>Ga0247843_1004335_pt1 | contig 21434 bp, 15 predicted proteins | sample LaCruzMarch2017__FD_192420 | JGI IMG/M metagenome (GOLD analysis project Ga0247843, IMG submission 192420) | Freshwater microbial communities from meromictic Lake La Cruz, Castile-La Mancha, Spain - LaCruzMarch2017_8m | ecosystem: Environmental > Aquatic > Freshwater > Lake | place: Spain...
CTCTGACCACAGCTTTACGAGGTCAAACATTTTATCACGCAGTTCTGTACGTTCCATACAAATTAATTTTGCGTAAAAGTCGGAGTCCGATTTTAGCAAAACAAGACGTGGTTCACCGTAGGCTTACGAATTAGCTTCGAACGAATTATCACAAGCAGAAGAACTGAAAATCATTGAAGTTGCAATTGATACGATTAAAGCAGACAAAAAGATAAAGTATAGTGAAATAAAGTTCTTCAAAGTAATTCGGAGCAAACTCAGAATTGATAATGAACCAATTTTAGCTGTTCATCCTGATTTTGAAGAGTATTTAGAACAGGATATTATAAGCGAAACCTATTTGGCAAGACTACAGGATGATTTTTTTGATTCTCAGACTTTACCCGAATTTAAATTTATCAATGCTATTGATGGCGATATTTTAAACAATCTACCAGAAAACAAAGATTAGTAAGGCAATCAAGCTAGCCGCACAATAACGCCAATTGCTCCAACTGCAATAAGAGCCCATGTAATGTATGTAAATGTTAGGTGCTTTTTACTTGTTGCCTCCACAAAAGTTTTCATAGATGAAAATTCTTCCTTTTGTTTATCTGATAAATCTCGCATTTTGTCAGCCAAAATTCTCTCAACATTGTCCAATCGACTTTGAGTGGATTGAATTGCAGCCATGATGCCGCTGATGTTGGCATCAAATTTTTCTAATCGGACAGGAATATTTAAATCAAGAATTGATTTTGCAGTTTCTCTAGCAATTTTTTCAGTGTTTTCCTCAAGATTACTTATGGCCTCGTCTAAATTTTCATGAATACTCTTTCCAATGTTATCTAGTTTCTTGTTTACATTCCTTTCGAGACCTTCAATTTTTTCGGGTAATTTTTGCTTCTCAATTGATTTTGCAAGATTTTCATTGGATATAACTGAAGCGTTTATAGATAATTGCAAATTTTTAAACCGCCCATCAAAATCTGCCTTCGTAATAATCTCCGATGCCTTTTGAAGCTCATCTAATGTCGCTTTCCTTGTTTCATTTAAATAGGAGATGGTCTCCCTAACTGTTTTTTCAATACTATCAAGTCTTTCAGGAAAATTAATTGTATCAATCTTAGAAATGACACCCGAAACAGATTCAGTTAATTTAATGAAAGCGTTGTATGTGTTTTTTAGTTCATCAACTTTCTTATTAAAATGAGTCTCTGAATGATTCACCTTAACTACTGCGTCTTTAACAACGGCCTTTGCATCATTTAGGTAATCAACAGACTCCTTAAATCTCGCAAGTTCCTTTTGGAGCTCAGTAAGTTCAGCGTTGATCTGCTGTACAATTAAATTTGCCATACTTAGTTTAAAATTTCGTTAAGTTTAACGAGTGTTTCTTTTGCGCTTTTAAGTGGTTGCAAATATCGTTTAATCTTGATAGAATCAAAGTCGAATTCAAAGCCATGCTTTTTCATTTGAGTTTCTAATTCTAGATTCTTATACATCATTAATTCAACGAATTGGTTGTAAATCTGTTCAAGTTTCTTCTCATTAATATTGGTTTCCTTTTCCTCCATTTGAGAAAAAGCATGAAGAATTAAATTTTCCGCATCTTGCAAATAGCGGGGGTTTTTAAATTCAAGCATGTAAAGAGTAAACGCATTTAGCAATAAAAGAGTGTAGCTGTCGGGCTGATTGTTTAGCATCCTAGTACATGCGCCGCGCAAGTGTTTAATGTTGTCAATTTGACTTCCTTTCGGATCTTCTTCGACATATTCAATAAATTTCCAAACCAATTTTAGATCTTCATTTTTTCCATGCTCTGTTAAATCTGGTAGAGACGCTAAAATTACTTTGCCCTTATCATTAAGAAAGGAATAACCGGACCTGGCATACTTTGAGTTAAAGTACAAATCAATATAATCTTTTAACTCAACACTTCCTTTCTCCAAGCCTAAACGGCATGCAAACTTCATATCAACCATTGCGAGACTCCTTTTCTTCTGAATTTGGTTGTAAACAAAATTGACAAGGAAATTCAAGTATTTTCTAATTTGAGTAGGTTCATCAATTTTTGTGAGAGCTTTTAATCTAATGTCAGCCGTCTTTGCCGAGTCGTATTTACATAAATACTTTCTGAGAATTTCCTTGTATTCATTCTCTGGCTTCTTTTTCCCAATCAGATTGAAAGTGCTGGTTGAAAAATTTACCGTGTAGTCATCAATTATACCCAGAGTAGACAAACGATAAATCGCTTTTTCAGTGTCTAGCTTATCCCTATAACCATTATATAAAGCCATGAATTTTGAATATGCTGTGCCTTTTGCAGCCCCTCTTTGAGCATCCCTATCACTACAAAATAATTCAAATTCCAATTCTTTACCTGTAAATTTTTGGTAATTTTCGCAAACCTCTTCAATAAATGCGGTTGCATCGGTACAATTCGCCCGCATTTTCTGTACCAATGCTTCATTGAAACGGAGATCCAATACGGCCTGTAACCATTTTGTTATAGTCTTAACTCGTTCCTTTGCGTTGTTATAAAACCCAACAGTTACTGTAAACTTCTCTCCATTTTTCTTAGACTTCAGAATTTCTTCAATTCCTGCCTGTTTATCACTTCTTTGAATCCATAAATAAGTGGGCTCATTCAAATTTTGATTTTGGACGTAATTGATTACCAACACGAAAATGCGTTGACTAAGTTCTGGGTAAATGCTGCCGCCAGGAAAACCATTTAAGGTGCGCAGGTCAATGTAACCTAGTGGTTCATTAGAATTTAGCTTGATATATAATCTTTTGTTATTTCCTCCTTCCCAATAATTACATTTTACATTTTCATCAATTTCATTATTGATAAGATTTTCTAATTCAAAAGTTCGGTCAGGGAAAAAAATTTCCGTTAATAATTCGTCTAAAATAGCTATTTCCTTCTGAACTCCTTTGAATGAATTTTTGTGAAAATACATATTGATATCGAAGTCATGGTCAACTCGCTCATTTTCTCTAGGCAATTCGACTTCTTGGTCATTGAATAAAATATATGATAGCGCTATTTTTCTGTCTCGTCCTGCTCTTCCGGCTTCCTGAACATAACTTTCAATCGAACTTGGGTAGTTGATATGTATTGTAAACCTGATATTTTCTTTATCAATTCCCATGCCGAAGGCTTTGGTTGCAACCATTAAATTCAATTCACTATTTATGAATTTATCTTGATTTTCGAATGATTCTTCCTGAATAGCCAGGGCCGTACCATCATTATCACTCCCCGACCCCATAAAGTAACCAGCAACAATTCCAGGTTGAGCAGATAGTGTATCGTAATAACCTTGCCTTTCTACAGGCATGCCGTTTAAACTAACTTTAAATTTGTCAGTTACGCCAAAATAGCCCTTAGTATGAGGACAGAAAACAAGTGCTGCATTTTTTTCTTTATAAAAATTGCTAGGGTTGTATTTTTCAATTTGCATTTTTTTAAACGCTAATTGCTCATTGTTTGCATTGTTCTCCCAATCACTCTTTGAGAAAACCATCTCGTAATTACTTTGAAATTCCTTTATTTTTTCGGGTATTTCGGATAATAGCCTTTTAACACGATCCTGCTTTTTTGAGCTTAGCTCTTTTTTTAGATCCCAAATATTGTTAAGTGCTCCTGAAGGAAATGTCACTTCTTCTATGATATATTGAAGCTCATTTCTCTTTGTGTATTCCGATCTAACGATTGCATCTTCTGTAAGTCTTTTACTTTCATCATTTCCGGATAGCTCTCTTTGCACATCTGTTAGAACATCATAAGAGGCTGTTGCTGTAAGACCAAATAGGGGCAAGCTTTCTAGATTTTTTGTTTTACAAAAATTCATCGCGTTTTCGCCTAATTGAAGGTATGCGGTTCTAAAATCATGACCCCATTCAGATACACAATGTGCTTCATCTATTACACAGTAGCTAAAGTAATGTCCCTTCTCGTACATGTCCTTTAGTATTATTCTAAACTCCTCCATTTGTAGCCTTTCTGGTGAAATGAATACAAATTGTACCTCCCCGTCCGCAAATTGACGCATGGCTTTTCGTTTTGCCTCACCTTGTAATGTTGAGTTAATAAAAACACATGAATCAATTAAGCTCCTGTTTAATCCGTCAACCTGATCTTTCATTAAGGACCGAATTGGGTCAATAACAAGGCAAATGCCAGGCTGCAGAAGAGCTGATAATTGATAAGTAAGAGATTTGCCGCCACCTGTTGGAAGAAGGCCGATAACGCTTTTACATTGAAGGGCATTGTGCATTATAGGTAATTGGCCTGAAAGAAACGCCTTTTTTCTGAAAATCGATTTAAGTAAATAGTCAATTCCATTTTTGAATTTTTCATCTGATATATTCCAGTCATTCTTGTCATCTGAAAACACGCAAAAAGGATTATACTTAATCAAACTATTTGTAGTTACTTGTCTTTTTGCGGTTAAATAATGTGTAGATCTTATTGTGACAGTTTCAGTTGAATTAGTTGCAACTGAATTGGGATTTTCGTTGCGATCTAATACAGCTATGTCTATCAAAAGGTCATAATTTATTGACTTGTCAAAACTGGAAATTAATCTTACATTTTCTGCCTGATATTTGCTTTTTACAAATTCTGAAGTTGAGTATATCTCCAACTCAACTTCGGGGATAATTAAATTTTCCGCACTAAGTTTGTTCAGGGCTTGAACTAAATGTTCAAGGTCGGCTAATGCAAGTTTTGCACAAGGAACATCCCTTTCAATTACTGCCATTTTAATTTTTGTGTCCTGTACAAGAAAATCTTTATTGTGTGAGAGGAATTCCAAAAATGTTCTTTGCAACCTTGAAATTGCAAATGGAATTAGCGTAATTTGTAAAAGATCAAAACCAAGGTCGGTTTTCCAAATTGGTTCTATATAGTTTTTCGCAGTGATTTTAATATACTCGTTCGATACTGCAGGAATAAAAATAGACTTGATTTTTTCTGATACTTGATTCGATTTAAATTCAGATGTTTTAATTCTTAATGTATTATTCCAAGAACTATTTGCAACGGCCTTATCCCTCTCGGTATCCAAAAATTGTTGTTCCGAATTCTGATGTTGAAATCCATCAATTTCAATGACAATGCCTTTAGGTTTATTCGCTTCGAAGTATGGGAACTCAATTGAGAAGTCCGTTCTTTGCTCATTAAAATTCTGTTGTACTTTTTTCTGTAAGTTATTCGTATTTATACTGCCAGCAACAATGCTTTTAATACTTCTTTGAGTAGCAATTAGTTGATTGATAAAAGCCCCGTTTTTTGAGATACTATTGGGCAGGTATTTGAATAGAAAGTTTTCTTCAAACTCACTGCCAAGTCTTTCCCAAGATTGTTGATATGAAAAATTTAATTGACCAATAGTGATTCTTGGATCTATAATGTGCAGACTCCTGAAAACTAAGTTTGCGACCTCATCTTGATTTTTTTTTAATTTCAAGACAAAAGAACTATCATCATCACTATTCCAATTAAAAACATCCGATGAATCAATCAAACTTTGAAGAGCAAAAAAATTCAAACGAGTAGGTAATCCTCTTTGAAGAAGATTAATAATGACTGCTAAATTAGAGTTTTGCTCAATTTTATTATTTTCAAAGCCAGATTTGCTTTTTAATTCAAAGTAAGATAACCATTTAGACAGCTTTTGAGCATGGATTTCCCTAGTTGAACCTTTTTCAAACACTTCGAATAGGTTGTCTATAACACTGCCTGAAATAAATTGTTTCATAGAATAAATTGGTCTAATAAAATTCCAACGTTGTTATTCAAATTCTGAAAATTAAACAGCATAAATTTATAATATTTTTAAAATCTTTTGAAGCTCCTACTATTGAGTTTAATTTTTGTTTTGTACATAAACACTCGTCAAATTAAAGCTATTTTATGCCTGACCAAACCGCAAGGCCAGTTTCAGACTTTTTTCTTTAAGCCCTTTTTTCATTCTCTTCGCGATTATCAGTTTAATAATTGCTGTTTTTTTAATGCTAAAATAGGATTAATTTAAGGTGTTTTATTGAAAAAATATATTTGCCAAGCAAGCCGGCCACATTGTTGTTGAAAAACAAGCGATTAACCTAACAAATGGCATTAATCAAAAAATGCCCCAACTCCTCCCGCGGCAGAGATCGAGCCGGGTTGCCCGCAAGGCCGCAGCACCAGGGCCCGCGCTGCGCTGAGGTGTCTATAGGCTCCCACGCAAGCCCGCAGGGCCTGTACAAACCAAAAAAGAAAGGGTGGCATTGCCACCCTTTCTTTTTTACTTCTTAGGTTTTGGGGGATTGTTGTCCCGTCCACCGCCAGAAGGCTTTCCAGTTGTGCTAGGTTTCCCAGCTTTACCTTTTCCCATAACTAAATGTTTATTAGGATTTTGAGCTTGATTGCGTTACAAGCGTCCGCCCTCGGTTTTTGTTGGACTTTGGGATTAACCAATTTGATTAATGGAAATTGTCGTTGTTTGAGCAGGCATGCCAGCATCTCCCCTGGCAATCATGCCAACAATCAGCGTGGGCGTTTCTGAGCATTTTTTCATTAAACTCATTTTCGTACAACACCTTTGTTTTCTCAAACGAAGAAATGAGGTTTCCTTTGTCTTCTTCACCACGTAGTCCAAAGTAGGGGAAATGGTGAAAGTATCCGCCGAAAACCGCCTCGCTGTCCCTATGGTATGCTCTCGTGTCCAAAATGTGGTAATGCCACATAATATCAACTAGTTCAGTTGGGACAATGGCTGCCTTCAAAAACTTTTTGTTCAAATGCAAGAAGCGTTTGTATTCAACTTCTGCATCATCGCATTGTTCTTGTGACCAGCCTTCCCCCTCGTCGGTTAAAGTCAGCTTCATTTTGATCATTTCTAGATCAATAGAAGCAATTTCAGGGCTAATCCCTTTTTGATTTTGCAAGAAGGAAATTCTTGCACTACTAATGGGTTCTGGTTTTTCCAGATTTGATTTGGTTTGAAATTTGATTTGTGTTTTCATTTTGTTTTTAATGTATTGGTATTGTGTTAAATTGATTTTGGATTTTTTCTGGATTGCCTAAAATCTAATCAAGGTGGTCTAATTGGCGCGCTAATTTTCATTGATTTTATTTTTAATTTATCCAGTATCGTGTTAACCACCGATTTGAATTTGAAGGGAAGCCTTCCCTGCCATGTAGCATTCTGTGGTTGTCGATGATTAGTAGGTCGCCTTCCGAAAGGAGAATACGAGAGGGTGCCGCTGATCTTATTTTTTCTTCAAACAGGGCAACGGCTTTTTGGTGTTTTATGCAGGCCGGAACATTCAGCAGCCAACTTGAATAATATACCTGGACTTTGTTTTCGTTTATTGAAAGCAGCGGTGCAGAAAGCCGATCTTTGTAAAAAACTCTGTGGCTTTTTACTTGGACCTCCTGAAGGAGCAAGAGGCTTTGCTTTGAAAAATATTTCAATACATCCTTTGTATCTATCAATAAACTCGCACCGCCTGTTGCAGACTGGCTATTGCAAAACCAAGCTATATATCTGGCCTCATTATGGTCAGTATGGAAATGCATAGGCTGATTCGAAGCGAGGAGCCTTGAGCTTTTTGAATTCTCCCTTATTTCAGTTTGCTGAATTACCTTACCAAAATTGGCGATTAGGTCTTCATGATTTTTCGAAAGGGGGTATTTTAAATGTGCAAATCCTTTTGCTGAAATTTCTTCCCCAAGGTGTGATTTTAAAAATGCTGTGTTCATCTTCATTGTTTTGATGACACAACGTTCGGACTATTTCAAGTCTGAAAAAAACAAAGAGGTTTGAATCTCAACTTACAGGCATGAACCTCTAAAAAAGAGGTTTGGAGGCCTATTTGAAAATGTCATTCACGGCTTTTTTCTTGTCAAGCGTAACGGGATGCTTTCCCGGTTCCTTCTTTCCCTCATTATTTATATACGGGGTAGATAGGTAGTCTCCATTATTGGTGGTTAAAGCGATATTTAGCAACAATTCTCGGGCAACCCGATAGAACTTGTCTTTTGGGAATCCATTTTCAACAAAGTACTCAAAGTTCTTATCGGCAATAACAATTGGCGTTCTACTGCAAAAATAAACAGTGTGGTTTCTGTTTTCAAATAGAATAAAAGAAACATCTGCTGGATAAATGTAGATTGGAGGGGAATTCAGGGGCTTTACTTTTACTTTTTGTCCTTTCTTAAATTCATTGATTCGAGGCAAGAATATTTCTAATATTTTTTTCAACTGCTCGAGATCAAATGTTTTTCCAATACTCTCAACAGGGAATTTGTTTTTCAATTTGAGTAAATCTAAATCCGCCAAATAGTTCTTCCTTTCAGAGCTAAAAAATAAAACAGGAATTTGAAACAATTCGGCAATATGTATTCCTGTAATTGACTCATTCTGCAGGTAAATATCCAAGATGAGCATATCGGGTGTATGATCCCTAACCTTTTGTATGAAATCTTCCGTGTTTTGGGCATAGGCGACAACATCCACTGTTTCTATTGACCTTAGGCTTCTTACGATTTCTTTTAAAAATGTACTTTCATCCTCTAAAACAGCAACCTTAATTTTATTCATTAAAACGTAATTTTTAGGGTTGAATGAAACTCATTTCCAATTATTTTGTTATCAATATGATATTTATTTTTCTTTAATAGGTCTAGCCGCTTCTTCATGTTGCTTAAACCTAACCCGCCATTCGTGCTTGTTTGGGTTTGCCTAATTTTATTAACCACAATCATTTCAAACTCATAATCGGTTAATTTTAGTGAAATTTTTAGCGAGTCTTTTTCCGCTATTTTTCCATGTTTAAAGGCATTTTCAATAAAATAGGCTGTTATCAAATGCGGTATGCAGGGCGTTGTGTAATATCTAGAGGTTCTGTTTACTTGTGAATAGTCTTCATTTATTGCATCAATTTCGACTAGAAATAAATCGTTTAATTTGAGGTATTCTTTAATAAATCCCATTTCTTCCTCAATGCTGACATATTGCTTATTCCCTTTATAAAGTATATATTCAAGGGTTTCTGAAAGCGAATCTAAACCTCTATTCAGGTTGCGTGCCGTTATCCTTAAATGGGTTAGAAGGTTGTTAAGTGTGTGAGGCTGTAGCTGAAACTTAAGTTGTTCTGCCTGAAGCAAGGTGTTTTCAGCCGCCAGTTTAGAATTCTGCCTTAATAATATGGCCTTTTTTCTTTTTTCATCATTTAGTTTAAAAATGAGCCAAAGAGAGGCCACAACTAAAAGGAAGATTGCAATATACAGTGCCAATTCCATTTATAAATTTATTTTATGAAAACAAGCTGCCAAATAAACAATCAATCAAAGCAAATGTAATTATCTTAAAATTCCGCTTAAAACTCTTTTTAAATCTTGAGAATCTATTTGTAAATGTAAGCAATCGCGTTTATTCCATTGGCCCTTTTTGCGAAAACTTGTGATACGCCCCCCCCACAAACTAAAAACTCCAATCAACCCGTTCTAATACCATGGAGCGTTGGTTGTTTATGGTTTTATTTCTGCTGCCGTCCCTGGGATTTGCTCAGCCCTTTATGCTGAATGCTCAAAAAATCAGGGTTTTTGTCGATACAGTAATTCACATCGAATTCCCCATGAGCACCAAAGATGTTTGGGAGGCCTATGAAAACCGCTACAATCCCCATTTTTACCTTAAAATGGGACTGTACCGATCTTTGGTGTATTTCGATTTGGATTTTAAAGAGAAGAAAAATCGAATGAAACAGTACAAAGATAGATCGGAATGCGCCTACGGCAATATCTTAAAATTTGACCGATTTAGGGTGGCTTCGGGCGATGCGGCGATTTACCTTGAAACCTTCGACCCCAAGGCAAAAACCAAGCAGACATTTACCCTGATTGAACTGAGCTACCCTTACCTTTCGGATGGCTTTACCTACCTATGGCTGGTTTATTATCCCGATGCATCAAACACGTTTATGTGCGGAGACTTTTCAAGGGTAATCGTTCGGTCGCTCGATGAATAAACACCGCAAAAGCGACCTAAATTCAATTGGAATGCCGAACAAGAAATCGGTTAGAAGCGATAAACTCCACAATCAGCACCCTTTTTCCTGTGCTACAATGGCTATTGATAATGGACTTCCAATCTTTTTCAAATTGTGACGTATTCCAGTCGGGAGTTATAATTAAAGTGAATTTATTGTTATTATAGCATGTAAACCAATGGCCTATTAAGTTTAACATTAATCCACTGAAACCACATTGGTTGTTTGAACTGCAGTTATGACCAAAATCTCTGGTAGCTATCCCAATGCACACACGATGGCACTCAGAGCGGTCTTCGCTAGGATACAAGTTGAATGAGGGCCACCCATGACCACCCGCTGAACGATTTAATTTCTCAAGTAATTTTCTCAAAGTGTCGTTAAGCTTCTCCCCCTGTATTGATTTTTCTCCCAAAATATCCTTCAAGATATCCCGAAAAGGATTGTTTTCCGGAAATTTTAGGTCGCTGGTTTGATCGTAAATTTCTTCGGAATTAAGGATGGTTAGAAGTTCGTGTAAATTAATTTCATTCATTTGGCTTATTTTAAGTTTATAAATTACATCTACCCCAAACTTAATGGGAATTCCATTAAAAATCAAATATTATCCTGTCATTTCGAAGCGGACTTAATAAGGAGTTAAAATCACGATTTTTGCATAACCGAATCCCCAGCCAGTGTTATCCAGTCCGAAGGCGAAATATTCCTTATTTTCATAAGCAGAATTCCAAGCGGAAACTACCCCCCCCAAAAAAACCAACCTTAGGTCACAGTACTAACCCAATATCGCTTCTTTAGGTCATCGTAATGACCTAATATCGCAACCTTTGGTCATTTGGGCGCCGATTATCGCTCTTTTTTACGGCTACAAAAGGCGTTTCGAAACGTCCAAAACCGCCGCCCCTCAATTAATCTGAAACGCCCAAGCCCCCCCGCCGCCCGCGGCAGGGATTGAGCAGGGTTGCCCGCAAGGCCGCAGCGCCAGGGCCCGCGCGGCGCGGAGGCGACTTTAGGAGCCCACGCAAGCCCGCTGGGCCCCAGCGCTGTGGACGCGGACTACCCAGCGAAAGCCCGCCCGCCGCCCAAACACCCATCACCCACAAACCCTCGGGTAAGATTTTGAAGGTTTTTGGAAAAGGATTAAAGATGTTGAAAATCAGCAACTTGAACCTTTCTCGCCCTTCCCTTACCCCCGCACTGCTCCCAAATGCCGCTGCGATTCTGTTCTTTTGTAATAACTTGTCCTTCTTTAACCTTTTAACCGCGGCCCTGCGTCGCCCAATTTGAACTGATTCTATGCCCATTGCTGAATTGACCTTGCCCCAAGCCCGACACCTGATTGCCGGAAAAACGCTGGAACTGAACGGAAAAACCCTTGAAGTGATTAGCCCCCTTGACGGACAGCTGCTTTCGTTGGTGCCCATGGGCGGAATGGCCGAGGTGGACCTGGCCGTGGCCGCCGCCAAAACCGCATTCATAAGCTGGTCGGCCAAAACCCTGAAAGAACGGGTGCAAATTTTCTTCCGATACCGGCAGCTGCTCGAAACCCACATGGAAGAACTGACCCGCCTGGTGCACATCGAAAACGGGAAAACCATGGACGAGGCCCGGGCCGAAATTGAAAAAAGCATGGAACTCTGCGAATTTGCCGTTTCTATGCCCCAAATTATTGTGAACGAAGTGCAGGAGGTGAGCCGGGGCGTGGAAGCACGCATCGAGAAAAAACCCCTGGGCGTGGTGGCCTGCATCAGCCCCTTTAATTTTCCGAACATGGTGCCCCATTGGACCGTGCCCAACGCCCTGGTGCTGGGAAATTGCGTGGTGTTAAAGCCCTCGGAAGTGGTGCCCCTAAGCGCCATGCGCATGGCTGAACTGCTCGCCGAAGCCGGCCTGCCCCAAGGCGTGTTCCAAGTGGTGCACGGCGGCAAAGAAGTGGTGGAAGCCCTGTGCGACCACCCCGGAATTCAGGCCGTGTCGTTTGTGGGCAGCACCGCCGTTGCTAAGCTGGTGTACATTCGTTCTACATCGAACCTGAAACGCTGCGTGGCCCTGGGCGGAGCAAAAAACCACCTGTTGGTGCTGCCCGATGCCCATTTGGAAATGACCGCCAGCAATGTGGTGGCTTCCATGAGCGGCTGCGCCGGGCAACGCTGCATGGCCGCATCGGTGATGGTGGCCGTTGACCAAGTGCAGCACATTATTGACCGCATGGTGGACGAAGCCAAAGCCATTGTGCCCGGGCAAAACCTGGGCTCGGTGATCAGCGCCGCCGCCAAAGAACGCATTGAACGCTACATTACCGAAGCCGAACAGGCCGGCGCGAAAATCTTGATCGATGGCCGCGGAGCCACCGTGCCCGGAAAAGAAGGCGGATTTTACGTGGGTCCCACCATTATTGATTATGTAACTCCCGATATGGCCGTGGCCAAAGAAGAAATATTTGGTCCGGTTATTTCCATTGTTCGCACCAAAACCCTGGACGAAGCCCTGGAGGTGGAAAACAGCTCGAACTATGGAAATGCCGCCGCCGTATTTACCCAAAGCGGGTCTTTGGCCAAGGTAGTGATGGAGCGCGCCAGCGCCGGCATGATTGGAGTGAACATTGGGGTGCCCGTGCCCCGCGAACCCTTCTCGTTTGGAGGTTGGAACGATTCAAAATTTGGAATGGGCGACATTACCGGAAAATCTTCGATTGAATTTTGGACCCAGAACAAAAAAACCTCGACCAAATGGAATCCGGAGGCCCGCACAAATTGGATGAGCTAATAGAACGAAACAGAATATGATGTCATCAACCGTACAAGACAGCCTAGATTACACGCTGTTTTCTTGGTCCAAGCAATCGGGCCTGAATCCCATTGAAATTGACCGCGCCGAAGGCGTTTACCTGTGGGATGCCCAAGGCAAACGCATCATTGACTTTTCGTCGCAGCTGATGAACGTGAACATTGGGCACGGGAATCAGCGCGTTACCCAGGCGGTGGCTCGGCAAATGGAAAAAGTCAGCTATGTGTATCCGGGCATGATTACCGAGGTGCGCGCTCAGCTGGGCAAAAAGATGGCCGAGATTACTCCGGGCGATCTAAGCAAGGCCTTTTTTACCTTAGGCGGAGCCGAGGCGATTGAAAACGCCATAAAAATTGCGCGGATGTACACCGGCAAGCATAAAATCATTGCCCAGTACCGTTCCTACCACGGAGCCACCTACGGAGCCGGTTCGGTGAGTGGAGACCCGCGCCGCCACGCCATGGACAGCCAAGCCATGCCCAACGTGATGCACGTGGAAAATCCCTACTTCTACCGTTGCCCCTGGGGAACCCGTTCGGCCGAGGAATGCGGAGAAATGGCCGCCCGAAACCTGGAACAGGTGGTGCTGTACGAAAACCCCGGCAACATTGCCGCCATATTGATGGAAGGAGAAAGCGGATCGTCGGGCTGCATAAAATACCCGGCAGGCTATTGGAAAAAAGTGCGGGCCATTGCCGACAAGTACAACATTCTGCTGATTTGCGACGAGGTGATGAGCGGCTTTGGCCGCACCGGAAAATGGTTTGGCATTGACCACCACGAGGTGGTTCCCGACATTATGTGCATGGCCAAAGGCATTACATCGGGCTACGTCCCCTTGGGATGCACCATGGTAAATGCCGCCATTGCCGCTTACTTTGAAGACCGCCCCCTGGCGGCAGGATTAACCTACTCGGCCCACCCCGTTGCCTGTGCCGCGGCCATTGAAAACCTAAAGGTGATGGAAGAGGGCAACATGATTCAAAACGCGGCCAACATGGGGCGCTACCTGGAGCAACGCGTAGCGGAACTGGCTCAGGAACATCCCAGCATTGGCGATTTTAGAAATACCGGATTGCTGGGCTGCATAGAATTGGTGAAAAACCGAGAAACCAAAGAGCCCACCGTGCCTTGGAATGCGGCTCCGGCCCTTATGGAGCCCACCAACCGCATGGCCGCCAAATTGAAGGAGCTGGGCATGTTTACCTTTGTGCGCTGGAACTGGATTTTTGTGGCTCCGCCGCTGTGCATCAGCAAAGAACAAATTGACGAAGGCCTGGACATTGTTCGCGAGGCCATTCGCATTGCCGACGAATACTACCATTGATGGTATGGAAACCCCGCCGCTGAACCCAGACACCTTGCGCAACTCCTCGCTGTACAGCGAAGAACTGGCTCCTGTGCCGGCCTCGGCCCGCACCTGGAACCACTGGCACCTGGCGGCGTTGTGGGTGGGCATGGCGGTGTGCATTCCTACCTGGTTGCTGGCTTCGTACATGCTGAAAGCCGGGTTAAACTGGATAGAAGCTTTGTTGATTATTGGCTTGGCCAATTTGGTGATAACGGTGCCCATGGTGTTAAACGGCTATGCCGGAGTAAAGTACGGTTTGTCGTTTCCTGTCATTGGCCGCGCGGCCTTTGGGCTGCATGGCATTCATGTGGCTTCCATGCTCAGGGCTTTGGTGGCCTGCGGCTGGTTCGGAGTTCAAACCTGGGTGGGCGGTTTGGCCATTGGGGCCATTTTAAGCCTGTTGATGGGCGAACCCTATCAAGAGGGAACCACCCTGTTGAATTTTATTGGCTTTGGCCTTTTTTGGCTGATTTCCATGTTTTTTGTGGTAAAAGGGTTTGAGGGCATAAAGTGGCTGGAAGAGTACTCGGCCCCGGTGCTCATTGCCGTAGGCATTGCTTTAATTGCTTGGGGCGTTGTGGCGGGCGGCGGGTTTGGAACGGTGCTGGAGCAAAGCCAACAGCTTCAAACCGCCTCGGCCCACCGGGAGCTGCAAAACGAACAGGATTTGGTCTTTTTTCATCCGCTGACCCATGCAGATGGAGAATGGAAGCCCGATGTGGTGAAGGTGCGCTCCAGTTCGGGCGGAGAGGCGGCCGAGGTGTTTGAACTGCCCCGGTCGTACGGAAACAAGCCTTTTTTTACCTCGGCCTTGGGTGCCGACCATTCCAAAGACACCTTAGAGGTTTGGTATGAAACCCGCGATGCCCAGGGCAAGCTGATTCATGCATCCAAGCCTCAGCGTTTGAATCCGGCTCAGGCCGGAGCTCCTGCAGGTACGGGTTGGTGGGATTACCTGCTTTGGTTTACCGCCATGGTTGGGTTTTGGGCCACCATGGCCATCAGCATTTCCGACATAACCCGCTACGCCAAAAACCAGCGGGCTCAGGTTTCGGGGCAGTTTTTAGGCTTGCCGGCCACCATGATGTTGTTTTCGTTTGTGGGGCTTTTTGTAACCAGCGCTGCCGCCTTGGCCTTTGCCGATGTATTGACGCAAGAAGACGCCCCCTGGGATCCTGCCAGTTTGCTCTCGCATTTCAACCAACCTTTGGTGGTGATTGGCACCCAATTGGTGCTGTTGGTGGCAACCTTAAGCACGAATTTGGCGGCCAACGTGATTGCTCCGGCCACGGCGTTCTCGAACATGTGGCCCAGGCGCATCTCCTTCCGAACCGGGGGGCTGCTGACCGGAATTGTTGGGATAGCGATTTGTCCTTGGTGGTTGTTGAACGAAATATCGTCCATCTTGCTGTTGGTCAGCGCCTTTTTAGGGCCAGTATTGGGCATCTTGTTGGCCGATTACTTTTGGGTTCGGAAGCAGCAACTGGATGTGTCCGGTTTGTTCTCGGAATCTGGCCCCTACCGGTACAATCCCATGGGAATCAATCCGGTTGCCTTGATTGCCTTGCTGCTGGGCATTGGTTTGGCCTTGGTGGGCGCATGGATAGAGGCCCTTTCCTTTTTGTATCAAATTGCCTGGTTCACCGGATTCATCGTGGCCTTTTTGGCCTATGGATTCGGCATGAAAAAGGCCTCAACATCAAAAACCACGGAAGCATGAAAACCCTGATTCAAAATGGAACCTTGGTTACGGCAGAAGCCACCTTTGCCGCCGACCTGTTGGTAGAGAACGACAAAATTGCGGGCATAGGCCATGCCTTGCCAACCCAAGGCGTAGATCGGGTGATTGATGCTTCGGGCAAGCTGGTTATTCCGGGCGGAATTGATCCCCACGTGCATTTGGACATGCCCTTTATGGGAACCCATTCCAGCGACGATTACACCACCGGCACCCGGGCCGCCTTGTTTGGCGGAACCACCATGGTGATTGACTTTATATTGCAAACCCAAGGCGACACCCTGTACAACGCCCTGCGCACCTGGCAGAAAAAATCGGAAGGAAAGGCTGTGGGCGATTATTCCTACCACATGGCGGTAACCGATTTCAATCCCGAAGTGGGCAAAGAAGTGGTGGCCATGATTGAAAAAGAGGGCATCAGCTCCTTCAAGACCTTTATGGCCTACAAAGGCGCCCTGATGATTGACGACGGACAAATGATGAACCTGATGCGGGTGGTGCGCGACCACGGCGGATTGGTTACGGTGCATGCCACCAACGGCGACATGATTGATGCCCTGATTGCCCGGCACAAGCGGGAAGGAAAACTAAGCCCCCTCTACCATTATTTGTCTCAACCCGAAATTACCGAAGCCGAGGCCTCAGGTCGGTTTGCCGATTTGCTGTACTACACCGGATGCCCGGGTTACATTGTGCACATGACCTGCGAGGGGGCTTTAAATGCCGTGCGCCGCGCCACCCTACGCAACCAGCGGGTTTTGGTAGAAACCTGCACCCAGTATTTGGTGTTGGACGCATCGCTGTACGAAAAAGGCTTTGAAGGCGCAAAATGGGTAATGAGTCCGCCCTTGCGCCAACCCAAAGACCAAGAGGCCTTGTGGGCCGGATTAAACCAAGGCTTGGTTCAGGTGGTGGGCACCGACCACTGTCCGTTTATGTGGGAGCAAAAGAAAATGGGCGAGACCGATTTCAGTAAAATCCCCAACGGCCACCCGGCCATAGAACATCGGGTAGAGCTGTTGTTCTCGGAAGGAGTAGCGAAAAAACGCATCACCCTGAACAAATTTGTAGAGGCCAGCTCGACCCGGGCGGCCCAAATTTTTGGAATGCATCCCCGCAAGGGAACCCTTTCTGTGGGGGCCGATGCCGATGTTGTGGTGTTTAATCCCGAAACCAAGCATAAAATTTCGGCATCGACCCACCACATGCGCTGCGATTATTCCGCCTACGAAGGCATGGAGCTGACTGGCAAAACCGAAACCGTATTGCTGCGGGGCGAACTGGCCATTCACAACAACGAATGCCTGATTCAACCCGGATTTGGGCAATTTATTCACCGAGGAAAAACACAACATTTAGGATAAACAACAAACACAAACCAAGTATGCCACGTAACGTAAAAAGCGGACTTATACAGTTGTCATTGCCCATGACCGAGGGCGAAGGCAGCATTCAAGACATTTGCGAAGCCATGTACCAAAAGCACATCCCCTACATTGAAGAGGCGGGGCGGCAGGGCGTTCAAATTTTGTGCTTCCAAGAAATTTTCAACACCCCGTATTTTTGCCCGGGCCAAGACAAAAAATGGTACAATTCGGCCGAGCCGGTTCCGGGACCTACTGTGGCCCGCCTGCAAGAGTACGCCAAGAAATACCAAATGGTCATTATTGCCCCTTTGTACGAAATGGAAATGCCGGGAGTGTACTACAACACTGCGGCGGTAATCGATGCCGACGGAACCTACCTTGGGAAATACCGCAAAAACCACATTCCACACACTTCCGGCTTTTGGGAAAAATTCTTCTTTAAGCCAGGGAATCTAGGATATCCGGTGTTTCAAACCAAGTACGCCAAAGTGGGCGTGTACATTTGCTACGACCGGCACTTCCCGGATGGGGCCCGCATTTTGGGCTTAAACGGAGCCGAAATTGTGTACAATCCCAGTGCCACGGTGGCTGGACTTTCTCAGTATTTATGGAAGCTTGAACAACCGGCCCATGCCGCGGCCAACGGCTATTTTATGGGCTGCATCAACCGGGTGGGAACCGAAAAGCCTTGGAATTTGGGTAAATTCTACGGAACCTCGTATTTCGTAGATCCACGCGGGCAAATTTTTGCTCAGGCATCGGAAGACAACGACGAATTGCTGGTGGCCGATTTCGATTTAGACCTGATTGACGAGGTGCGCTCTACTTGGCAGTTCTTCCGCGATCGCCGCCCCGAAACCTATGGCAAACTAACCGAACTTTAAGGCAGATGGCTGAATTCAACCGACCCGAAACTCCCCAGGATTTTATACGGAATTTTGCGCCCAAAAAGCCCCTGATGAACAGCTCAGAGGCCTACTACGAAAGCGCCCGTTGCTTGTATTGCTACGATGCTCCTTGCATGGATGCTTGCCCCACCCACATTGACATTCCATTGTTTATTAAGCAAATAAACACCGGAAACATCAAAGGGGCCGCCGCCACCATTTACGACTCCAACTGGTTGGGCAACGCCTGCGGCAAGGTGTGTCCCACCGAACAGCTGTGCGAAGGCAGCTGCGTATATACCCACCAAGACATGAAACCCCTGCAAATTGGTCGGCTGCAAAACTTTGCTACCGAAGCCGCAATGCAAGCGGGCAGTCCCTTGTTTAGCCCCGGAAAAGACAACGGCCGCAAGGTGGCCATTGTAGGTGCCGGACCGGCGGGCATTGCCTGTGCTTGCGAGCTGAGGGTGTTGGGTTACAGCGTCGAGATTTTCGAGGCCAAGGCCTTGCCTACGGGCCTTACCGTATATGGAACGGCACCGTATAAAATCACCAACGAAGAGGCCCTGCGCGAAAACGAGTACCTGCAAAACCAGCTGGGCTACACCATACATTACAACCATCCCATTCAGAACGCGGCCCAGTTTGCCGAACTGGAACAGGGTTTTGATGCGGTATTCTTGGGCTTGGGCTTGGGTGCCACGGCTCGGCTGGGCATTCCCGGCGAAGATCTGCCCGGCGTAGTGGGTGCGGTCGAGTTTGTAGAAGAACTGCGGATGAAGCAATCGGCCTATTCCATTCCCGACACCGTAGTGGTGATTGGGGGCGGCAACACCGCGGTGGACGCCGCCAGCGAATCGGCCCGAATGGGTGCCAGTTCGGTGCATTTGGTGTACCGACGCACCAAGGCCGACATGGGAGCCTATGATTTTGAATATGCCACCGCCTTGGGTGCGGGAGTCAAAGGCGTATTTGAAGCCAGTCCGCTGCGCATAGAAGGCGAAGGCCAGGCCACCGGAGTAACCTTTGCGCGTCCCGACGGCACCGAATTTCATGTGCCTGCCGACCTCGTGATTAAAGGAACCGGACAGGCCAAGCAAGGCGCCCTTTTGGCGTATTTGCCCAACATTTCGATCGACAGCAAAGGCCGGATTGTGGTAGATGAGGCATTTCAAACCACCCGCCCCGGATACTTTGCCGCAGGCGATGCCGTAAACGGCGGAGCCGAGGTGGTGAATGCCGCCTACGAAGGAAAGTGCGCCGCCCAAGGCATGCATCAATGGATTCAAACAAACAAAGCATGAGCAACATCGATCTATCCATAAATTTTGCCGGCATAAAAGCCCCCAATCCGTTTTGGTTGGCTTCGGCACCCCCAACCAATACGGGCTATCAAATCATGAAAGCCTTTGAGGCCGGTTGGGGCGGAGCCGTATGGAAAACCCTGGGCATACCCGTACAAAACGTATCGAGCCGCTACGGCTCCATCAACTACCGCGACACCCGCATGGCGGGGCTGAGCAACATCGAGTTGATTACCGACAGGCCTTTGGCCGACAACCTACGGGAAATCGAAGAGGTCAAAAAACACTTCCCCAACCATGCCGTGATTGCCTCCTTAATGGTAGAATCAAAAAAGGAATGGTTTCAAATTGTGAAGGACGTAGAAAACGCCGGTGCCGATGGCATAGAACTTAATTTCGGATGCCCGCATGGCATGTGCGAGCGCGGAATGGGTTCGGCAGTGGGGCAGGAGCCCGAGGTGTTAAACACCATCGTGCAGTGGGTCATGGAGGCGTCCAGCATTCCGGTCATCACCAAATTGACTCCCAACATATCCGACATCACCGATCCGGCCCTGGCGGCGGTGCGCGGCGGCACCAGCGCCTTGTCGCTCATCAACACCATTAAAAGCATTGTAGGCATTGATTTAGACACCTATGCGCCCTATCCCGTAGTGGACGGAAAAGGCACCAACGGTGGATATTGCGGTCCGGCGGTCAAGCCCATTGCCTTGCACATGTTAAAAGAACTGGCGGGCCATCCGGAGATTCGCAACACGCCCATCAGCGGCATTGGCGGCATTGAAACCTGGCGCGATGTGGTGGAATTCATTTTGCTGGGCGCTACTTCGGTGCAAGTATGCACCGCGGTGATGCACTACGGGTTTGGTATTGTGCGCGAAATGGAAGCCGGTTTGCGGCAGTTTATGAGCGACAAAGGCTACAGCACCATCTACGATTTCGCCGGCAAGGCCGTGCCCAACGTGGTGGAATGGAAGCACTTAAATTTGCATTACAAAGTGGTGGCCAGCATCAACGCCGACAAGTGCATAGGCTGTCAGCTCTGCCACATTGCCTGCGACGACGGCGCCCACCAGGCCATTGCATTGCCAATCAACGGCAGTCGGGTACCTGAAATCATCGACGAAAACTGCGTAGGCTGCAATTTATGTTCACTGGTTTGCCCGGTCGAGGACTGCATAACGATGGAGCGCCGCGACGACGGCAGCAAGACAGAAACCTGGGCTGAGCGCACGGTGTTGGGCAAAGTCCCCGAGCATTTCAACGATCCGCGCGGGGGCGGGGTGGGGCATTTTGTGCCAGAGCCTTCGGCCGCGCTGCAATACAAACGCAAGGACAGGTCGGGCAGGAAGTGATTTTTTTGGGGGGCGGCAGCCGGGCTTTCCGCACTACTCCGCAGCTGCCGAAAGGCTGGCCCAGCTGGTTTGCGGGGGCTCCTCACGTCGCCTCCGCACCTAGCGGGCCAGCCGTCGGCACCTTTGCGGGGTAGTTGCGTCAATCCCTGCCGCGCATCGTGGCCGTTTATCGCCTGTAGAGACGCAATATTTTGCGTCTCCCCTCAAATAAGACGCAATATTTTGCGTCTCCCCCTTTGATGATCAAGGAACAGTAGAGACGCAATATTTTGCGTCTCCCCCTCAAATAAGACGCAATATTTTGCGTCTCCCCTCAAATAAGACGCAATATTTTGCGTCTCCCCCTCAAATAAGACGCAATATTTTGCGTCTCTACCGGTTCCCGCCCAAAACCGTCCACAAACAATTGAATAATAACCGAATAACCCTATCGGCTTTCCATTTTGTTTCCGATTAAATGCTGGAATTTGCGTTTTTTAAGAAACAAATTTGACAATGAGTAGAAATTAACCTACTTTTGCCACGTCCGAGTAGAACCCAAAATTACCGGCCATTTATTTATTGAACCCAAATTAGGTCTTATGTTGAGTAGCATAGCCTTTGCTGTAATGTT
>Ga0247843_1004336_pt1 | contig 21434 bp, 19 predicted proteins | sample LaCruzMarch2017__FD_192420 | JGI IMG/M metagenome (GOLD analysis project Ga0247843, IMG submission 192420) | Freshwater microbial communities from meromictic Lake La Cruz, Castile-La Mancha, Spain - LaCruzMarch2017_8m | ecosystem: Environmental > Aquatic > Freshwater > Lake | place: Spain...
ACAGGCACAGGCACAGGCACAGGCACAGGCACAGGCACAGGCACAGGCACAGGCACAGGCACAGGCACAGGCTCCGAAACTGGCTTTTGTGCTGGCATTGCCGTGGGGAGTGGTTCTGGCGCGGTGGCCGGGCTGGCGGTCACTAAGGGCGAGGGTGCGGTTGGAGCGGTGGCTAGAGCGACGGCCTCAGTCGCCGTAACTGGCGACATTGCCGCCACGGGCGCCGGTGTTGGTGCTGGTGTCGGTGTCTGGGCGCCGGCGACGGGTGGGGTGGGACGTTTGAGGTCCGCCGAGGCCGGCTTAACAGTCGGCGCTTTATCCGGCGTTTTGTCAGGCGCCGGGGCCAGGTTGGCGCCCAGCTCAATCACGCGGGTGTTCAACGCAGAGACTTGCAGCGGCACCGGGCGCGCCCTGTCCGGCTGCAGCAGGTATCCATGCCCCATGGCCACCATGGCGCAGAGCACCGCCAGCGTCTGCCAGTTCGGGCGACCACTTGGTGCACCTCTAACCCCTGGTGACGGTGAATGCAGTAGCTGCGACATGTTCATCCGATGACTAAGACGACTGATAGGCGACGACTTATGATGGTCCCAAGCCCTAAAACCCGATTAACGCCAAAGCGGGCCACCACCCGCCCCAACCATGAAACTTGCCACGTACAAAGACGGCTCCCGCGACGGCCAACTGCTGGTGGTGTCGCGTGACCTGACCAGCGCCCATTATGCGACCGGTATCGCGGAACGCTTGCAACAAGTCTTGGATGACTGGAACTTCCTGTCACCCCAGCTGCAGGACCTGTCCGACACCCTGAACCAGGGTAAAGCGCGCCACGCTTTCCCGTTTGATCCACGGCAATGCATGGCACCACTGCCGCGCGCCTACCAGTGGACCAGTGGCTTGGCCTACATCAACCATCTGGCGCTGGTACGCCGCGCCCGAAATTCAGAAACGCCCGCCAGTTTTTACACCGATCCGCTGATGTACCAGGGTGGCAGTCATGATTTTCTGGGCCCCTGTGACGATGTGGTCTGCGCCAGCGAAGCCTCCGGCATTGATTTTGAAGGGCAGGTGGCGGTGATCACCGGCGATGTGCCTAGGGGTGCCACCCCTGGCCAGGCGCTGGACGGTATCCGGCTCGTGTCGCTGGCCAACGATATCAGCCTGCGCCACCTGATCCCGGCCGAACTGGCCAAGGGCTCGGGTTTGGTGCAGAGCAAGCCAGCCACCGCTTTCAGCCCGGTGGCGGTGACACTGGATGAGCTGGGTACTACCTGGGATCAGGGCCGCGTGCACCTGACACTGCAAAGCACCTGGAATGGCCGGCGGGTGGGTCTGTGCGAGGCCGGGCCGGAGATGACGTTTCACTTTGGTCAGCTGATTGCTCATCTGTGCAAGACCCGCAACGTGCGGGCCGGTTCGGTCATCGGCTCGGGCACGGTGAGCAACAAGGACTGGAGCCATGGCTACAGCTGCATCGCGGAAAAGCGCGCGATCGAAACCATCCAGGATGGCCAGCCTGTCACTGATTTCATGAAGTACGGCGACACCATCCGCATCGACATGAAGGGGCGTGACGGGCAAAGCCTGTTCGGCGCCATTGACCAGAACATTGTGCGACCCTAGGGTGGCAGCACCGCTGCTGCCTCTGTAGCGCATCGACCGGTCCGCCGTGGGAACTACTGCCCATGACGGAGACTGAGTTCAGGGCCGCCGGGGCTATTCCGCGACTTCCTGGCAGGCGATACAGCGCTCGGCCTCAGGTGTGGCGTGCAGGCGGGCGGCCGGGATGTCCGTACCGCAATCAATGCAGACCCCGTAGCGGCCGGCAGCGATGCGATCGAGTGCCGCCTGCACCTGGTTGAGTTCAGCGCTTTCGCGTGCGTCCAGGGCAAATTCCAGTTCGCGCTCGGTACTGAGCTGGGCGCTGGAGTCCTCGGGCTGAGCAAAATGCTCGGCTGAGGCCTCGGCCCGGCTGACGGCACCACCGCGCAAGATGGCCCGCTGCTCAAGCAGGCTGGCGCGTTGCGCCAACAGCAGGGTTTTGAAGGGGGCAGTGAGTTCTGGGAGCATGTCGGCGACCTGGTGGGATGAAGCCCTGATCGTGCCCGGCGGCTTGAGCGCTGTCTTTGACACATATCAAGCCGATTCCCGTTCAAGGCGCCGCTCAGTGGATTGACCGTGGATTGATGAAGGTCAGGTGCCATAATTCCACCCCATGTCTACCCTGCAGTCCCTGCGCAACGCAACCCTGCTGGCCCGCCTTGTGCTGGTCTGGTTGGTGTTGGTGACTGGGGTTGCCATCGCCGCGCCGCTGGCCCAGCCCAAGACTTTCGCTCTGGTCTGCTCGGGCGCAGGGGTGATGCAACTGCTGGTGAACCCGGGCGACGGTGGTGAGGCGCCTGCCAGCGCCACCCTGGATTGTCCGCTGTGCGCCTCAGTGGCTGCGCCGCCTCCCGTGGTGCGGTCTTGCGCCCAGCCAGCGCCAGCCCAGGCGCTGGCGCAGCCTGGAGTTGTGACGCCCCGCCGGGCGACCCCGGGCGCCGCACCGCCGCCGGCGCGCGCACCCCCCACCTTTTCCTAAGCTATTTAATTGATAGCGCTATCAGCCCGCTGCATAAGGGCTGGCGGCCTGTTTGCTTAATTTTTTTGGGAGGAGATCCATGGGGATCGTGTTCAATTGTCGCGACCGGATTCGCGGCGCGTTGGGTATCACGCTAATGGTTTTGGCTGCTTGGGGCGGTTCGCTGCCAGGCCCGGCCCAGGCGGGAGACCGGGATGAAGCCTTGGTTCGGCAGGCCATGATGACGATGTTTGACAAACCCCACGACCCGCTCAAGGTGAACCCGGTGGTCGTTTGGGGTGAACACGCCGTGGCTGGCTGGGTCCAAGGTGAGCGGGGCGGTCGGGCTGTTCTGTTGCGAGACAAAGGCCGCTGGACCATCACGGTCTGCGGCGGCGATGGCCTCAAGCAGGCACAGGCCTTGGTGCAGACCGGCATGACGGCGACAGCAGCCGCCGCGCTATCGCAAGGCTTGGCCAGAGCCGAGGCCAAGCTGAGTCCGCAGGTGCGAGCGAAATTTGCGCTGTTTGACGGCATTGTGAAGGTGGATGCCAACCATGGCGCCCCCCATAGCGCCAAGCCGGCCGGTGGCCACGCACCCGGTGGCACCCGGCATCAACCTTGATTTATTTCACCAACGTTCGGAGATCCTATGACGACAAAAACCTTGATCATTGCCGCCGCCTTGCTGGCTGGTACGGCTTACGCACAGACCGTCGACGTGAAAGACGCCTGGGTGCGCACCAGCGTGCCAGGGCAGAAGGCCACTGGCGCCTTCATGAAGCTCACCGCCAAAGATGGCGCCAAACTGGTGGCGGCCTCGTCGCCAGTGGCGGGTGTGACCGAAGTCCATGAGATGAAGATGGAGGGCGACGTCATGAAGATGAAGGCAGTCGCCGGCGGCCTGGACCTGCCCGCAGGCAAGACGGTGGAGCTCAAGCCCGGTGGTTACCACGTGATGCTGATGGACCTGAAGGCCGCCCTGCCCAAGGACAGCACCATCCCGCTCACCTTGGTGTTCAAGGATGCGAAAGGCGTCGAGAGCCGGCTGGAGCTGAAGGTGCCGGTGGCTGCGGCCCCGATGGCCGCTGCCCACAAGCACTGAGCCCCCCCTTTGCGTTGTCCTGTTGATCGGTTCTGATGTTGCCCTGCTGGCGTGATGCCCTGTTGCGGCGCCCCTGGGCACTGTGGCTGGCCCTGCTGCTGGCCGTGGTGTCGGCGCTGGCGCCGACCCTCTCGCACGGGCTGGCCGCAGGCCACGGCAGCGTCATGGCGCTGCAGGACATCTGCGCCAGCAACGCGCCAGACCGAATGGCCGACGCCAGCACGCCGGCCCAGCCAGCGTCACCCGCGTCTCCGGCGAGCCCGCTGGCTGGCGGTCTCAACGATTGCCCACTGTGCCTGTTGGCCCAGGACCGGCTGGCCGGCCTGCCGCCGGGCCCGGTGCAACTGCTGGTGGCAGGGCTTGCGCCCGAGCTGCCCAGGGCGGGGCCTGCTGTTGTACCGCGGGCCGCGGTGGTGCTGGCACCGCCGGCGCGTGGGCCGCCGAACTTCTCCTGAACTATTGAATTGATAGCGCTACCGGTCCGCCTGATGCGGGCTGGCGGCATATTTGATCGGTATTTTTTGGAGATGGTTCATGCGGAAAAATCGTGTTGTTTTGGCGCTGGCGTTTGCCGGCCCTATCTTGAGTGCTTTAACGGCGTCAGCCCAAACCTCGTCCCCGGCGGCTGCACCCGCCATGCCGGAGCCGCCCAGCCTGGGCGTTATCACAGTCACCGCCAACCGGGAAAACACCCTGCTGCTGCAGACGCCAGCGTCGGTGGGGGTCATCGGGACGCGCGCCATCCAGCGCACCGGCCCCATGCATCCCCAGCAGATCTTGAACCAGGTGCCGGGCGTGGCGATCGCGGTCACCAATGGCGAGGGGCACAGCACCGCCATCCGGCAACCGTTCACCACCAGCCCGGTCTACCTGTTTCTGGAGGATGGGATCCCGATCCGGGCCACCGGGTTTTTCAATCACAACGCGCTGTACGAGGTGAACATCCCGCAGGCCTCGAGCTTAGAGGTCGTCAAAGGCCCGGGCTCGGCCCTGTACGGGTCCGATGCCATTGGCGGCACGGTCAACATCCTGACCAAAGCCCCGTCGGTCATGCCGGGCGTCGAGCTCACCGGTGAGGCCGGCAGCTTTGGCTGGCAGCGCCTGCTGCTCGATGGCACCCTGGCCACCGGCAAGGACGGCGCGGCACGGGCGGCCGTCAACCTGACGCACACCGACGGCTGGCGCGCCAAAACCGCGTATGACCGGCAAAGCGTCAGCTTGCGGCACGACCAGGCCCTGGCCGATGACGCAATGCTCAAAACCATACTGGGCTACACCAAGATCGACCAGCAGACCGGCGCCAACTCCGCGCTGACCTACAACGATTACCTGAACAACCCGACCAAAAACAACTTGTCGATCGCCTACCGCAAGGTGGATGCACTGCGCTTGTCGAGTGCTTACGAGCGGGACATGGGCGCCGCCCTGCTCAGCATCACCCCGTATTTGCGCAGCAATGTGATGGACCTGAACGGGTCCTACAACCTGAGTTCCGACCCGCGTATCGAGAAGTCAAACGTCAATTCCCTGGGTGTCATGAGCAAGTGGCGGCAGGATTTTGGTGGCGCGCTCAAACCCCGGCTGATCGTCGGTCTGGACCTGGAGAGCAGCCCCGGCACGCGCACTGAAGACAGTCTGAACCTCACCAGCAGCGGCACCGGTGCCGACCGCAACTACAGCGCTTACACGGTCGGCAACCGTATTTACAACTACAAGGTCACGTTCAAGAGTGCCTCGGCGTACCTGCAGGGCGAGGCCACGCCCCTGCCCGCCCTGTTGCTGACGGGCGGTTTGCGCTTTGACAGCATGACCTACGACATGAGCAATAACCTGGCGGCCGGCACCACGCGCGCTGGCACAACCACGCGCTACTACGGGCAAATTGCCTCGGCGGCGGTCGACTACACCCACCTCAGCCCCAAGCTGGGCGCGGTGTACAGCCTGAGCCCCAACAGCAGCCTGTATGCGTCGTACAACCACGGGTTTCGGGCGCCGTCCGAGAGTCAGCTGTTTCGCGCTGGCAGTGGTGCGCTGGCCGATGCCCTCAGCAAAGCCCAGTTGGCCCTGGCACTCAAGCCGATCAAGGCCAACCAGTTCGAGCTGGGCTGGCGCGGTGCGGCCGACGGCTGGTCGTATGACCTGACGCTGTACCAGTTGGTCAAGCAGGACGACCTGGTGAGCCAGCGCGATCTGGCCACCAACATCAGCACCAGTGTCAATGCCGGCAAGACCGAACACCAGGGCATCGAGCTGGCACTGGGCAAGGCCATCAACAGCCAGTGGCGACTGGCCACCGCCCTGTCGTATGCCAGCCACCGGTATGTCGATTGGGTGACCACCACGGTGGACTACTCTGGCAAGGAGATGGAAGCCGCGCCCCGGCTGATGGCCAACACCCGGCTGAGCTGGACGCCACGTGACGGCACCCGGGCGGAGCTGGAGTGGGTGCGGCTGGGCGACTACTGGCTGGAAGCCAGCAACGCCGCCGCGTTTGGCAAGTACCCCGGGCATGACGTGTTCAACCTGCGCGTGAGCCAGTCCCTGAGCAAGGGCGTCAACGCCTTCGCCCGCCTGATGAACCTGACCGACCAGCGCTATGCCGACAGTGCCTCGGTGTCGTCCAGCACTGCGGTGTTCTCGCCGGCCCTGCCCAGAGCCCTGTATGTCGGGCTGGATGCCACATGGTGAGCCGGCACCGCCGTCTGCTGGCCCTGCTGGGGCTGGCCCTGAGCGCCGCCCAGCTGCTGGCGCAGCCGGCGCAAAAAACCGCACATCTGGCCGCGCATCAGGCCGCGCACCAGGCGCGCCCGCAGTTGGCCAGCGGTGTGGCTTTCGGGCCCGACGGTCGGTTGTGGCTGGCCGGCCTGAATGAGCAGGGCCAATTGTTCGTGCAGACGGCACCGGCGGCCAACCTGAACAAGTGGGGCACGCCGCGCGTCATCGCCACGGGCGGTGATGCCATCTCTGCCGACGGCGAGAATCGGCCCAAACTGGCGTTTGGGCCACAGGGCTGGGCTGTCATCAGCTACACCCAGCCGCTGGCCAAGCCCTACACCGGCATGATCCGCATGCTGCGCTCCAGCGATGGCGGGCAGACCTTCTCCCCGCCGTTCACGGTGCATGCCGACCGGCAGGAGATCACCCACCGCTTCGAGTCCGTCATCTTTGACGCGCAGGGCATGCTGCACACGGTGTGGGTCGACAAGCGCGACATGGAACTCGCGCCCAAGGTGGGCAAGAGGTCGAGCTACGTCGGGGCGGCGATCTACCGCAATGAGTCGCGTGACGGCGGGGCCAGCTTTGGCCCAGACCTCAAGCTGGCGGACCATTCCTGTGAGTGTTGTCGCATTGCGCTTGCGCCCGGCCCCGACGGCGTGATGCGGGCCCTGTGGCGGCACGTGTTTGGCGCCAATGTGCGCGACCATGGCTTTGCGGCACTCAGCGACGCCAGCCCACTGACCGTGATGCGGGCCACCTGGGACGACTGGCGCATTGACGCCTGCCCGCACCACGGCCCCGGCCTGGCGCCCGCCACCGACGGTGGTTTTCATGCGGTCTGGTTCGGCATGCGCCGCCAGGGCAGCGACAACACGGCCGCAGTGCGCTATGCGCGCCTGGCCCCCGACGGCAGCCCGCAGCTGGAAACAGTGCGGCCGCTGCCCGACGAACTGGCCGAGCACGGCGACGTGCTGGCCTGGGGCGACCGGGTCGCCGTGGTCTGGCGCAGCGTGGACGGCGCCCGCAGCACGCTCAAAGCCTGGTTGTCGGTGGACGGCGGCCAGACCTTCCGCCTGGCGGTGCTGGGCAGCCTGAGCGGCGACAACGACCACCCGCGCCTGGCGCAGCAGGGTGAACGCATGGTGGCCGTGTGGCGCCACCCCAAAGGAGTTCAGGTCTATGACATCCGTTTTTAACCCTACTGCCCGCTCGGTGCCGGGGCGACCAAGCCGCCGCCGTGCCCTGCTGCTGGCGGCTGCGGCAGCCTGCGCTTTAGTGCCAAAACTGGCTCTAGCCCTTACCCAGCATAGGGTTGAAGCTATTAAAACCGTAGCGCCGTTCAGGGCCGCAGCCTGGCAGCGCCTGCTGCGCCAGGGCCCGCGGCCGGCGGCCTATGTGTTCACCACCACCTTCTGTTCCACCTGCCCCGACGCCTTCGACCAACTGCACACGGCGGCCATGAGCTCGGCCCAGCCGGTGGAGCTGGCCGCCGTCGTGATGGACGCCCAGGGTGCGCGTGCCTTGGCGCATGCGCACCATTACCAGGGCGCCACCCGCATTTATGCGTTTGACGGCTTTGAGCCCGAGATTCGCCAGGCGGTGGACCCCAAGTGGCGCAACGTCACGCCCTATGTGGTCTTGATCGGGCGCAATGGCGTCGTCCAGCGCACCATCGGACCGCCCGAGCCGGCTATGCTGAAGGCTTGGTTGGCGTGAGGGCAAGGCCTTTTGGTCGGGCCCGGCTGCGGCGCCCCTGGGCGCTGTGGCTGGCCCTGTTGCTGGCCATGGTGTCGGCGCTGGCGCCGAGCCTGTTGCGCGGCGTGGCCGCGGGCCGTGGCGGCGCCATGGCGCTGCAGGACATCTGCATCAGCAATGGGCCGGACCGGCTGGCCAACGCCAGCACGCCGGACCTGCCGGCGTCACCGGCGAGCCCGCTGGCTGGCGGCCTCAGCGATTGCCCACTGTGCCTGCTGGCCCAGGACCGGCTGGCCGGCCTGCCGCCCGCCCAGGTGCAGCTGCGCTTGGCAGGGCTTGCGCCCGAGCCGCCTTGGGTTGGACCCAGTGCCGTACTGCGGGCCGCGGTGGCGCTGGCACCGCCGGCGCGTGGGCCGCCGAACTTCTCCTGAACTATTGAATTGATAGCGCTACCGGCCCGCCTGATGCGGGCTGGCGGCATATTGTCATGGCAAGCCTCGGGCTCAGGCCCAGCGGTCCGCTTGCCGCAAATTCTTTTTTGGATTGGTATATCACCTATGGTTACATTGTTTTCGTTTCGACGCATCCTGCGTTGGGCCACATTTCTGCTTGCCGCGGCCTTCGCGCTGACGGCCTGGTCTGCCACCCTTGAGGTCACCGACGCCCTGGGCCGCAAGGTCCGGGTGAACGCGCCTGCACAGCGGATGCTGGTCAATTTCAATTACGAAGAGTTCACCGCCGTGGCGGGCAAGGAGGGTTGGAGCCGGGTCGTGGGTATCTCGCGGGCCCCGTGGGAGGGCTGGCGTCCGGCCATCTTCAAGCGGTATGCCGGTGTCATTCCCAATCTGCAGGCGATGCCGGATATCGGGCATTCGGACGATGGCACTTTCAGCGCGGAAAAAGTGATCGCACTCAAGCCCGATGTGCTGTTTGTCGCGGAGTGGACCTTTACGGCCATGAAGACCGCCCGTGACCAGATCGAAGCGGCCGGCATCCCGATTGTGGTGATTGACTACAACGCCCAACTGCTGGAGCGGCACCTGGCCTCCACCCGCGTCATCGGCCGGGTGATGGGCACAGAGCCCCGCGCCGAGGCCCTGGCGGCGCTGTACGAGCGTGAGTACAAGGACGTGCTGGCCCGCATTGCCAAGGCCGGTGGTGCAAAGAAGAAGGTCTATATCGAACTTGGACAGGCCGGACCCGAGACCGTGGGCAACAGCTACAGCGGCACGATGTGGGGCAAACTGCTCAATATCCTGGGGGCCGACAACATGGCAGACGGCAAGCTCACCGGCCCCTGGGGCCCGCTCAACGCCGAGGCGGTGCTTGCTGAAAATCCTGACCTGATTTTCATGGCCGGCTCGTCCTGGGTGAATCGCCCCAAGGCCGTAAAAACCGGCTATGAGGCCACCCCGGAGCAGACCCGGCAAAGCCTGGCGCCCTATGCACAGCGCGTTGGCTGGGCCAACCTCAAGGCCGTCAAGAACGGCGAGTTGCACGCCATCGAGCATGGTCTGTGCCGCACGCTGTTCGATTTTGTTGCTATGCAGTACATCGCCAAGCGGCTCTACCCCGAGGCCTTTCGCGACGTGGACCCGGACGCCTCTTTCCGGGCTTACCACGAGAAGTACCTGCCGGTCGCCTACAGCGGCACCTGGATGTTGCCGCTTAAGCCGTGACACCTCAACCTTCAGCCAGTCCGGTCGCGCTGGTCTACCGTCGCGCCGCCAGGCGCCGTATCACAGTGCTGCTGGCCGCGCTGGCTGCCCTGATGGTGGCGGTGTTGCTGGACGCCGCCACCGGCCCGGCCCGGCTGCCGCTGGGCGCAGTAGCCCGCGCCGTGCTGGGGCAGCTGGTGGACGACTCGGTGCAGGCCATCGTCTGGTCCATCCGGCTGCCGGTGGCGCTCATGGCGCTGGCTGTGGGGGCGGCCCTGGGCCTGTCGGGGGCCATCATGCAGACCATCCTGAACAACCCTCTGGCCTCCAGCTACACGCTGGGCATTTCAGCCGGAGCGGGTTTTGGTGCCTCACTGGTGATCGTGCTGGGCGCCTCGCTGCCCGTGCCGGAGGCCTACGCCATCCCGCTCAACGCCGTCCTCTTTTCGGGGCTGGCCTGCGCCGGTGTGTACCTGATTGGCGGCGCCCGGGCCGCCACCGCCGAGGGCTTGGTGCTGGCTGGCATTGCCCTGCTGTTTCTATTTCAGGCCCTGACCTCTCTGCTGCAAATGGTGGCGTCACCCGAGTCGCTGCAGCAGGTGGTGTTCTGGCTGTTCGGCAGCCTGCAAAAGTCGACCTGGTCCAAGCTTTGGATCATGGCCGCGGTGTTGGGCTTGAGCGTGCCGTTCTTGCTGCGCGATGTCTGGGCATTGACGGCGCTCAAGCTCGGCGACGCCCGGGCAGCGGCGCTGGGCGTGCCGGTGCGGGCCCTGCGCCTGCGCGCTTTCGTGCTGATCTCGGTGCTGACCGGGGTGGCGGTGGCTTTTGTCGGCACCATTGGTTTTGTCGGTCTGGTGGCGCCGCACCTGGCGCGTATGGCGATCGGGGAGGACCAGCGCGGTTTTCTGCCAGCCTCGGCCTTGCTCGGGGCCCTGTTGTTGTCGCTGGCGTCGGTGGCCAGCAAGACCCTGTCGCCCGGCGCCATTTTGCCCATCGGCATCGTCACTTCCTTGATTGGCGTGCCGGTTTTCATCTGGATGGTGCTGCGCACCCGAAGGAGCTATTGGTGACGATCGAAATCAATGCCTTGCAGGTCCGATATGGCGCGCGCACCGTGCTGCATGGGTTGACGCTGTCCCTGCGGCCCGGGCGGGTGCTGGGGGTGGTCGGCCCCAATGGCTCGGGCAAGTCCACGCTGGTCAAGGCACTGGCCGGCCAGCTGCTCTACGCGGGGACGGTGCAGTTTGACGGCTCGGCGCTGCGCCCGAAGTCGGTCGGCTACATGCCGCAGGACGTGCAGGCGCCGGCCGCGTTGACGGTGCTGGATGTTGCCCTGCTCGGGCGCATCGGTCGCCTGCGGCTCAAGGTCAGTGCGCAGGACCTGGACGCTGTGCAGCAGGTGCTGCAACAGTTGGGCGTAGCCGATCTGGCTGGTCGCTACCTGGGCGAACTCAGTGGCGGCCAGCGGCAGTTGGTGTTCCTGGCGCAGGCGCTGGTGTCAGAGCCCAAGGTGCTCTTGCTGGACGAACCCATCAGTGCGCTGGACATCCGGCACCAACTGGAGGTTCTGCATGTGGTGCAGGCCACTACCCTGGCCCGTGGCTTGTGCACGTTGATGGTCCTGCACGACCTCAATGCCGCCGCCCGCTTTGCCGATGAGGTGGCCATCCTGCACGAAGGCCGCCTGTTGGCCTGCGGTTTGCCTGAGCAGGTGCTCACGGCGGCCTATGTGGCGCAAGCCTTTGGCGTGGAAGCCGAAGCGCTGCGCTGCCAAGATGGCACCGGTGTACTGGTGCCCAGGCGGCCGAGTGTGCCGGTCTGACCCCCCCTCAGGCCAGAGCCCGCAGCGTGATAGCCATGCCGCCCAGCACCGCGTTGCCCGACAGCGGGTCGCGCCATTGGTCGTCCAGCAGGGCATTCAGGTTGGCGCCGGGGCGTTGGGCGGCCAGCTGCAGCCGGGTGCCGGGCTGGTCATGGCCCCAGCCGTGCGGCAGGCTCACCACGCCTGGCATCATGTCGGCGCTGATCTGCACCTGCGCTTGCACACTGCGCGGCCCTTGGCCGGTTTGGCTGGTGATCTCGGCCAGAGTGCCGTCCTGCAGGCCCAGGCGCAAGGCGTCGCAGGGGTGAACCAGCGCGGTACAACGCATCGGCCCCTTGGCTAGCACCGGCAGGTTGTGCATCCAGCTGTTGTTGCTGCGCACGTCGCGCCGGCCGATGATGACCAGCTCGGGTGCGGGCCGCGCCAGGTCTGCCACTGCGCGATTTAGGTCAGCCAGCAGGCTGGGCGGGGCCAGTTCAATTTTGCCGCTGGGCGTGCGCAGCATCTCGGGGATGCGAGGTTGTAACTCGCCCAGGTCAATGCCGCCGCTGGGGTTGGCTGCCATCACCTTGGCCAGCGTGAGGCCGTCGGGCCGGGTGCCAAAGCCTTCACCAAACCCTTCACCATAGGGGCCGCCGCGTAGCGCCGCGTCCAGCATGCGTTGCGGCCCGCGCAGACCCTGGGTTGCCTGCAAAACAGCTTCAGCATGGGCGCCATACAGGCGCTGGGCCTCGTCGGCAAACTGCGCGTCGTCCAGCGCGCCGGCGTCCTGTTGGTCGCCTTGGCCGCGGGCGATGGCAGCCAGCCGCATCAGGGTTTCCCACTCTTCGGGCTGGCCAGGGGCGCGCTCAAACACCGGCGGGCTGTAGCGCGCATGGTTGCGCCAGGACAGCTGCGGAAACGCCAGGTCATAGTGCATGTCTTCCAGCGGCGACGGGCCGGGCAGGATCACATCGGCGTGGCGCGTGGTCTCGTTCAGGTAAATGTCCAAGCTGACCATGAAATCCAGCGACGCCAGCGCCCGCGCCAGGCGCGGTCCATTCGGGCTGGACAGCACCGGGTTGGTGGCGATGGTGATCAGCGCCCGCACCTGGCCGGGGCCGGCAGTCTCGATCTCTTCGGCCAGACAGGTGATGGGCAGCTCGCCCATTACCTCGGGCGCGCCGCTGACCCGGGCGTGGTGGCGGCCGGTGGCAATGCCCTTGCCGCTGCCGGGCCGGCCGATGGTGTTGGCGCCGAAGGCGGCCGGCTTGGCAAACATGGCGCCGCCCGGTGTGTCCAGGTGCCCGGTGAGCACATTGAGCACATCCACCAGCCAGCTCGCCAGCGTGCCGTATTCCTGCGTGCAGGTGCCGATGCGGGCGTATACCGCCGCACGTGGCGTCTCGGCCAGGGTGCGGGCCAGCGCCCGGATGGTCTCGGCGTTGATCCCGCAGCGCGCCGCCACCACCTCGGGCGTGAAGGGCGCTACCGCCTGCCCGACCTCGGTCACGCCGGTCACCCAGTCAATTACCGTACCCAGGCGCACCAGCTGCTCGGCAAACAGGGTATGCACCAGGGCGGCCAGCAAAAACACATCGGCACCGGGGCGGATGAAATGGTGGGCGTTGGCCATGGCGGCGGTTTCGGTGCGGCGCGGGTCGATCACGATCAGCCGGCCGCCGCGCGCCTGCATGGCGCGGGCCTTGCCCTTGAAGTCGGGCACGGTCCACATGCTGCCGTTGCTGGCCAGCGGATTGGCGCCGATCACCAGCAGCAGATCGGTGCGCACGATGTCGGGCAGGGCCACCGACAGCCAGTGGCCAAACATCAGCCCGCTGGCGAGCTGCTTGGGCATCTGGTCCAGGGTGGAGGCCGAGAACACGTTTTTGCTGCCCAGCGCCCGCGCCAACTTGCCAAAGTAGCCCACCAGGCCGATCTTGTGCGCCGCCGGGTTGCCCACCACGGCAGCCGTGGCGTCGCGCCCATGCAGCGCGATCACTGTCGGCAAACGGCGCTCAATCTCGGCAAAGGCCTCGTTCCAGGTGGCTGGCACATGCACGCCGTCGCGTTTGATCATTGGTGTGCGCAGCCGGTCGGGGTCTTCGTGCAGGTCTTTCAGCGCCACGCCCTTGGGGCAAATGTAGCCGGCACTGAACACGTCTTGCGTGTCGCCCCGGATGCTGATGACGCGGCCTTGGCGGGTGGTGATCTCCAGCCCGCAACAGGCTTCACACAGGGGGCAGATACGGTGGTGGGTGGTGTCGGTCATTCGGGCCTCATGGCGCCTGGCGTGGCGGTTGCGAGGCAGTGTAAGCTGTGCCCGGGTCACAATCAGTCGACAAGGAGCGCGGTCCGCCGCGACGGCGATGAACACAGCAAACGTCAGGCACTGGGACGACCTCAAGTTCGGCTGCACCGCCGGGGGCGCTACGCACCAGGACACCAACATCCCCGACATCGCGACCAAGGTGCGCATGGTCAAGGAGGCGGGGGTGTTCGACTACATCGACCGCACGCCCACCGACGACGAATTTGCCGATCTGCTGAAAGCGTCCGAGCGCTTGGACCTGCCGGTTTTGGCTGGCGGCTGGTTCTACACGCTCGGGCGCGACGAGGCGCTCTTTGAGCAGAACATCAGCAAGGCCCGCTTGCTGGGCAGCAGGGTGCACAACGTCCAGGTTCTGACGCACCATGCTGATGGTCATCGGCTGACCAACGGCGAGGTGGCAGACTTCTACCTGCGGGCCTTTGACGTCGGCATGAGTCAAGGCGTTGTGCCGTGTTTCGAGGTTCACGTCAACATGTGGTCCGAGCACTTTGGCCGGGTGGAGCAGGTGGCGGCACTGGTGGCGCAGCGCGGCCTGCCCTTTCATATCACCCTGGACCACAGCCACGTCATCTTCAAGATGGACAACCCGGTAGAGCAACAGGTCCAGGGCATGAAGGCAGACATGGATGCCGGCCACCTGATCCTCGACCCGGCCCAGCCGGGCAACGTCGCCAAGCGGTGGATTGACGCCAACCTGGTGCACCACGCCCACGCCCGGGCGGCGGTACCGGCCAACCCGGTCAATGTCTGGGCCCGACACCCGGACGGCAGTTTTGGGCGTGGCATTCAGTACCCTTTTACCCAGCCCGAACCCGGCGAGTATCTGGCTGACTGGGACGAGGCCCGGCTGGCGCCCTGGAAGCAGGTTTTGTTGGATTTGCTGGCCCACCACGCCAGGCACCCGCACAGCCCGATGCGCCAGATCTCTTGCGAGTTCATTCCCGCCGTGGACTATGGCGCAGGGCACACCTATTCAATTTTTGACAACAATGTGGCTTGCGCGCGCTGGCTGCGCGACGAATGGCGCCAGGCGCTGACGGCAGCCGGCGGCAGCGTGCCACCCCTATCTTGAAAGACGACACCATGACACCACTGCGCATCGCCGTGCTGGGCGCCGGCCTGATTGGCCGGCGCCACATCCAGACCATCCTCGCCATGCCGGAGGCGGCCGAGCTGGTGGCCGTGGCCGACCCGGTGGCTGACCCGGCCGGGCTGGACATCGGCGCAGCGGCCTGGTTTGGTGATGCCCAGCAGATGCTGGACCGCGTCAAACCTGAAGCGGTGATCATCGCTACCCCCAACGCCCTGCACCTGCAGCAGGGCCAGTGGTGCTGCGAGCGCGGCATTCACTTTTTGATGGAAAAACCGGTGACCGTGACCTTGGACGAAGCGGCTGCCCTGGTGCAGGCGGTGCGCCAGAATGGCATCAAGACGCTGGTCGGGCACCACCGCCGCTACTTGGGCGTGGTGCAGCAGGCCAAGCAATGGCTGGCCGACGGTCGGCTGGGGAGGCTGGTGGTGGCCTCGGTGGTGTGGGCCACGCGCAAGCCCGACGCCTACTATCAGGCGGCCTGGCGCACCCAGCCCGGAGGCGGGCCGCTGCTGATCAACGCCATCCATGAGATCGATATGCTGCGCCACCTGTGCGGCGACATCCATGCGGTGAGTGGTGTCAAAAGCCATGCTAACCGTGGGTTTGCGGTGGAAGACACGGCGGCCGCCGTCTTTGAGTTTGATAACGGTTGCTTGGGCACCCTGGCCTGCACCGACGCCGGCCTGTCGCCCTGGACCATCGAGCAGGGCAGTGGCGAGAACCCGGCCTTTGGCTACACCGGGCAAAGTGCCTACCGCCTGATCGGCACTGAGGGCAGCCTGGAGCTGCCGGTGTTGCGCGCCTGGAGCCCCCGCGTCACCGGTGAAGCGGCATGGGACAAACCGATTGTGGGTGACCCGCTGCTGCCAAAAGTGCAAGACCCCTACCAGGTGCAGCTCAGCCACTTCCAGCGCCTGGTGCGGCTGGATGAGGCGCCGGTGGTCTCGGTGCTGGACGGTGCCCGTACCTTGGCCGCTACCTTGGCGGTGGCCGAGTCCAGCCAGACGCAGGCGCGTTGTGTGCCCAGGGCGTTTTAGGGCGGGTCGGCTCAGGGCGCGGGCTGGTGTGCCGTGGCACTTGCCAACACTTGCCCGATCAGCTGCTGCGTGTGCAGCGCGTCCAGCCCTGTGACCCGGGGTGCGCTGTTCTGGGTGACGGCGTCGACAAAGTCCTGCAGCAGGGCGCGGTGGTCGTCGTTGGGGAAATCCATGATGTTGGCGCCGCTGCCGGTGCCGCCCTGGGCTTTGAGCTGCAGCGTTTCACCATCGACAAAATCGATCTGCAGGCTGCCGCCTTCCAGCACCGCGCTGCCCAGGCTGCCGATGACCTCAATGCACTCGGGCCGGCCCGGTCGCATGGCGGTGGTGGCCAGCAGCTGACCTGGTGCGCCGTTGCCCAGCGTGAGCAGGGCGCTGGCGTAGTCTTCGGTTTCCATGCGGTGCAGCGCGGTGGTGATGACCTGGGCCGCCAATACCGAACGCACGCCCACCAAGGCGCGGAACAGGTCCAGGCTATGGATGGCCTGTGTCAGCAGCACGCCGCCACCATCGCGCGCCAGGGTGCCGCGCCCGGCCTGGTCGTAATAACTCTGCGGCCGCCACCAGGGCACCCGCACGGAGGCGGCTTGTACCGTGCCGAGGCGCCCGCTGGCAAGCGCATCTTGCAGCGCCAAGGCGCCGGGGCGGAAGCGGTGCTGCAGCACCACGCCCAAGCGCCGGTCGGACGTTCGGTCCAGGTCGACGATGGCTTGTGCCCGCGTCAGCGAAACGTCCAGCGGCTTCTCTAGCAGCAGGTGCTTGCCAGCGGCAAACACCTGGGTCGCCAGCTCCAGGTGGCTGGCCGGTGGCGTGGCCACGATCACCGCTTGCACAAGGGGGTCGGCCAGCGCGGCCTGCAGGTCGGCGCTGGGCGCCAACAAGCCTTGAAAAGGCCCCAGGTTGGCCAGCGCCGGCCGGCGCGTGACGGCGTGGCGCAGCTCAACCGTGTCGCGCAGGTCAAACAGGCTTTGCAGGTGCGGCACGGCGCCAGGGCCAATGCCCACCAGGGCGATGCCAAAACGGTGGCTCATGACGGGGTTACTTCCAGGGCGTTGAACACGCGGATGGCGGCATAGGCGTCATTGGCGGCGTACACCAGCTGCGCCTCGGACAAACGGGGCTGGGCCCAGTTGCTGGTGGAGGCTTTTTTGGATTTGATGAAGCGCTGCTGAAACAGCACTGCCACCGCGCCCTTGACGCCCATGTCCCTGCGGTAGCCGCGCTCTCTAAACAATTGGTTGAGTTCCAGCAGGCCGACCGGCTCTACCCCTAGCTTGCGCACGATGTGGCGGCGGTCCTCCCCCAGACCAAAGCCGGCCTTGGTGACGCCGCCCAGGTTCAGCAGCGCGGCCGCCACGGCAAGGCATTCTGGATCGATCAATTGAAACACCCAGGCCCGCTGTGGCGTGGACAGTTGCAGCACGTGCGGCCCGTCTGACGCCTCGCCCACCCGAAAGGTGGGTTTGGACTCGGTGTCAAAGCCCCAGGCCGGCAGCTTGGCCAGTTCGTCCCAGGCCGCGCGCGCCTCGGCGCCGGTGGTGACCAGGGTGATGCGGTCCAGCCCCAGCCTCTCAAACAGCGGCAGCAGGGCGATGGCGTCGTTGTCAGGGGTGGCTTGCGGGTGTTGCATAAGCACGTATCATCGCCGTTTTTGAGCCTATCGCCCATGACGCCCGCCCCCACCACCCTGCGCGTTCACCAATTTGCCGGTCTGGCGCCCGGGCCACGCCTGCTGGTGCTGGGCGCCGTGCACGGCAACGAGACTTGCGGCACCCGTGGCATGACCCGTTTGCTGGCTGAGCTTGATGCCGGCACGCTGACGCTGGCCTGCGGCACCCTGACGCTGGTGCCCATTACCAACCCGCTGGCCTACCTGAAGCAGCAGCGCAATGGCGACCGCAATCTGAACCGCAATTTGCGCCCCACGGCCGAGCCGCAAGACTTTGAGGACCGCATCGCCAACGTGCTGTGCCCGCTGCTCGCCGGCCACGATGTGCTGCTGGATTTGCATTCTTTTCAGTCGGTGGGCCAAGCCTTTGCCATGATCGGCCCGGCCAATAACAGCGGTACGCTGGAACACTTTGCCCTGGCCGAACAAGAGCAGGCTTTGGTGCTGCGTCTGGGCGTGCGCCGCATCGTCGAGGGCTGGCTCGACACCTACGCGGTGGGTGTGGCGGCCCGGCTGGCGCGCACACCGCCCAGCGACCGGGCCGGCCTGCTCAGCACCGACCCCGAATACGGCGTGGGCACCACCGAGTACATGCGCCGCCACGGTGGCTGTGCCATTACCCTAGAGTGCGGCCAGCACGACGACCCTGCTGGGCCGGAGCTGGCCTACCAGGCGATCCGCCGTACCCTGGCGCAGCTGGGGCTGGTGGCCGAGCCCGCGCCAGAACCCTGCCCGGAGCCTGAGTTTTTACGGCTGGCCGAGGTGGTAGACCGCCACCACGCCGGCGACGAGTTTGCCAAGGTCTGGTCCAGCTTTGACCCGCTGCGCGAAGGCGAGCTGGTGGCGGTGCGCCACGACGGCGAGCCGGTGCTGGCGCCGCGCGATGGCTACATCGTGTTCCCCAACGCCAAAGCCGCGCCTGGCAACGAGTGGTTTTACTTTGCGGATCGCAGCTCGCGTGCCCTGAGCTGAGCGCGCGGCCTGGGTTCAGGCGCCAAACAGCGCACCGACGCAACTATCAGTGCCGCCAAATATGTTGCCCGTCATAGCGCTCACCTACGCTAATGATGGCGCCACCGGGCCCTGAATTGACTTAATCCCTTTTGAATCAGGGCATCTGGTATTTCTAGGAGAATCAAAATGTTTAAGGTCAAAATGGTCTTAATCCCTTTTGAATCAGGGCATCTGGTATTTCTTCTAATAGCCGTGAAAACGTCTATGTATAGGTCTTAATCCCTTTTGAATCAGGGCATCTGGTATTTCGCCGCCCGGCACTGCTAACGTGTACGCTCCGGGTCTTAATCCCTTTTGAATCAGGGCATCTGGTATTTCCTTTTTTTTTACTTGTTTTCTAGGCCAGCTTGAGTCTTAATCCCTTTTGAATCAGGGCATCTGGTATTTCCGATCGGCACGATATGCAACGTACTGACCACGGTCTTAATCCCTTTTGAATCAGGGCATCTGGTATTTCTCGAGCCCTGGTCTGGGTGACGTGCGAGATAGGTCTTAATCCCTTTTGAATCAGGGCATCTGGTATTTCCTATGTGCTTTGCACACATGGCCACCCTGACGTCTTAATCCCTTTTGAATCAGGGCATCTGGTATTTCACAGAAACGCTAGGGAGTTCGTGCAGAAGCAGCGTCTTAATCCCTTTTGAATCAGGGCATCTGGTATTTCTGCATCGAACGTCACATGCCGACCATGTTGGGTCTTAATCCCTTTTGAATCAGGGCATCTGGTATTTCTGGTGTACTTCGACAACAAGATGACAGCGAAAGGTCTTAATCCCTTTTGAATCAGGGCATCTGGTATTTCGACCCCCGCCGGGGATGTCACTTACCCGGCAGTCTTAATCCCTTTTGAATCAGGGCATCTGGTATTTCACAATTGGAGATTAAGATGATAAACCTCACCGTCTTAATCCCTTTTGAATCAGGGCATCTGGTATTTCGCCGCCGCCGCCTCAAAGGGCGGCTATGTGCGTCTTAATCCCTTTTGAATCAGGGCATCTGGTATTTCCTTTCATTGAAATCACTTCAATGGACGAACTGTCTTAATCCCTTTTGAATCAGGGCATCTGGTATTTCGCAACGGCCATCCGCAAGGACGGTCAGGTGGTCTTAATCCCTTTTGAATCAGGGCATCTGGTATTTCGCCGGGCGGCAATGCCGACAGCACCATGCCAGTCTTAATCCCTTTTGAATCAGGGCATCTGGTATTTCCAGGGCGTGCCACTGCCCTGCATCGTCAGTGGCGTCTTAATCCCTTTTGAATCAGGGCATCTGGTATTTCCACTCACCCACGGGCATGGCGGCCGATTGGTGATTCAGTCTTAATCCCTTTTGAATCAGGGCATCTGGTATTTCCCAAGGGTACGACGCCCAAGGGTACGACGCCCGTCTTAATCCCTTTTGAATCAGGGCATCTGGTATTTCACGGGTTTAGCTACGAGGAGATGCGCCAGGGGTCTTAATCCCTTTTGAATCAGGGCATCTGGTATTTCTCACCCCCCACGACATAACGCTGCGGACCCCGTCTTAATCCCTTTTGAATCAGGGCATCTGGTATTTCGTCAGGTGGTTGCTGTTACTGAGCTGGTAGCGTCTTAATCCCTTTTGAATCAGGGCATCTGGTATTTCTAGCTACGACGACATGCGTGAGCAGAAATGTAGGTCTTAATCCCTTTTGAATCAGGGCATCTGGTATTTCGTCAGGCCGAGATGGCCTGCGATATGTTCGTCTTAATCCCTTTTGAATCAGGGCATCTGGTATTTCTCGGAGCAGGTCAAATAGTAATAAACGTGTCCGTCTTAATCCCTTTTGAATCAGGGCATCTGGTATTTCTTACACCGAGCGCCTGGAACTGGACCGGGACCACGTCTTAATCCCTTTTGAATCAGGGCATCTGGTATTTCTGTCCTGTAAGATTTGGTTGCGTTTGCATTTTGGTCTTAATCCCTTTTGAATCAGGGCATCTGGTATTTCCGAAGCGTGCCTGCTCAATCATCAGATTAAGGTCTTAATCCCTTTTGAATCAGGGCATCTGGTATTTCTGCTGGCGAAGCGTGCCTGCTCAATCATCAGGTCTTAATCCCTTTTGAATCAGGGCATCTGGTATTTCGGGGGAATTCCCCGAAGAAGGGTTCTCCTACGAGGTCTTAATCCCTTTTGAATCAGGGCATCTGGTATTTCACCAAGATCGAGGCCATGAATGCCGGGGCTTACGTCTTAATCCCTTTTGAATCAGGGCATCTGGTATTTCGTTTGACACGAACAATGTCGCCGAACTGTACAGTCTTAATCCCTTTTGAATCAGGGCATCTGGTATTTCTTCCCGGAAAACGGGTATAGCTACCAGGAAATGGTCTTAATCCCTTTTGAATCAGGGCATCTGGTATTTCGCTCAAGCAACTTAACCCAAAGAGGACATCAGTCTTAATCCCTTTTGAATCAGGGCATCTGGTATTTCGCAATGTGCGGAGAGAACGCAGGCTGGACAAGTCTTAATCCCTTTTGAATCAGGGCATCTGGTATTTCCCAATGATGACTAAAAACCCAGGTTAACCCCGTCTTAATCCCTTTTGAATCAGGGCATCTGGTATTTCTTGCGCCAGTGTTGAATGCACTCAAGAATGCTTGTCTTAATCCCTTTTGAATCAGGGCATCTGGTATTTCCAAGGATATGACAGCCTTTATCAAGGACTTGCGTCTTAATCCCTTTTGAATCAGGGCATCTGGTATTTCAGGTCAATCGGTCAAGGTTGA
>Ga0247843_1004339_pt1 | contig 21425 bp, 20 predicted proteins | sample LaCruzMarch2017__FD_192420 | JGI IMG/M metagenome (GOLD analysis project Ga0247843, IMG submission 192420) | Freshwater microbial communities from meromictic Lake La Cruz, Castile-La Mancha, Spain - LaCruzMarch2017_8m | ecosystem: Environmental > Aquatic > Freshwater > Lake | place: Spain...
AATAAATCATCGATAGTTACGGTTGGCGCGATAGCTCTGCCTTAACATATCTCATTATTTATGTTCTCAATTTAATTATTAATATAAAAAATAAAAAATCAATTTTATTTTTCCGGCATTTTAAATCTTCAAGGGTGTAAATCATCGAATAATATGTCGATATCTCCAGTGTAAACGAGAGGGTCATTAATAATAATATAATTTCTGAAATCATCTTTAAATGTTACAATATATCTAGTATCAATAACTAGAATTCTATCGAATTTTTTACAATAATCAAATGATGACCAAATAATTTCACAAAAATCATTGAAACCTCCTTGCGGAAAACAAAAAAAATAACTCAATTTTTTCATTTATATTTAGAAAAAATATTTTATGTAAATAAAAGTTAATGTCAACTATTAAAAAATTTGGAACATATTTACTTTCAAACAATAAAACACGGGATCAACTATCCGATTTAAATCTTATTAATAATGTGGATATAAAAACAAAATTGGAGGTACCAGATTCATTTAATGGACGAAATGTCTGGAATAAATATTTTATAAATGTTCCCGACCAGTCAAAATGTATTTCTTGTTGGGTTTTCGCATCTTTATTTGTTTTATCAACAAGGCTTTCTATATACACAAAGGGTGAATACAAATTAAATTTCTCCCCATCAAAAATGATATTTGGTAAAAATAATGATAATGACAAGCTAAATTCTTGGGATGATATCAAAAAAGAAATGAGTAATAAATTACCTTTTGATTTTTCTAGACCTATAAATTTAAAAACAAATGTAATAGAACCATCTGTTGGTAGTTTAATTGAAGCATGGCAATATTTATATAGATTTGGAGTATGTGAAAGTTTTTGTGCAAATGATTCACTTTCAGAAAATGTTTATTCGTCTATTCAATTATTTGGTGAAAGTTATGATAAATGTCCAAGTCGAAATGAGAATGAAATGATTAGTCATAGAATAGCTGGTTATTATTACGTTCCAGGAACTTTGAGTAAAAATATAAAATTTGAAGATGGAAATGAATATAATATTAGAAGAGATATATATCATTGGGGACCGTCATGTTCAGTTATGAAAATTTTTGCAGATTTTATATTCTGGAATGGTGAAGGTATTTATGAATGGGATGGAAAATCAGGACAAGTTAGAGAATATGGTCATGCGGTAATAATAGTTGGGTGGGGTGAAGAAAATGGGAAAAAATACTGGAATGTGTGCAATACTTGGGGTGATAAATGGGGTGATAAAGGTTATTTTAAAATTTTAAGAGGAACGAATCATTGTGAAATCGAAGAAAATGTTTTCAATGGGTATCCAATTTTACCTGGAATAAGATTGTATTTGGAGTATCCTATACTATATAATTTTGACGATTTTATAATAAGAAATTTATGGGGTATTAAAGATAATGGATATAAACTAACAAGTTATGAAAAAATTATGTTAAAAAAGAAACCTAATGTGATTTTAGAAAAAAATGAGTATCTATATAAAAAGGAATCATGGCCTGATTTTTCGAAACTAATTTCGGGTGACGTATCTACAATAATTTTCAATTTGGTAAAAGAAAATTATAGACTGTATTATAGTGATGCTTCTTCAAATAAAAAAGATCCTCATTTATTTCTAAACATGTTCATAATAACTTTTTTACTCGGGATTGTCATGAAAATTTTTTTAAAAATAAAAAAACGTTTAAAATAAAAAATGAAGAAAAGTGTGAGAAAAAATTTTGAAAGAAGATCCGGTGGTAAGAAGAAATCTTTAAAGAAATCTCTCAAACGACCAAAATCTCTTAAGAAGACATCTTTTGTTAAAGAACTTGAAAAAATTCCCACATCACCTGTTAGAAATTTCGAAAAAACAAATTGTATTTTTTGTTTTAAACAGGTTCTCAAAAAAGATTTAACTGATCATCAAAGAAATGATGTTTCTTGTTCACAAAAACGTAAAGATATAAGTTTTAATCAGGGACTTTCATTTGTTATTCATAATAATAATGAAAAAACAGATGGTTCATCTCCAAGTTCTTCTCCTGATTACACTCCTATTAAAAGAAGAGGAAAACGAAGAATAATTATTGATTCACCTGATTCCCCAAGTTCTCCTCCGATTTCGAGTGGTGTGAAAAAATCAAGAAAAGTATTATTAAATTCTATTTTGACTTATAACGCAAATAATTTGAGAAAACTTTTAAATAAAAATATCAAAAATTCTATTCATAATTTTTCAATGTCTAATTTAAAAAAAGTTTCCCCTAAAAAAAGTCCAGTAAGAATACTTAGTCCAAATAAAATAAAATCTAAAAGCCCTTTAAGAATAGTTAGCCCAAATAAAATAAAATCTAAAAGCCCTTTAAGAATTCTTAGCCCAAAAAGAAGACTAAGTCCAAGTCATTCATCTCCACAAATTCTGAACAAAGATAAATACGGAAATAAAATTGTTTCTTTAAACAAAGTAGAATGTCAATATTGTGGTACTATAGTTATAAAATCTGGGTGGAGTGTTCATAATAAAACAAAAAAATGCACAAAATTAAAAACTAAAAAACAATCAAGTCCTTTACGTAGTAGACCAACAAGTCTTTTGCGTGGAATTAGCCCATCAAGTCCATTAAGTAAAAAAAAAAGTCCAAATTATAATAGTCCTTCTACTTATAGACTATTTAGTCGAGTTTCTACCCCATCAACAACTCCTGGTTACAATCCAACAACTCATCGTTACATTCCAAGTAGTCCTAGTTATAATCCAACAAGTCCAAGTTACATTCCACCAGGTGCAAGTTACATTCCAAGTAGTCCTAGTTATAATCCACCAGGTGCAAGTTACATTCCAAGTAGTCCTAGTTATAATCCACCAAGTCCTAGTTATAATCCACCAGGTGCAACAACACAAGGAATTCAACAACAACTTGATAGATATGGTAATGTATATATACATGGTCCTGCATTTAATGATTATGTTAAATGTAAATTATGTGGATCGACTGTAAGAAGTATAGGATGGCCTTCACATACTTATTCTGCAAAATGTAAAAATTCTCAATTACGAACCAGTCAAAAAATAAAAAGAGGTAGAAGCGTTAGAACACACGTTATAACACAAAAAAGTGTCGCTTCAAATATATATGACTTTGACCCACAAAGTCCTTTAAAACAAATAACTGTTGCTAAGCCTACATACACAGTTAAATATGAACGTTTAGCTAGAACAGATCCAGAATTTTCTAATATTGAACAACTTGTGGCGAATGATCAACATAGTCAAATCAGCATTATGCATGGTAATCGAAGAGCTCATTCACACGTTGGTGAAATTACAAAAATTATCAAAATTGATAATCCTATGCTTTTAGAAAGATTCAATAATAAATTTGGAGAAATTTTAATGGAATTACAAGATCCTGATGCATGTAGAGTTGTCCCATTATTTCATGGAACAAAATTACCTGCGATTAAACCTATAGCTGAGGGTGGTTATTTACAACATTTGAACACTACAGCTAGATATGGAAAAGGAACTTATTTTTCCCCGTCTGCAAATGTTGTTTCTGATTACGCTCATCGCGGACCTGATAATGTAGGAATTATATTTTTAAATCAAGTGATTTTAGGTATTACTAAAGACACTTCAAATCACCAAAATCCATATTTCAGTTCTTTAATTCAAAATAGACCTCAACATCCATTGAAAAGATCAGGATCTCCAGCTGGTCATACAGGAGGTAATATAGGTATGATTTCAGTTCCTGGATTTGCAGGGTCTGTTTTTGTCGTTCCTGATGATGATATGGCTTTACCAACGTATATAATTTTTTTCAAATTTAGAAACTAAAAGGTTTGTATTTTTTAAACTTCAATCAAGTTTAAAAAAATTATAAAAGAAGTTATTATATTTATTTCGCTTTTTCTATTGAATAATTCAAAAGTTTTTCTATCAAATCGACATGAGTCAATATCATTCGTCTACAACAATATCTTTTCAAATCCAAAATATTCAATATTTCATTCTTATCATATTCATTTGTTTCAAGTAATTCTTGGTATTTTTCCCATTTATTTCCAACTACTTTTCCACATGTAAAACATCTTACTGGTATAATCATATTATTTCATTATTTTTTTCTAAAATAAATTTTTAAATTCAATTTTTTATGTTTCCTTCTTTTTCTTTGCTGGTTTTTGCTTTAGTTTCAAAGGTGCAACTTCCATTACCTTTAACCACTTCTTATACTCATTTTTGAATTCTTCTAAATCATTTAACCATAACTGTTTCTCACTTGTGGATTTCATATGATTTAATTTATTATTCTTCTCCTCTATTTCACCTCTTAATTGTTTTACTTTATTCGATGTAAAAGTTCGGACTTGCATCTTTAATAGATAGTTATATCCACCCGAATTTTCTTCATCGTCTTTTACATTTTCCTTATCAAACCCATTTTTTTCTAAATTTTCCACTATGATTGCTTCATCGACATTCATAATAAGTAATTTCTTTGCTATAACCTCTTCTACAAATCTTGCTTTATTAAATAGATGTCGAAGTTCCTTTTCTAATAAAGAAATCATATGAACCTTTCTCTTCTTATAAAATTCATATCGCATAATACAAAAATCGTTTATAATTTCTTCAATTGAATACTTCTTTAATTGATCTTTTTCATTAAAGAGAACCATATTGCTTGTATAAAGGTATGAGTGAAGCTTCATATTTTTCAAATTACAACTGAAACCATCTTCACTTTCTGTTATAACAAAATAAACATGATTAGGAGTTGAATAGTTTTGAACACTTTTAACCTTCTTATCAACCAACCAGTCTTCAGTCATTTCCTTGAATTTATCAGTTGACATTCCTATTGGTAATTCAGAAACAATAGATTTATTTTTATCTTTATCAATAATTCCATGTGTTATGAAAGTTGAATCACTATCATTTTTCTTTTCAATAGGTCCATTGAAACCTCTATACCAAGGAACTAAATCTGGGAGATATGAAATAATTGAATCTTCTTCTTCAATTATAACTTTCCCATCTTTCTTTAACCAGATTTCAATGCATTCTATAATATCAAGTGGATTATAACAAGGTATACTTGAACTCCAACCTGACCCTATTCCATGTGCTCCATTTACGAGAACCATTGGTATAATTGGTATGTAGAATTTAGGTTCTACCTCATCGCCATCGTCATAAACTCTCTCTAATAAAATATCGTCTTCCTCGCGAAAGATAAGTGGTGTCATCGGTTCCATTTTAGTAAAAATATATCTTGCATTAGCCGCGTCGGCTCCTAGAGCGATTCTAGATCCAAATTGTCCATCCCTATAAAGCAGGGGAATATTATTACTTCCAGGAAATTCGTTTGCCATCTTTGTAATAGTTTGAAATAAATTTTGTTCACCGTGATGATAATTTGAAACCTCAGCTACATATCCAGCTAACTGAGCAACTTTTAAAGAAGGCTTATTGTAAGTCAAGTTTCTTTTCTTCAAACTATATAAAACTTTACGCTGAGATTCTTTCAAACCATCGAAAAGATGTGGTATACTTCTTTTACAATCATCATGTGAGAATTTTATCATTTCGTTATTTAGAAAATCAGTCAGATTCATACTTGAAAATTTTCCTGAATCATCTAATGAAAAAGATGTTTTCGGATCATACTTTTCTAACCATTCTTTTCTTTGGTCGGAAAATTTTACATGAAAAACTTTATTAAAAGATTTGTCGCATTCAGAATCGTTTATGTAATCAACCATTTTTTCACCAAATGTATCTTTTACATCTTCGCTTCTTGTTGTTCCCAACCCTTTGTAATATTTACACTTAATTTTAGATGTCTGATTATTAGAGAATTCTTTAAACTTATTTTCATCATAAAATAACAGATCACCCTCTTTTCTAAACACTCTAACAATTGGAGTTTGCATACTTATCAAGAAAGGGTTTTTTCTCTTTAATATGGATGGGAACAAAGAATGAAAGAAGTTCATTATCAACGAACTTACATGAAGACCATCTGTATTATGAACCACAATATTGCCTATACTTGAATGAAAATGATGATTTTCAGTTTCAAAATCGTAAACATAAGTATCCTTATATTTTTCACTCACGTCTATAATTTTTTTAATAGTATATTCTGGTCTATTATAATCTTTACTCATAAGAATATTATAGACATTTAATTTAGTATCAGAACAATTTAAACTAGGTGTATAGCCACAATTCTGTAAAACTTGAAACAACCCCATTATCTGAGATTTATATTCTCCATCAAAATGGTCAGTTGTTCTTTTACCTTTATCTCCATCACCGGCATAAAATCCTTCTATGAAAGATTTTTGAACTTTTACAGAACTATTTAATATTTCTGTTGGAATTTTTTTCTCTCTAAGTGAATTATAAAACATTTTTCTATATTTTTGAGCTATATCTTTTCTAATACCCTTCGCCTCCAAAGCATATTTAAATTCTCTACCACTTTCCCCAGAGTAACTACCTTTACTAACTTTTTTCTTATATATTTCAAAATAAAGTTTATGTTCGTCACATTGTGTTTTATTTTTCATATGAGATTTTAAACCACTTGCATCAGAAAATATTTTAAAACATTTAACACATTGTTTTTTTGGAAACTTTATTTCCATCGGAACAATATCTGAGTTTGTATTCTCATATTTTTCCAATATCAATTTGAGTTTTTCCAAAGGTTCTATTTCAACACAATCAATGACCCATTTTGAATTTGTAGAATGCGTTATAGAACCGTCTTTATTTTTTAGTCTCACTTTGCCATCGGTATTACAATGTCCATCTGCTTGAAAATACCCTAGAGCATATGCGTATTCCTCATTGATTTCATATTTAATTACTTTTTCTTGAATATACTTATTATGAAGTAGTTCAGTTTTTTTTATCTCACAATCTTTAATAGTAATTTCATTACCATTTTTATTTAAAAGAGAATGATCTTCTGTAACATCAACACATCCAGTATGAGTTAAAACCCTGAAGATAGGTTTACTAACTTTATGTCTCATTACACTTTTAATTTTAGTCCATCCTTTATCTGACCAAACTAAATATTTTTCACACTCACTATATTGTTTTGTTGAAAACGAATCATCAACCCAATTTTCATTGTTAATTTCACAAATGGGTTTAATTTCGATTTCATCAGTTTCAATATTTTTTAAAATACATGGAGTGTCAAATGTAACTGAATCAGCGTCTGTAAGAAGCACAACTTTTCCATAACTTAAATTTTTAAAATTGTTATCATCTGTATAATCGACACCGTGTTGTAAATTTAAAGCCTGAATCAAATCCGTGATAACTTTGTTCTTAGCTATTGATTCCATTTTAGCGTTTCGGACATTTAAGATTTTTCCAGTTAAACTTAGCACACCATAATAATCGCGTCCACACACTCCATCGATTCCTTTCTCTATACCAGCAACAGCGTATGTCTTCGCTGAAAGACCTTCACAGAGAATTAGGCTACATAGATGTGATTCTTTAGTACCGGCTTTATTTGCTGGATCTAATCCATCAACTTTCACATATCCTTTCTTTTTCTTTTCAGATTTTTTAAGAGTGAGAATTTCCTTAGATTTTATAATATCTTCAATATCTTCAATTACAGACCATTTCAAAATCTTTGCTATTTCTGAAGTTTTTACAACAGCCGGGACTTTGGGGTTTTCAAGACGCTGCTTGCTTTGACTATCAAACTCCGGGTTAACTACATACGATACAACAAAAATTCTAAAAAATTGCTTTATATCCTTGATGTTCAATGTAGGTTGACCTTTCTTATTAAATTTATCTACAAGAGGTCTAAAAATTGCTTCTGACCATGAATCGACATGTTGTCCTCCTAATTTAGTATAAATTCCGTTCACGAATGAAACTATTTGAAATTCTTTTGATGGTGTAACTAGAACTTCAGAATTACCATGTTTCAAAAAAAGATTTTCATCTGTGTCACAATCATACAATTTTGCATATGACTGTAAATTATTCACAGGAATAAGTTCTTCATTGAAATAAACCTTAACTTTTGATAACATTGCAACATCAACAACATACTTTAGATAAATAGATATTATATCATCGGTGTATCCAGATATTCCAAACTGTTTAAAATCAGGAAAATAAGAAACACTTGTATAACCTTTTGCAAGCTTGGTTTTACCAATAATAGGGGTCGTTGTTTCTTTCATATTATTCGTCCAAGTTTGTTCAAAAGTGTTCTTGTTATTAGGGTCAACTCCCTTAACTGTGAATTTTGAGGAGAAAATATTGGACGCTTTTCCGCCAACGCCATTACGACCAGAAATCAGCCTTTCTTCTTCGTCATCGTAATTTGACCCAGTTAATAGGTTACCGAAAATCAAACTATGATTATACATATTTTCTTCGGTGTTAATTTCAATAGGAATGATATCACCGTCATTAATGACAGTAGTTTCACCAGTTTCTTTATTTATATTAATTTTAATGTAAGAACAAGGGATTCCGGAAGCTCTAGAACGCTCAACATTATCTGTTGCATTGCTTAAGATTTCAATGAAAATGCGTAAAATGGCAGGTGAAACACTGATTTCTTTTCTTAAAATTTTATAAGAATCTTCATCTTTAATACAAACAAACTCATTTGTATTTTGAGCCTTATTTGATCCGACATACATATCAGATCTTAGAAGAACGTGATCAATGGGATCCATTTTAACATATTTCTTTGAATTAGTAGCAGTTTGTATCATGTGTTTGTATAATATAAAAAACTTCTTTTTTTAAATTCATTTTTTCGATTTAAAAAATATTTATTAGAGAGTATGTTTTCAATTTAAGTATAAATGGAGATAGATTCATATTGAAAAAAAAAATTTTTAATATAATTTTTATAATAAAAACACCATGAAAAGTTTAACAAATAAGGGATTGTTGAAAATAAAAGGATGTGTGACATCTGTAATCAACATAAAAAAAGATAAAAAGGATGAATTTATACAAATTCTTGATGAATTTCTTACTTATCATAATAATAAATTTAAATCAAATAAACTAGCTCTTAAAATATTTGATTTGTTAGAATATGCAACAATTTTGGATGACAACAAAACTCAATATTTTACAAAAAAGAAAGTGAAAATAAATGACGATGATAACTATTTAAAATTCAAAAAGAAAATTAACGAAGGAACATATGGTGAAATTAATAGTTGTTTATTAAATAAAGTAAATGTTATAGTGAAAAATCCTATATATAAAAAAGATTATGGTGAAGACGAAGTGAATATAAGTTTTTTAAAAGAAAATTTGATTCACGTTATCCTTTTTTGTTGTCATGATCTAATGAATAAATGTTTTAAAATTTCATCTGTCCCAACATGTATCCCGGAAATATTAAATCTAGTAAAGGCGACAGATAGGAATAAAAAGGATGAAAAACCAATAGTTATAATGGAGAAGTTGGATAATGACGGATTCTATTTTTTTGATAAAAAACATTCTTATAAAGATGAATTGACTTTTATTGCTTTAGTTGCATACAATATTTATTTTTTGCAATCATCATTGAAAAAATTTATGCACAGGGATTTGCATTGCGGGAATATAATGACGAAAAAATTAAATAAATCTAAGAATGTTGATATCATGTTGAATGGAAAGAATTTGTTATCTATTAATTCAAAATATGAGACTTACATAATTGATTATGGAATGGCATGTGTTGATTTGGCGTCTTGTCTAAAAATTATTCAAATGCCAAGAGCAAAAATTTCATCTGAAGGAAATTACTATTCAAATTATTGTGATAACAAAAGTCATGACATGAGATTATTTTTAGCTAGTATATACTTTACATGTTATAAAAAAATAAGTTATAAATTACAAACATTTCTTTTCAATTTACTTGATGAATATAAAGCAGGATCGTGGCATGATTTCTATGAACAAGTTTTAAAAGTTAAAGATAAAAATTTTTATCCAGAAAACATTTTAAAGAAAATTAAATATGAAATGTCAGAAAACTTATAAATACAAAAAATTGAAAAAAATCTGATTTTTTTGTTTTTTTTTCACAAGATGACTGGAATTGGAATTGAAATGAAAAAACAATATTTGTTGAAGAGAATAAAAGATGAATATGAATTATTAAAAGGGTGTCGCCGTGGCTCAGAAATAAGTTATATTTTATCTCAAGCATCTGAAAAATTTGTGTATTCCGCACCAGAGGTAGTAGATGAGTGTTTTAATTATTTAAAAAATTTTATAGAACTCGATGAAAATTTTAATAAGGATGATAATGGATCATCTAATGGAAAAAAGGATATTGGATTAGGATCTAATATTTACGGTGATCCAATTAAATGTTATATGTGTGATAGTCCTGATCATGTTCAAAAAGATTGCAAACAAAAAAACGATGAATAATGCGTATATAAAAGATTTATAGTAGATGTATAGTAACAACTTATAAAAATTTTTATTATTTATTATAAATAATAAAATATCACCGCAAAATTAATATTAACGAAATGAGACCAGCAAATAGTAAAAATATTGAAAGCCATTTAATTAAATAATTGCTGCTTCCTCCTTTCTTTTTATTTTCTTTTATAATTTGTTTTTCTTCTTCTTCTTCAATAATAATATCAGTTTCTTCCGATACAGAATTGCCATTACTCATATTACTTATACCAAATGCCAATGGAACTGCCGCAACACAAATCGGACAGAAATCTTCTTTAGTTTGTTTTTTTTCTTCCATTTTATTTATATAAAGGAGATAAAAAAATAAAAAAAATAACATAGATAAATAAAATGAAAATTATTAAGTATAATAAAACTATATCAATTTTTATTTCAGTAATATTATCATTGATATATTTTTTATATAATTCAAATATTCTGACAACAATTCCATGTGATCAAGAATTTTCTTCAAAATTATTATCAAATTTCATCCATACAAACTCTATTCATTTAATTTCGAATTTAATGGGAATATATTTTATATCAGAGTTAGAAACTCAAATTGGTTCTTCAAATTTTTTGACTTTGGTTATTTTGATTACTGTTATTTTATCACTTTTCGAGTATACAGCAAAAAGCGGATGCTCTATAGGAATTTCAGGCGTTCTTTACGGATTAGTTGCATATGAAATGTTTAAGTTCAAAAATATTGATTATAATGTGATATATACTTTAATATTGCTGTTTTTATTTTCAGGTGACTCGAAAATTTCTCACACCGGACATCTTTTAGGATTTATTGCAGGTTTAACAGCGACGTATTTATTGTGAATGAAAAACAACTTCTTATTTGGTCGTCGATTAATTTTTCTTTTTTTAAATAAATGAAAGCATCGATGTGTTTTAATTTTTTTTATATGTTTTAAAAAATTATCTTTCCAAGATTTGTTCAACTTATTCATTGTTTCTAAAAACACGTCAACTTTTTTAGTAATCACATCGTATTTATATTCTCTATTTTTATTCCAACATACTTGAAACGGTAAATTGTTTACATTTGATTTTAACATTGACAACCCTTTCATACTGTTTACAATTACATCATTCGGATCTATTTTATTTACAACTAGAAAATAATAGTCTTTTTTGTTCTTTCTATTCAAAAATCCCTTTTTTATTTTATCTATCAATAAAACTGACATTTCACCATTTTCAAAATTTTCATTTTTTTCAAAATCAAATTCCGTATCTGTATAAGCATAAACACATGTTGTTAAATTTCCAGTATTGTCATAAGATAGTGTCGTTGTTGATTTTATATTTACAGGTATCCACCCGATCAGATTATCAAATATTAATATATCGTACCACATTCTTGAATTTGGAACTCTAATTTTATTCGAATATTTAATATTTAAGAATTCAATAATAGAAATCTCATCTATTGAACTATTCACCCGACCATCCTGTGAAACCAAAGATAAATTTAGTGGTGCATTTTTCAAATATTTTTGAACAATATAAAGTATCAAAGGTAATCTTTTTAATCTGAACAAATATCCTCGAAATACTTTTTGAATTTTCACACAATATTTTTCCAAAATAATATCAAGATCCATTTTTATTTCAATGTAAATATTTCTATAAAATGGTTTTACGATAGAGAATATTATTTTTGTTTTTTTTTTCAGGAACGTACGTCTCGGGTATTGAAACTTGTAAATCAATTAAAAATTAAGTCAGTAGAAAATCTTGTATATTTTTTAAACACGTCTTATTTAGTTTTCTTTTTTGATTTTTTGAAGTTAGATAAGATAAATCGTTCAAACAATTTTTATTTTCTTTTAATTTAGATACTAGATTATTCAATGTTTTAAATTCATCCATTATTACTTTCGCCGTAGTATTGCTAATAGATGGTATTTGAATCAAAACTATTTCTCCGAAATTTTCAGGTGTTATATTCGAATTTTTTTTCTTTTTTATAACAGATGTGTAATCCTCATTTAAACTTTCAGTATTAACTGTATTCGTTTTATTGTTGTAATAAGGTGTTTTAGTATCCTCCTTATTAATTTTATAGGCTGCATTACATAAAACAAATGAAGTTTCTTTTACATCTTTAGTTCTGAACAAAGAAAATCCTTTGAAATAAGAGAGTGAAAACATTGATGAATATATCATATCTTTCTCAGCATAAAAGTCATTTATATTATCACCTTCAATCAAATATATTATATTATGGTTTGGGTGTTCTAAATGAGTAAGACGGAAAGATTGTTCTCTGTAACGATTATCTTTTATTGATGATAGAAGATCTTGTATAGTTTTTCTTTCAACTATGAGATGTTCGACGTTTTTCATATCAGAAATTATAATATCTCCGATTTCTAGATTTTTTGTTTTAACTAAAATATTATTGAATTTTTTATTTTTACTAATCATTTCTTGGCATGACTTTATAAGAGATTTTTCCCTACAATCTATTGTAATCTGTATTTTATACTTTGAATTAGATAAATAATCATCGACTTCTTCTTCTTTTTCTTTTTCTTTTTCTTCTTCTTTTTCTTTTTCTTTTTCTTTTTCTTCTTCTTCCGCTTCCGCTTCTTCTTCTATTATAATATTAAAATCTTCAAAGTCCATTATACTTGTAGTAAATATATTTTTAAACCTCAATTAACAACTTAAAAAAACTTTTAATAATATTTTTTTCTAAAATAAAATATTAGTATATAATAAAACTCAATGGAATTTTATAATAGAAAAGCGATAAATTTCGATAAAAATATTCTTTTACCTCATTTCACATTTAATCTTAGTGTTGTAGATAAAAAAATTCCTAAATATTTATTTCAAACTTATATTTCAAAAGAAAGAGTTCCTAAAAAAGTTCATGATAATATATCAAAATACGCATCTGATTATACTTATTTTTTTTACGACGATAATCAATGCAGAGATTTTTTACATAATCATTTTATACCTGAAGTTTTGCAAAAGTTTGATGAACTCGATGGAGCACATAAAGCAGATTTATTTAGATACTGCATTCTTTACATTTTTGGAGGCGTTTATTTGGATATAAAAACAATACTTATAAGACCTTTAAAGGACATTTTTAATGATATAAAGTGTTCTTTTTATTCAGTTTCATCAATGAACCCAAATTCAATTTACCAAGGAATTATCGCAGTAAACCCTTTAAATGATATAATGAAGCATTCAATAAATTTTATTTTAAATACATCGTATTTTCAAACTAAGAAAAATTATGTAATATTCACTGAATTTATGTTCAAAGATATACAAAAGATGTGTCAAACTAAATTAAATAATGGATATAATATTTTAAAAAACAATGATGTAATATACATTTTTAGAGAAGTTTGTTGCGATTCTCGATCGTGTCCTTTACAAACAAAAGATAGGTACGGTCTCTCATGTAATATATTCAATGAAAATGAATTGGTTTTTAAAACAAGATTCAATGATTTCCCATGGTGAAAATTGATTTTGGTATGATAAAATTATGAAATAAACAAAAATATTATGAGTAATTCTAATTATACTGGACACAAACATTTTTTTATGGCAAGATATTTATACGAATTATTATGCGAAAATGATAATATCGAAGATCCTTTGTTTTCATCAATATGGGAATGTTTAAAACAAAATCAGGAAGAAGATCTAATTTTGATTGCTCAACATGTAGATTTTTTGTTATATCCTGACATTGAATCAGTAATCGAAGAATTTGATTCTTCAAAGTTATCTACTGTCTGGAAAAGTGATTATGAAGATTTCGAAGTAGGTGAATATATTGATGGTAAACAAGTTGTGGCAAAATGCTTGTTTACAATTTGGTTATTTGAAGAATAATTAAAATCAAGGTTCTTCTTTTGTTTTTCCATGGTTGTCATCACATAAATAAACAATCGGTCTATTATACGGTATATCGTCGTGAAAGTGAAGATCTAATTCATCAACTCCTTTTTCTAATGAAAATAAGTTATGTTTATAAAAAAACGATTTCATTATGTTTTTCATAACATAAACAATTTCTTCCGATGATAATGCATTATATATTTCTCGCTTCATTTTGTGTTGAAATCCTTTGTAAATACTTGCATTTATTTTAATAGTAATAAAGTTGTCTTCCATGTTTATATGTTTTCATGTTTTCACTTTTTAAATTGTTTTTAAACATACATTGTGTTAAAAAATATTATATTCTTTCATTATATAGTTAACTGACTTATCTATAAATTCCTTTTAGACTTCCTTTTAGACTTCCTTTTAGACTTTCTTTTAGACTTCCTTTTAGACTTCCTTTTAGACTTCCTTTTAGACTTCCTTTTAGACTTCCTTTTAGACTTCCTTTTAGACTTCTTTCCATCCTTAAATATTTCTCCTCCTTTAACGTCAAGCATATGTTTTAATATTTCAAATTGTTTTTCTAGTTTGTCATCGCTTTCAAATTTTGTTCTCATTTCAGAATCGAGTTTATCTTGTAAATTAGTAATCAAGGTTTCATCTTTTTCAGATTCAATCTGACGTTTCAATTCTTCAATGATTTTATATTTATTCCAATCAAACTGCCGTTTTTTAAGTAGTAATTCTTTATATTCTTTCAAAGAATCCGAAACAGAAACAGAAACAGAACTCGATGATTTCTTTTTCTTTTTCTTTTTCTTTTCTTCTTCTTCGAATTCCAATGACAATTTTAATGATCTATCTTCTTCAAATTTAAGAAGTTTTTTTACATTTTCTATTTGATTCTCAATTTCTGTTTTTAATATTTCATCACCTGAATTATATATTAGTTTTTTATTATATTCCAATATTTCGTTAATACTTAATTTTTTCATTTTGTCTATTTTAAATATTTTTTGACGATCAGTGCTCATAGTATTAGGTTCAGTTAAAATTATCATTTCATATGCAATTTTCAAAGAGTCAATATAATAATGTAAATGGTCAATATTATTAGGACTTAAAAGTGATAATTGAGCAGAAGTTTGAAGTGTAACTAATAGATTTTTACGAGCTTCTTCCAATCTTTTTTTAATATCATTCATTTTTATTAAAAAAAACATTAAAAATATTGAATAAAAAATGAAAAAATGAAATTTAAAATGAAAATTTCTTAAAAAGAAACAAGAAGAAATAAAATGTATGTCACTAAAAGAAACGGAAACAAGGAATATGTTCACTTTGATAAGATTACAAGTCGTATATCGAAGTTGATTTATGATCTTGATTCTCAAATAGATCCAGCTGTTATAACTCAAAAAACCTGTTCTAGTATGTATTCTGGAATAACTACAACTGAATTAGATAATTTGGCATGTCAAATATGCATGGGTATGATATCCGAGCATCCTGATTATGGAATTCTTGGTAGTAGAATAGCTATTTCTAATCATCAAAAAAATACACCTGAAAACTTTTCTGAAGTTATCCGAATATTGCATAAAAATAAAGATATGCATGGTGATATATGTTCTCTTGTAAGTGACGATCTTTTTAAAATATCTCAAGAATACGAAATTGAATTACAAAATATTATCGATTTGAATAGAGATTACCTACTTGATTTTTTTGGGTTCAAAACATTAGAAAGATCATATCTCTTGAAAATTAACACCGAAAGCGGGGCTAAAAAAATCATTGAGCGTCCCCAGCATTTATTTCTTAGAGTTGCTATAGGTATTCACGGTGATAACTTGGAATTAGTGAAAGAAACTTATGATGCTTTTTCGTTAAAACAATTTACTCATGCAACACCAACTCTTTTCAATGCTGGTACAAATACTCCTCAATTATCAAGCTGTTTCTTGGGTTATATAGAGGATTCTATTGAAGGAATTTTTGACAGTTATAGAGAATGTGGTATAATTAGTAAATTTGCAGGTGGAATAGGAATTCATATTTCTGATATTAGATCAAAAGGTTCATATATTCGAAAAACTGGAGGAAATTCTGATGGATTGATGCCGCTTTTAAAAACTTTCAACAGCGTTGCGAGACAATTTAATCAGGGTGGTAAAAGACTCGGTTCATTTGCAATGTATTTGGAAGTTTTCCATGCGGACATTTTTGCATTTTTGGAAGCAAAGAAAAATGTTGGGTCAGATGATGAGAGAGCAAGAGATTTGTTTTATGCATTATGGGTATGCGATCTATTCATGAAAAAGATTGAGAAAAATGAAGATTGGTATTTAATGGATCCCAACAAATGCCCAGGTCTTCCAAATGTCTACGGTGAAGAATTTGAAAGTCTTTATAACAGATACGTTAGTGAAGGAAAATATGAAAAGAAAATTAAGGCGAGAGAGCTATGGGAAGCCATCATTGGAAGTCAAATTGAACATGGAATGCCTTATATATGCTATAAGGATCATGTTAATAGAAAATCGAATCAGAAAAATTTAGGCACGATTCGATCATCTAATTTGTGTGCGGAGATTAACCTGTATTCTGACGTTCAAGAAACATCTGTCTGTAATTTAGCCTCCATTTGCCTTCCTTCAATTTTGGAATTTCCAAATAATGAAGATACAGATAATTATTTAAGATGGTATAATTTATTAAATGATGATAAAATGATTATCAGTAGATACCTATCAGTAGGTGATCTTAAAATATTCACCAAGAAGGATTGTGAATATTGCAAGCTTCTTAAAGCTCTTTTGAAGAAATCAAAGCTTAAGTTTGAAGAAATTGATGCAGAAGAAGCCGAAAAGTTAAGATTAATGAGTAATCCATCTGTCGTTAAACCATTTGAAACGGTTCCTCAAATATTTTCAGTTCTAAATTCGAACGATGTTCAACATTTAGGTGGATACGATGATTGTTGGAAAATTCTTCAACCTAGAATCAATTATAAAAAACTTGAAAAATTGGCTTATAATTTGGTCTTTAATCTAAATAAGGTTATTGATATAAATTATTATCCAGTTGAAAAAACTAGAGTTTCAAATATGAAGCACAGACCTCTTGGAATCGGCGTACAAGGTTTAGCAAATGTTTTCATGATGTTACGATTACCATTCACATCTGATGAAGCCAGAAAAATTAATAAAAATATTTTCGAAACAATTTATTGGGGTGCAATGAGAGGGTCTTTAGATATGGCAAAGATTGATGGGACTTATTCAACTTTTAAAGGCAGCCCTCTTTCTGAAGGAAAATTTCAATTTGATCTTTGGAATTTGAAAAAGGAAGAACTTTCAGGTATGTGGAACTGGGATGAAATGAGACGAGATGTTATTGAATATGGTGTAAGAAATTCTGTTTTGATTTCTTTAATGCCAACCGCATCAACAGCGAGTATTTTTGGAAATGTTGAGAGTTTTGAGCCAATCACATCAAATTTATATACGAGAAATGTTTTGTCAGGAGTTTTCACGATAATAAATAAGCACCTTATTTCTGATTTGATTGATTTAGAATTATGGAATAAGGATATGACAGATCAATTGATATATTACAAAGGATCTGTTCAAAACATTTCAGGATTGCCTAAAAAATTCAAAGAAATATACAAAACTGTTTTCGAAATAGATCAGAAACTATTGATAAAAATGTCTGCTGAAAGATCACCTTTTGTTTGTCAATCTCAAAGTTTGAATTTATTCTTTGATAAACCATCATTCAAGGATTTAACCAGTTGTCACTTTTTTGGCTGGAAATTAGGTCTGAAGACTGGAAGTTATTATATCAGAACTAAAGCAGCTACATCTGGGCAAAATTTCGGAATGGATATAAATAAAGAAAAAATGTTGAAGAAAATGGCTGAAGAAGAAGAAAAAGAATGTATAAATTGCAGCGCTTAAATAAAAAATATATATACTTTATTCGTGTTTTTAATTTAATTTATTTAAATTAAAACTCTGATCAATTTCCAGTTTTTTCAATAATACTTTGTAGAGCGCCGTCTGCCTTAGAATCATTTGCTTTAATGAATTTAAATAATCCAAGAGCCAAAAGTCCAGCAACGACTTGCATTACAATAAGAGTGATTAAACTTCCGAAATTCATATCACCATCACCCTTTACATAAAATGCAGCTGAAACTGCAGGATTCAAATGGGCTTTAGATTCCTTGTTCAACCCCAAAGTTGCTAATATTGAAATGACGAGAGCTAATCCAACAGAAATAGCTGTTTGCATGTGATTCAAACCATCAATAGATGTTATGCATAGAATAGAAAACACGAAGATGAAAGTTCCAATAAATTCTGACGAGTACATTTTTTTTATTATATAATTGGGAAAAAATATTATTTAAAATAAAAAATTTCTAAAAATTATAAAACTAGAAGTTGAAAATATAATTTCTACAATTTTTAAAAAATTGGATTTACCTAAATTTTATGATAATGAAAATTACAAGGATCTTTTACACCCTTGAAGATTTAAAACGCCGGTTTTGGTATTTAATCTTTAATTCAAGGTTGGATACAGCAGTCCATGTAAATTTTGGGTGGTCTAATAATTAAAAATAAACTATTAGGGAATTGCTAATTCCGGTACCGATGTAGTACCACTGAATAGGCGCAAGCCTGTATTTTACATCCCCGATGAGATGGAGCCATAAATAAATCATTGATAGTTACGGTTGGCGCGATAGCTCTGCCTTAACATATCTCATTATTTATGTTCTCAATTTTATTTTTCCGGCGTTTTAAATCTTCAAGGGTGTAAAATGCAAATATTCTTCTTGAACAAAAAACGAGTAAATATACGAAGTTATTGTGTAAGTAAGCTCTGTGATGTATTCCATTTTTATTTTTTTGGAAGGATTTTTTTATATTTCAATTTTTTCAAAAACATCTCTTAATAATTTCAGTTCAGAATCGTTCAAAAATCTGTCTGGATGAATGATTTTAAATTTTAATATTAGATTTCCTTTATTTCCAAGTTCATCTTGTAAACCTTTTTTAGGTATAATATAATTTTTATTAGGATTTATTATGCAAAACTGTTTAATATCCATAACAAATGTTTCCTCCATATGAGGAATGATTAGATTTTTTCCAATAATTGATTCTTTTAATGATATTTGATGTTCGAAAATTAGATCAAAATTATTACCTCGTTTGAAAAATGGATCATCTATTATTTCAATTATAACGATGAAATTTCCATTGATTTCATTTTTCTTCACTGCTTGTTCACCAAATCCTTCATATGAATAAGTTTTTCCATGCTCAACACCTTTAGGTATTAATATTTCTATATTTATATCCTTAATTTTCAATCCACTATTATCGCAATTATCGCAAAAAGGAAGTTTTTTATATCCTTGTCCATTACATAAAACGCATATTTGATTTTGAATATGCAAAAAAGGACCTATTTGAATTCGTTGATTATTTTTGTCGAAGCCTTTTCCATTGCAATTATGACATTCTATATTGCATTTTTCGCATATTATTTTCCTAACTATATGAAATTTTCTAAAAGTTCCGAAAAAAACTTCTTTCAAGTTTATTTTGCAATTATAAATTTCGTCTTTCTTTTTTATTCTATTATCACCATTATTATTCATATTAGCAGTGAAATTGAAAAAATTGAATGGAAATTGTTGTTGTTGATGGAAAAAATTAGGAATACCGCCGTTATTTCGTTGAAAATCATATTCTTTTTTTTTATTATCATCTGAAAGAATTTCGTATGCAGTTTGAATTTCTTGAAATTTCTCTTTATCACCTCCTTTATCAGGGTGATGTTGTTTTGCTAGATTTTTGTAAGAAGTTCTTATTTCTTCTACTGTCGCTGTTCTGGGAACTTTTAATATTTCATAGTAATCTGGAGGTAATGACATTAATGTGGTATTAATAATTTAAATTTAATTCTCTAAATTATAAATTAAATTATTTTTTTTACTCTATACAATAAATATATAAATGGGTCTGATTTACAGTAGTAATAAATCGGATATGAATTCGGATGAAAATGGCAAAATTTCAACTGATGATTTTGTTAAAATAAAAAAACCTGAGTTACCAATAAAATTTTTACATAATTATTTAGTTAAAAAGCATTTACCAATTATATATGAATCGTCTGATGAAAACGAAACCGATATGATGTATGATGTTGATTTATTAGATCCGGATAAAAAAATTATGCTAGACGACGTTTTCGGTATATAAAAAATGATTTTAAAATACTTTTTTTCCCAAAAAAAATAAGTATGCTTTCTGAAGATTTTTTGAATAAGATGATGAAAGACCTAAGACAAGTAATTATTGAAAGGAAGCCTTTGCAACATATGACAAATTTAATTAAAGATACTCCGAAAGATGAAGTGGTAAAAATAATAAATTGTTACCCCGGTAATCAACAAAATCATTTGACATTATTAAATCTATCATTTCATTTTTTGCATAGAACTAAAACTATAAAATATTCTGAATTTTTATTAGCAAATGGTGCAAATCCAAATTTAGAATTCAAACAATCATCTGAGATGTTATTCAATAATGAAATGATATGTACTAAAACTATGACTCCTATAATGTTTCAATCCAGAATAGGAAATGAAAAAAATGTCGAGTTACTAATAAAATACGGTGCTGATATCTACAAAAAAGACAAAAGTGGGAAAAATTCTATTGATCACGCAATAGAGGGTAAAAATATAGAAGTAATTAAAAAATTGAAGAAGAAGAAAATGATGGATGTTTCAAGAATCACAAAGATATTTTATAATTTCTCTGATTTACACCCTTGAAGATTTAAAACGCCGGAAAAATAAAATTGATTTTTTATTTTTTCATCTCAATAATTAAATTGAGAACATAAATAATGAGATATGTTAAGGCAGAGCTATCGCGCCAACCGTAACTATCGATGATTTATTTATGGCTCCATCTCATCGGGGATGTAAAATACAGGC